>Ga0180008_1001962_pt1 | contig 11751 bp, 22 predicted proteins | sample MM_PW_MetaG_FD_121121 | JGI IMG/M metagenome (GOLD analysis project Ga0180008, IMG submission 121121) | Groundwater microbial communities from the Aspo Hard Rock Laboratory (HRL) deep subsurface site, Sweden - MM_PW_MetaG | ecosystem: Environmental > Aquatic > Deep subsurface > Groundwater... | reverse complement strand
TAATCTTAGCCTCACCTTGAGCATCACCACCAGCATTAGAAGTATCACTCCAAGCAGCCGTTCCACTAGTAGTCCACTTAGCACCAGCAATTTCACTTGTGAAAGCGTCATAAACAGTGAACCAAACACTACTAACCCAAAAAGTTGGCTTCTCCCAACTCTTATCATAAGCAGCGTCAAAAGTATCATTCAAGTCACTAAATAAGAGACCATCAGTAACTATCCAATCAGTCCCACCCAAATTAGTATTTTTTACAGCCATATATTCACCTCAAAACAAATCATAAAAAGCGTTAAAAGTATCGTTTAAGTCATTAAACCAAACACCTTCATGAATCTTATAATCTGAACCACCTAAGTTTAAATTTCTAACACTCATATTTCACCTCATTTAGTTTATTATGGTAAGAAGCTATCAACTCCTAACCCTATAAAACTATCCATAATTATCTTATCACTCTTACTCATATCAGGGTGTGTTTGTCTAGTAAACATAACCCCAGTAGTACTATTAGTGAATAAACCATGTTCTGAATAAGTAGCAGTGCTACCCTCATCATAAGCTTGGTTAATGTAATAAAACACTACATCATCACTCTTAGTAATTGTACAACTATTACGACTAGTAGTTGGATAAACCTCATTAGCTAATGCAGTATTAGTACCAGCAGGAGCAGTTGTACCAATACCAACACCTATATGAGTTGGTGGATTTCTACTACCACTCTTAATCCAATTCTTAATAATAGTTGTGCCAATTATCACGCATCATCAACTCCATAACTAAACTCAACCTTATAAGCTTTAGCTTTAACCATTGTTATATTAGTATTAAAAACACTTCTAGTAAACATTGAACCAGTAGTTGATGCATTGTGTAAACCAACTTCTCTAATAGTATAAGTTGAATCAGTGAATGATGATGTTACTGAATTAGTTACTGGTGTAGCAGTGAACTTATCAAGTGATAAACCATAACCACTATTATAAAGAGCTGTTCTTTCACTAGTACTTAATACTTTATTCCAAATACTAAGTTCATCAATTAAACCATGAAAATATTGTGTACGATTATTCCTAAAACCAATATTAGGTGTAGAATTTAAATTATTACTATTAACAGCTGTTCCTATAAAAACATTATTAATATAAACGTTAATGTTAGTTCCATCACCAGTCATAGTTAACATATACCATTTACCAGCTTCAATACTTCCAGCTGGTGCAGTTACATAATTACCCCAATCAGCACCATCACCACAACCAAAAACCCAACTACCATCTGCATTATTACCAATCATAGTAAAATAATAGTGATGACCAAAAACTTCGTTAGTAGTATTTAATGACGTTGGTTTAATCCAAACATTTACAGTGTAAGCATTATAATTACCAGTAGCACCTAAAGTTATTTTACTCGTTGAACCATTAAAACTGTAACAACCATTAATCTTACCACTACTAGTATAAGTTGCATTAACATTTGTTCCATTATTAGTACCAACAGAGTCTAAAACATCATTATCAAGTTTATAATAAGCAACTATACTAGATGATAAACCATTATTATCCAAGTAATTAACATTAAAAGAAGTATTCCTAGCATCTTCATCATATAATTCATCATCAGTTATTGAGAACTCAGTTGTCCCATTACCAATACTTACATTATCAAAGTGTTGAATAGTACTACCATACAACCAATCAACTATTACTTGTTTACCATCATTAGTAATTCTTTGATTATTAGAAATTGTTTGAGCAGTAGTAGCAGACCAAGCACTCATAGCAGTACTACTAAGAATAAAACTACCATTTAACACATCATTAGTACTATGATTTAAAATAAAACTAGTACCAATAGTTCTCTCATAAAGTTTTACACTAGTGGTGTAAACATTAACAACTTCAACCTTCCAACTACTAATATTAATGTTATAAGTATCCCTCTCACCGAGTTGGTCTTTAATACGTTGCTTATCCTTAACTGACTCTGCGAAATTTTCTACCATTTTATAGCCTTTTCATCCTCTTCTAATTCAGTAGTTGTACTCCAACCATCCTTACGAATTTGTTGTTGAACTGATTGAACTCTAAGCTTTTTATTTAATAAACCAGCACTATTATAAGTAACAGTTAATAAATCACCAGGACTATAAGAGTTAGTACCTCTAATTCTAATATTACCTTTCCACCTTAAATTACCTGATTGTTGAGTGATACCTTTAGCCCTAGCCTTAGCTTTTCTAACACAAGCACCTCTAAAACCTGTACCATCTTCATTAGCGATACCAACAGTTCCAAGGTAAGCAGCGTCATTAGCAACAACTTCTTCCCAAGTAGTTGTAAAAGGGTAAGAAGATGGATAACCACTAGTAAAAGCAGCTTTATCCTCTTGAGCCTTTTGTAAATCTCTAGCAATATCAACCATTGATTGCACCTTAACTCTTAAATCAGGTTGTTTAGAAGTTACATCATAATAATACCATTCAATACCTTTACCACTAGGGTCTTTACCAGCGTTAAAAATAATCATGTTAACAACGTCATAAACAGTTTTCTTCAAACTAACTTCTTCAACTTGTAAATTGGATAAGTTTAAAGTACCACTAGACGTTTGAGATGGATAAATCCAGTATAACTCATTACTACTATTAATCCAAAATATATAAGTTCTATCACTCTTACCACCAACATCATATCTAGTATAAGGGTCAACTGATAATTCAGAAACCCATTCATAAGCATTCTTATTATGTAAGTGTAAATCAACATTGTCAAATGCTGTTCCACCAGTTGGTGTTGTTTGAACATTTGAAGTATCTATTTTACCAGTCCTACCCTCTAAACTACTAACCCAATTAACTATTTTAATAATACCTTCTGAAGCGTTAGTACCATCAATAACGTCAAAGCCACCACCTAAGTAAATCTTATTAAGCATATCATAAGTTCTATCAGTGCAAGTAATATTGATGATTTTCTTACCACCACTCTCTTTAAAACTCCACTCCTTAACATTACCAGTGAAACTTATATCAGTAGCTTCAGTAATACTACCCCAATTAGAGTAAACGAATATGTCATCCTCCTCTCTTAAACCTTCAAACACACTAGGGTTATTACCACTGTATTTGGAAAACTTATTACTCCACTCAATTTGTAAACTATTAGTCTTAGACTTCATACCTCTTTTAGAACTAATACTAGTAAAATCATAGAAATACTTATAAGAACCTGTTGTATCAGCAGGCCTATGTTTGAAAGTTGCGAATAAAACACCCATTTAAGAAGTCTCCAATAATGTTATTTTAAAACTCATAACATTACCCTTATTCATTAACTGACTAAAATTTTTACTCTTAATCCTAACATTTAAAGGAGTAGCAGCATCACCAACTACTTTAGTAGCTTCAGCATCATACTCACGTTCACCATATTTACTATAAGTAATAATTTTAGCAGGAAATGTAGTAATTGCTTGACCACTAGTAAAACGCATTTCTTTATAACCCTTAGTTGCACACATATGCATCAACCTACCATAATCCTTCATTTGGTCAGTGTCTGAAACATCAAAATTACCTTCAATAGTCCATAAGTTATAAGTCCTACCAGTCTTATCAACTTCACCACTAATAAACCTAGAAGTTGCACTATCACCTAATTTCTTTTGAGGAGCTGGTTGGTCACTTAACAATAAATCTTCTTGAACACTTATTTTATCAACTGGTAAGTTTAAAGCAGTACCTTTAGTACCTGCTGAGCCATAAGCTTTATCCTCAGCTGTTACTTGAGCACTTGATTGATAAGCTTGTGCAGTATCAAACTTTCCAGTATCCGTTAAAGTTACATAAGTCATAATATCACCTCATGGGGGAACATCATAAACATTAACTAATTGACTCCTAACATTAGTTAAATTATTATAAGCGTCTGACTCTTCCCTAATAGCCATAGCGTTGTCATAATGAGCTTGTGTTTCAGCTTGTAACTTTGCAAATATAATATCTTCAGCACTCCAATTTTCTTTCATTAACTCAAGGTTTTTTTGTAATTCATAATTTTGTTTAAAACCACTAACACCACCAGTTAATAAGGCACCAAGTTCACTCTCTGAAGATGCAAAGTTTTTCCAAGCGTCACCAATATCATCAATGTCTCTCTTAATCCTATCCAAGTTTAGTGAAGCAACTCTAAGAGACTCATTAGCAGTACCAGTATTTAAAAATTCAATAGGACTAATCATAATAGCTGCTACTAATTTTAAAGCACTAAATATTTCTGAAATAGCGTTAATAACCATTCTAATAACAGATAATACTGATGTAAAAGTTCTAATGATGACGCTACCAGTCCAAGATGCATTCCAAGCAAAATCTTGCCAACTATTAATACCATCACCACCTAATAATTCAATAAAATCGTTTAAAGTATCTTTCATTTCTGGAAGAATAGTTTTTGAAACTTCTTTCCAAGTATTCTTTAAAGCTTCCCAAGCATCAGGAGTTTCTAAAAAAGCTTTCCAAGATAAAGCAGCAATTGTTACTAAAGCACTAGCAACAATCATAGCACTTGTTGACAAATTACCCATTGCTTTATCAATACTTGTTATACCAAGTGTTAACTGACCAGTTAAGAATAACGCAGCACCAGCAGATGCAGCTAATCCAATAGCTACAACAAAACCAGTCCTAATATTTTCATCAAGTTGCGAAAACTTATCAAGTACACTAGTAACTATATTTATTAAATTTTTAAAAAGTTCAGAGTGTGATAAAGCTTCCATTAATCGAAATTGAAAGAATTGCCAAGCACTAGCAACTTTATTAACTTCTGACTCTAATTCAGTAGTCTCTTCAAAAATACTAGTGTAAGTAGTGTACATTGTTTTTAAGAATCTTGTAAACACTCTCTGCATCTGCATACCTAAGAACATAATACCTAAATACTCCATACGAAACCTTTGAGTTTGTTTAACAATTCTTTGTTGTTGATTAAGCTCTAACTTACCAAGAGCTAAACGATGCCTCTTATTCTCAAGGATTTTCTCACTATTAGCGATTGCTTTAGGACTTTCTAATCCTTGAAGAGCACCCTCCTTCCACATAGCTTTTTCATCAGATGATAAGTTTTTAATAAGCATCTTATTCTTAATAAGTCTATGCTTGAAGTTTTCAAAAGTCCTTTGACTATTATCATTAGCTTCAATTAAATAAGTTAATTTTTGAACTATTTCACTACCCACTCTTACCAAGCCCCTTAATATTAATACCAGACACTGACTTTTTAACAGACACGTTCTTAATGAATTTTATGCACTCACTAAACGCTGGAATAGGCATGTCCATAACATCATTATAAGATATTTGAAAAAACTTCATTATTCCAAACACTCCAGTAATAAACACATCTTCTGTATCAACTTTACTTTCCAGTATCCTTATTTTGTCTAATAAATTTTTCTTTCGCATCTTCAACCTTATTAGAGTATCCATTAACTTCAACTATTGCATCCATTAATAAGTTTTGAACTCTCACAGTCATATTAATAATTTCTTCATCATCAACTTTTTCATCTCTTAAACTTTTCTTAACAACATTACCGAAAGCTTTTAACTTATCATCTTCACCATTAGCTTTTCCAATAGCGTCGAATAAGTATTGTTCCCTAGCGAATAATGGATAAACTTTCACAATAAATTCACCCTCTTTAATCTCAACTGGTGCACTACTAAAATTAGATAATCTTGACATTCTTCTTTCCTCCACCCATAGTTTTAACACTTTTCTTAACAGGTTCTTCATTATAAACTTTACTCTCTAATTCTATAATCCTATCGTATAACATTGTAATCATACCACCAGCTTCAGCAATATCAAGTAGTCTACTAATACCAATAGCGTAACATAATTCTTCCTTAATATTCTTCTCATCACTCACCTTATCATAGAATATTTTAGTTATTCTAGCGTTGTACCTACAAAAGTCTCTAAACCTTTTAAACTCCTTAATAGGAATACCAGCTATGGTAAATGTTGTAGTTGTTATATCTTCAACCTTATCAATTAAATCTTTTTCATCCACTTTTATCCTCCTTCTTGAAAATTATTCCAAAAACATTCTTCTTAGTAACATCATTAGTATCAGGGTCTCTTCTATGCCACTTATTAAGATAAAATATTTTAAACTCGTTACCAAACTCTTCAAATAAGTTCATTAACTCATAAAAACCCCATTTTTGTATGTGTAAAGCGTGACCTTGACCATCTAAACTATTTTGAATAGGAATAGTTACTAGTAATAAACCACTAGGTTTTAAAACTCTTAACATTTCAATAATAGACTTCTTAGGATTATTTAAGTGTTCAAGTGTTTGGTTAGAGCACACAACGTCAAATTCTTCATCACTAAACTTTAAATCTTCAGCATCCATAATTTTAAACACTACATTAGGAACTTCTTTAACACAATAATCAATTGCTTGAGATGATATATCAACACCTGTTACATCACAATCATTAGATAATAAGTATGATAAGTGTCCACCACCACAACCAACATCTAATACTTTAGAATTCTTTGGAGTGTTTTTAACAACCCATTCATGTATGTACAAAAACCATTCAGCTTTTGAAGGTTTAGGTATTACTTGTTGAACTTTTATATTCTCCTTATTATAAATGTCCTCCCAAGAATAATCTTTTTTTAACTTCTCAACTATTTCATTCGCCATTAAACTCATTTCTTACACCCCATTATTTTCTCATCAATTTTCTTACTAAGTAATTCTATATGTAATTGTAACAACTCTTTATTAACCTTAGTTATTTCATCACCACGTTTAAGCTCATCTTCATAAAGATGTTTTTGATATAATAAACTTTTCACATCAACTTTGGAAGAAGCATTTAAAGATTGTATAATATTATCAAATAAATCTTCATAAGCTTTATCACCATCTATTAATGTTATGAGTATGTTAATCATATTATGATATAAATCTCTCATAAGTTTAATATTATACTTCTTTAACCAATTCTCATAACCATTTATAAGACCAGAGTATAACCTCTTCATCTTAATATTATCTAATTCACTCACATCTTTAACAATGTATTTACCCCTTGACAACCTTGAAGCTGCTATGAAAGTATTTAATAACATACTTTTAACAACTGTGTGTAAAAACATCCACTTATCATCAGCCATTATTTACCAAGCCTCTTCCTAGTTTCCTCAATCATATTCATATAACGCTCTTTAGAGTTCTTATAATTAAAATACTCCACTTTTTCGTAAGCATAATCCATTTGTTCATCAAGCCACTCACCACCTTGTAACACCTTATCCATAATCTTTAATTGTTTAGTAGCATCCATAGGGTCAGAAACCATATTAGGGAAACAATACTTCATACTAAAAACTCTATCAGTTCCAACACTTGGTATGCGTAAACAAGCAGTATCAACTGAAGTTCTACCATAAGTGTGGTAATGACAATTCTCGTACATGAAACGATTCCTTTGCAAACTACGAATAAAATCAGGGTACTTCATTAAACTCATTTGTTCATCAAACATAACTTTTTGCCACCTCTTACAAGAATCATTTTGAGGAGTATAAGCGTATAACCTAGTCCACAACTTAGGATACTTTTTCTTAAGACGATTAAGCAACGCTGATTGTGTATAAGACCTACCCTCCCACCAATGATATAGTGTAGCTACTGAAGGTCTATCATCAACGTCATCATTACCAATATGTTTCAACACCTTAGTTTGAGTAGGGTGTGGAATACAATAAGCATCATCTCTTAATTGAGAAGTTTGGTAAGGTTCAGTTCCAAAAACAGCATCTGGTATTTTTTGAACTTGTTGGTAATAAATTGGATGACTACCCCATGAACCCCAAGCTTCAGCAATATAATCATTATTAGCTATTAGTAACGTACTACTATTATCACCTATTTTATCCCTAACTTCTTGCACTAGTATTTGGTCTACTGGGCTTAAGTTAACTTGTACTACATCAAATTTTTCAATGTAATCCTTTGTTAACTCGTTAAATGGTACCATCTCACCCTTGAATAAGAACATCCAATTATACATACCACTCCTCTTAGGCACTTCTTCTAATGCACTCTTCATACCATTAGTGATTTTATAAACACAATGGAGATATTTTAAATTACTCATTATTTCACCTCATCCAATTTAACTCTTTGAATATCTTCACAAATCATTTCAAATAATTGTTTATAAACCCAATCATTATCAGCAATTGTGAAACACACGTTTAACACATTATTAATAGAGTCTTTCACCCTATCACGATGCTTATGATGTTTTAACACAATCCAATCATTATAAGATTTTTGAACACTCTCATAAATCTTTTTTAAATTAGGGTTTTTAATATCATCAACACTTTTTATTAAACCCATAGGTAGCATTCTAGAAGCGTATGATGCAGTTGTTATAAAGTTTAAAATCATATTCTTCAAGTAAGTGTGTATAAAATTCCACCTATTAATCCTATTCGATTCTTTAACAAATTTCTTCTTTTCTTCTTCATCCATAATCATTTCACCTCAAACTATTCAAAAAGATTAAACGATACGAATAAACGAATCGTAATAACCCCACAAAATCGTTTGTACGCAACGATAACCCCCCAAATCAGGGACTTTACGATTTAAAGGTATAAAACCCTTACCGAATTTTTTAATCGTTAAATCGCTCGTATTTTGTTCCAATACTCTCATAATATTAAAACCTCCTTAAGTTCTATAACTACTAGTCCAAGCAGGAGTAGTTGTATTCCAAGTTAAAACACCACCATGCGAAGTAGTTGATAAAGTTGTTAAAGTAGTTGTGCCTTGATGAGCAGTCCACTCCTTAATAATATTACCATAACCATTCTCATCAACTGAACCAGTCTTTAAACTAATAGTACCAGTCATATGCTCATCAGATGAAAAACTTTCATCATTAGAAATACTATAACAATCCTTAATAATATAACGAAGTATCTCACCAGTATTCTTAGGAACTACTATATTACCACTAGTAGCAACAGCTGCACCATCACCTAAAAACCATAAAATAACTCTCCAACGCTTCTTACCAGCTTCACTACCACTCTTATACTCTGTACCAGAAGTTGGACCTTGACTTGAACTAGCAGATAATGCTACTTCTGCAAAACCTGCATCTCTAGTAACATAATCGAAGCTAACCTCATAATCACCAGCAGGTTTATTAATTTGCATACTATTACCACCAAAAGTTCTAATAGTATCAACTTCACCAGTACCACCAGTCATATTAATGTTAGTAATCCTAGCCTCAACATTATAAGCAGTATCAGCACCTTCCTTCTCAAATGTTATAATAACATCTTCACCTTCAAAATATGTTAAACTCATTTTGTAACCTCACTAATTTTCTTAACTTTTTTTTTATAATCCTTCACTTTAACTTCAACAACTTCATCTTCTACCACTCTATGCCAACCACTTTTATCCTTAAACTTACTTATTTTCAAATTCATCACCTCATTGTAGCGTATTGTTCAAATATATCAAATCCTTCATGACCTTTAACAATCCAATCAAATGCATGTTTCATAAAAAACATACCTTTAGAACCTGGATGTATATGAGTCCTATAACCACCATAACGTCTCTTAGGACTATTACCACTCCAACCCATAGCTAACTTATCACCATGAGAACCAACAGGCATTCTAATAATGTGAGGCTTAGTACCATACTCAACATCTGATGCATAATCATGACCACCACTAATAGCACTAGCATTAACATAATATTGTTTCTTAATCCTACCAAACACACCAGGCTTAACACTAATACCACTACTTAAAGTACCAGGAGCTTTACCATGAAACTTAGCGTTAGTATCAACGAAGTCTTGAGCCATTCTCTTCATCTTATGAGCCGTAGTATAAGACACTAATTTTGAAGCATTAGGTATTTTAACCTTGTACAAATTATCAAGTTTAACTATCGCATTCCTACCACCAGTGCTTAACTCAATAGTAACCCTCATGCACTCACCTTATAAACACCAATTATTGAAACTGTGTAAGTATGAAGAGTTTTAACTTGAGAATAAGGTTCAACATCAACACTATCTGACGCAACAGCTAATCTTTTAAAACCAGCAACTCTAAGAACTTCTCTACCAATGATAATCTTATTCATAACTTCATCAGCAACACTTTTAGCATCAGCAGAACTATCTTCGTAAATATCAATGTTAACAGTTATATCAAATTCCCACACATTATTAACTCTACCAGTTGTTAACCTAACACCTTCACCAACTAGTGGTTCATTAATAATTACTTGAGGATAACTTTCTTGAATTCTTTGTAACCTATTATAAGAAGGGTGAATATTATTAGTAGTAATAGCGTAAGCACCTGTTTGTAAGTGTGAGTAGAAAGTAGTATAAACACTTGACCTAATTGTTGATAAACTAATTGCCATATTATTACCTTGTGGTTACACCCTATGAATTGATTCATAAAATGCGTATTATCTAAAATGAACTTGAGTATTTAAATGTATCGACTACCCACTATGATTAGGGATTGACCTGCGTAAATTGTATTTTAAAACCATCTAATGATTTACCAATACTTCTTAAAGACTTATCAGCTTGTAACATAAAATCATCACGCATACCACTATACATAGTATTAGCCTTACTAGGGTCTAGTGAACTCATAGCGTTTTGAATACTATAAGCGTCTGATAAATACCTTACAACTTGGTCTTGAGTATCACCACTCGTAGTTCCTGTAATCCTCTTACAATCCTTTTGAGCACGTGTAATTAAATTACTCACAATTGATGAAGTAGTGCCTACAATTGTAATATAAGCAATTCCAATATCATCTTGGATGTCACCGAAAGTTGGGTTAGTCATTTTATCTCCAAAGTGTTTTTATTAACACCATATAAATACTTATTATCATCTTCCTTACTCCTACCCTTAACCTCTTTGAAAACTATTACGTCAGTAATGTTCTTTAACTGATTAGCTAATTTATCATCAACTGGAACAGCTACTAGTCCAGGTAGTTTAACTGTTGGATGGTTTATTGTGGTACCACCCCTAATATTTAACGCATACATCATACTCTCATCCTCCTATGTTAACACTCCAATAATTATTTGAACAATAGCTACTGCCACTACTAATCCACCAGCGTAGTAAGCCATACGTTTCTCAATGAGTTGAATCTTATCAACAACTCCAATATTACCATTACCATTAAGAGTCTTATTCAATTGTTGAATACTCACCCTATTACTTTGAATTTTACCATCACCTTTAATGAAAGTTTCATGCATATTATTAATCTTAGGTTTTAACTGTTCTAAAGTTTTAATAACATTCTTTAATTGTTCCTCCATTATTACTAGTTTAACTATTTCTGTTTGTTTCATTTTCTCAAATTTTTAATAACCCATACTATAACTGCAACACTTACAGATGTGTTGAATAGTATTATACTAATCCATTGTACTAAATTAGTCCATATTATCATTTTATCATCTCCAAATATTTTTTATTACTAATAACGAGTGTACTCCAACCCCCATCTAGTCGTTGTACTTTAAAAGCGTGTGCACCAGTAATTTCAAAATCTATACTTTCACTACTCCGACTATAAACGTTTACTTTAACTGGTTCTGTGTTTACTCGTATTGGTTT
>Ga0180008_1001960_pt1 | contig 11764 bp, 22 predicted proteins | sample MM_PW_MetaG_FD_121121 | JGI IMG/M metagenome (GOLD analysis project Ga0180008, IMG submission 121121) | Groundwater microbial communities from the Aspo Hard Rock Laboratory (HRL) deep subsurface site, Sweden - MM_PW_MetaG | ecosystem: Environmental > Aquatic > Deep subsurface > Groundwater... | reverse complement strand
TGTCCGCATTGACGAAGAGATTTAGGACATTTGTTTTTAGGCATATTCTGTTCGCAAGAATGACAATCCGACTCATCTATTCCCACTACCATTGCTTGTTCCATATTTCCTCCATTTTATAACAGTATCAATAGATGGAAACTTTCTATTTTGGTTTTTTAATCCCTCAAATGTTTAGGCATTCTCCAATCAATCTCCTTCTGCTTATATTCCTTTTGATTAATCTCCTCAACATCTTTCTCGCGTGCGCTGACAATCAGATCCATGGTGCACCTATCAACTTTGTGCAGCTGTAGAAATGTAATCGATCCGTTTATTTTTATAATGACCGCCTGCTTGCCTTTGACATTCTGCATAGATTTTACAGTTTCTTTTAATTCCTCAAGCTTCTGAATTATTTCATCGTCCACTTTAATTCTCCTTATTTTAAATGTTTAAATTAATCCTTTTTTCTTAGCATACTGTTCACTTAAAATAATCTCTCCGTCATATCCTTTGTCTGGCCAATCTTCCAGCTGGGACTTGGGAAGCCACACGGGTTCTTTCAAGCCTATGTCTATTAGAACAGCCTTTTCAGTCTCCTGAATGGTGCTACAGGCAATCTCAACCATGTACTTACTGTTTGAAAATGGTTTGCGATAATATCCTTTGGGTTTAATCACTTTGACACCTCTTTTTTTACCGGCTTAATGGTTTTTAAGAGTTCCCGGTAGTCTGTAAACCAGTACACCATCTTGCGCATTAATCCGGCCGGTTCACCCTTAGCCCACAGACCGGATATAGGGACCCCGGCGGCCCAGGCAGCACCCACTTCAGCCCAAGCGTCTGTACCTGATGGACCGATGTAGATTACCATATCGGATTTAGTGGCGCCGGATGTGTCATAATCGAACTTTTGCAAGCCAGTATCCGACTCTATCCATTTTTCAACATCAAACTTCATTTCTGTCTTGATTGCTGCTTCAATAAACGAAACTACCTCATGTCTTCTGTCCCTGAGTATATCTGTAAGCATTTCCACAGCGTGTTGGTTTCTCCAGGATGATGCTATGTAGATTTTCACTTTCCCTCCTATGAAATCCCAAGTTTGGAAAAATGACTCTTGGGTATTTGCCTAATTTTATATGGCTGTGGATTTAGCACCTCAATACTTTTATACCTTCTACCGCATTTAATACATGCGTGATTCCGGATAACATACTGAGAAGAGATTTCCACACGCCTGACGGTCTTCGACTCACCCTGCCGGGAAAAAGTATCAAGACAATATAGATCCCCAGCACAGTAATGGGTCCCTTTTCTATAAGTACATTTGAGCGCCATGGTTATATCTCTACCTTGCCTTTATCCCAGAATTTCCACCAGGGAACTTTCGGTTGACCATTCAAAATAGCACTTTCCAGATCTTTAAATGCTTTCTCAATCGATTTCTGTCTTCCCCGAGTGTGTCCCATTTTAATTGCATCTCTTAATATACTAAATTCTTTTGTAATATCCATTATTTACATCCTCCTTTTATTGGTTTGAATGGTTTTGGCGAATTAATAATCGGCGGACAAAGCCGCTCATTTCTCCCCGGATCAACCAAATCCACAGAATCACATCCTACAGGTGTCAACTGCTCCATGATCGATTCAAACGACATAACCGTGCCAGTATTCAGATAACAGCATCCGCGTGTAACCTTAAACATTCCAGGTCTATCTGTGTGAGGCTCCAGGGTAACTATGTGGATTTTAAGTTTGAACTCCATCAGCAACCTTTCTTCCACCAACTTTTTTAATTACCGGCTTTGGCGACATAAAACACCTGATTGCCCACATTTGGTCTATGGAATTTAAAGCCTCAGCCTTCAGATACTCCTCTGAGAGTTTTTCTTGAGTCATTTCCATAAGTTTTGGAACACATGATCCGCAAATATGAGTTGTGTCTGACTCACGGTTAACCCTGCATAATGCACATAGTTGTTTCTCTGCCATTTGTTTCTCCCTTCTTATTTAAGAATCCTTAACCTGCTGCCATTTTTTTGATTAAATATTTTAATATTCAAAAAGACGATAAGCAAGTCGAAAAAAACATGATCACCTAAAAATCATTAACCTGCTACTGTTTTTACATCTTCATAGCCCTGTTTCTTAGGATAATGCCCAAACCTAAATGGATGCAGGGTGCAATCTTTAGCCGGACAGAGTTTTACTTCATGAGATGACCATGCCATACAATCCAAACATTTCTCACGTATCGCACTCATCCCTGTTAGGTTTTTTGTTTTTAGTCCATCTTTGGATATGAATGTGTGTTTAATCGCCATTATATACCTCCATGTATTTATTAAGTTAATTGTAATCCCGGGGCCGCGTCTTCAGATTGCCGTCTTAAAGACAGGCTCATTGTCATAGATGGCGCCCTGGCCCCGGGAAATTGGTTAATCTCCCTTCATAGCTGGCGGAATAGATCTATCCATACCCTCATAATAATCCATATAATCCATATGATCATAAGGCTTTACATGCTCCTCCGGAGTATCCTTACCGACAGACTTCATTTCAGCATTTTCGTTAAGAATGTCGTATAGCATTCTGGTCCTGAATATTTCTTTTTTAAATATCTTTTTCATTCTGCCTCCCTAATGTTCAAACGGTAACTGTTCGCATTGGAATCCGGCGGCTCCTGGATGCCCACCCCCACCAAACACCCTTGCAATCTTGCCACAGTCGATTTCCGGCTTTGTAGAATAAAGCGAAACCCTCCACTTTTTGATGGGAAGTTTCATCCTGACAAACGTGATCATTAAATCATATTTTGCAGGATCCCAAACAGAATCGAATATCTGTGAGTTGGTAAATCCACGGTTGCAGCAAACAGCCCTTTTTTCTCCCAAAACTGTTTCAAATAGATAAGCCTTACAAAACTTTTCATTCTGATTCTTTTCGTATGCGATAATGATGTTGCCAACTTCAACGACAGGCTCAACACCATCGTCGGATTTGAAGAACCCAACCCATAAATCTTGATTATCAGGCCAAGTGTCTTTGAACATCCTGAATCCATACTGGAATGGAAGAGTGTTTGGGTCTGTATGATTCCAGACATCATATTCAGCAAGAAGACTGATAATTTTTGGGATTTGAGTAAGAGGAAATAAATGCTTCCAGACAATTTGGCATGCACCTATTCCAATATATCTCGCGCCATCAGCCCCAAAGTTACGTTTCCTTGCTTCCTCAACCTCTGTTTTATGATGATCGATCCAGACAAGCCGACAGGAATTTGCCAAAAGTTCCATATTTTCAAATGGCTGCAATGTGAAATCAACCATATACACAACTTCATCGTGACTGATTCTATTCCACGGAAACTCTTGGCCGTAGTTTATCCCGATCATTTCACACTCTGGATATCTGTATTTAATGATAGCCCCGGAACAATGACCATCCAAATCACCCGAATGAAAAAATGCTTTCATTGCTTTACCTCCTCTACACTACCATCTGATATTATTACAGAACATTTTTCATGGTCTGTAGATACAACTTCCAGCCAGATCTGGTGCCCGGAATCAAACGCCATTTCAGATATCGCTTTCAAGTTGTCACCGTCCAGCAGGCTGCCACCTTGAATCAGTAATATCTTCAGTTCCGGGTTCATGGCGATGCCCATGGCCACAGACACCCTAAGTGCTTCAGCTGAGGATGCCTGGGAAAACAGAATGCCCTTATAGTAGACTCCGGATTCGTCGAAGGTTAAGTGCTCGATCGGCATTTTGGCGCCGGAGAGTTTTTCAGCTTTGGCCTTATCGATCGCGGTAAGACTGTCGGTCATACCCTGGATTATGGATATGCCTTTTTCAATCCGGCCGGCCAAGACCTGCTTGTCAATCTTCTCCCGGACTTTACGGTTTATGGTATCGGCCGATTTAATCTGCGTTTCGATCTCGGTTTCATCAACAGGTATCATATCACTGATTATTTTAACAGCCTCCGCCCGATCGTATTTTAACCCTTCAAGCTTAACCTTTAAAGCAGCTAATTCAGCCTTAAGATCTGCAACCTGAATCGACATACCCTTTATGTTAGCATCAAGCCTCTCTATCCAGTCAGCCTTAACCTGATAATCTTTATTATGCTTCTGACGGCTGAAAAGCTCTCCCATAAGAATAGATACACTCACTTCAGCTGCCGGAATATCTTCCCCATGTTCCGGGATCGCGTCCATCTGTGTCTGCAACATCTTGAGCTTCCGGTTTGCTTCGGTCCTGGCATCATACACCAGCTTCCGTTCTGCATCCTCAGCATCAAAACTTATACCAGTTAATTCCTTAAGCACCTGCAGCTGTTTGGCTTCATCCATCCTTACCCATGCCAGAGGATCAAACGTTAAAGCTCCTGAGATTTTGTCCAGCATAGCCTGCGGGGATGCAAACTTGGCACCGTCCTTGGTTGTAACAGTCAGGACACCTCCCCCACCCTTTGTAAATGTTCTTGTGACAATCAAACCGGTCCCGTCGAGCTCAAGCACAACCTTGCCTTTGTCCTTACCCTTCTTAAGGGGTTCTTTGATTTTGGATTTGCGGCCGCCCAAAGCAAGAAGAATAGATTCAAGCACGCTGGTTTTCCCAGCTTCATTCTTGCCGCCAACGATCACGACATCTCCCTTTGGTGTGATCTCAACGGCATTTAAGCGCATTACATTTTCAGCTTCGAGTTTTACAATTTTCATTTGCACCTCCCTTTCTTTCTGTTTAAGTGTTAGATCTCAATAGCCTCCAGCCAATAAAGCGGAAACAACCTCCTATTTTGCGCAATTAAATTAAATATTTGCTTATCGATTAAATAGCTCATGCAATAGTCATCCTTGTGTCTGACTCCTCTTCCACAACCCTGGACCAGAACTTGGGCTGCATTCGATCGATACCACAGACTACCTATATTACTACCGAACACACGCTTCTTGACCAGCTTATCAGCCAAGCTTAAGAACGGCGCTTTGGCAAATACAATAAACCTTGCCATGTCATCATTCAGACTTATCCCTCTCTCCATGCTTGGGGATACCAAAACAAGCGGCTTGTTCGATCTCTTAAACTTATCCAGCACTTGTTCCCTGTCATCTGTCCTGTGGGTTATCAGTCTCATTCCATTTGATTCATTGATGGTCATGATCATATCGGCCAGTTTATAGCTCACTGCATGTACAAGACCTTTCTCATTCGGGTGTTCAAGCATGATCTTTTGAATTGCTTTGACAATCTTCGGTGCTTCCGTCTGAAATGTTTTATATGTCAGGTCCCCGGCCGGCCGGACATACACACGGCGATTCTCAACCCTGAAAGTGCTTGGCGCCTCGAAATAATCAAAGTCACCCGGCTGCCGACCCAAAAGTTTACCCATAATTTCCGGAGGAGGGAACGTAGCGCTCATTAATACAAACCTATTAGCAGTTTTAAAGAAAAATTTATCTGACAAGTCCTCTGGGATCCAAGTTGGTTTGAATATATACCCGCCTTTATAGTCTTCCTCGAATACCCATTCCTTGTCCACGTTTTTGATAAAGATGTTCACGCGCTCAAGAATCCCCCCAAGACCTTTAAGCTCTCTATGAAGTTTTGGCAGGTCCTGGTCCCCTACGCTGGAATCCTGGATTTCATTCTTAACCCGGCTGATTCTATTGCTGATTTTCTTATGGACGACTGTTTCGGCCCATTCCACCCAGCAGACTATGCCATTCTTTGAGTCCGCTGTTACATACTTGGGTTTGGGTATCTGCAGACGCTTAACCGCCCGGGCCGGAATGGACAGGCTGATAAAATCTGCGAGTAAGCCTTCCAAAAGATCACCCTCATCACACAGAAGGATCTTTGAGCCTCCAAACTTCGCCCCGGCGTAGGCAGTCTCATATAAATAGTAGTGGTAATTCAACAGACGCCACCTGGATCCTAAAACCTTCTGCTTCTGGACTTCATATGGGCATTTGTCTTTATAATATTCACACTGAATCAATACATTATGCATGCATTCAGCACATGAAAGGTCTGCATTATGAAGACATGGATAATTGTTTCTTCCTTTCATAACAGCTACTTCAGAGAAATCTGCCACAAGTTGGCTTTGAAGTGCCTTTGAAGAGACCAGGTAGGTAAAATTAGAATAATAGGAGCCGGCAGCCATCCCCGCTAAACTTTTACCAAATCCAGTTGGACAGCACAGCACCATTATTTTCTTTTTGGATTGTAAAATGAAATTAACAGCTTCAGCTTGATATTGACGATATGGCGAATCTTTGAATTTGGCGAAGCTAGCTTTCAAGTAATCATATGTGCCGGTTGTGGACATTATTTCCTCCCTTCTATATTCTGTTCTGTCTCTATGAAATCTACTACCCTTTTCCAGACGAATCCCAAGAGCCCAATAACTTTAAAACAGCTATCTGTCGCCATGAAATTGTATTTAAACTCTTTGGCACTATCCTCAGTAGTCCAAACGATCGCCATATTTTCAACATTCTTGTTTCGATAATCGCGCAGGAATATTTCGATTGTTTCTTCCATCGAGTCCTTACGTAAATAAATTTTTTCTCCCAAACTTCACCTCCCCCACTAAGCAACTTGATTTTTGATTATCAAGTAATCATGTAATCAAGTTATCAAATAGACAGTATGATCAAAAGTTTTTTCGTCTAAAAAGTTGCCTTATATATATAATATACTGAACTAAGCAACTTGATTTTTGATTATCAAGTAATCATGTAATCAAGTTATCAAATAGACAGTATGATCAAATAATCAAATATCAAATAATCAAATAATCAAATTATCAAATTATCAAATATTTTATCAAGTAAAATCAGACGGTTGGCTTTTTTTGAACACCTCGCTCTTGCGATCTCCGCCATGATAATTGCACATTTGTATACTACTGACACTTTCTCCATTTAAGACCCTAGTGTAAGCTTCCTTCAAAGATGTCTTGAATTTCTCCGGTGCGTCAGAAATTGTTTCCATTATTTCGTTATGGAATTCCTTCTGGCTGCAGTGCCCTTTTTTAAAAATATCAAATGCCGTGCCCATGAGTTTTACAAGATGATCATATTGTTCCATGTCCATGATCCATATCTCGAGACGCCTGACCGAATTGGCATATGAACTTCCCCAGGATTCAAATTGATCCGGAAATTTATCTTTCTCATACCAATACAACATCTCCATACCGATATAAAAGGCGGCGCGATAAACATCTGAAACGGTCTTGTATTCGTTTCTTTTTTTGCGCATAGAATCGTAAGCTTCCTCAGCCATCCTGCCCAGTCTTAACAGTGATGTAAATCTTACAAGCGTTGTCTCTTCACGTTTGGGGTTTGATGTTACTATCGGTAACTTTTTTTTGGCTTTTTTCAGTGCGCTCAACCCAATATCTATCCATTCCCCTTTTGGTTTGTCAACATACACACGATCATTGGTTCCTGGTGCTTTCATATCAGCTCCTTATATTTCCCTTTGAATCTTGTAATATTTTATGGCTCTATCAAGTAGATATTGTTCAAGATTCCTCCTGTCTCTATCACAATATACATGCACACCATACCTAACATTGACGCTTACTATAAATTGGCGGATCATCTCCGGAGTGATTCTGGAACTGTAACTGTAAGGGATCTTTAAATCTTCAAAAGATGCTTCAATAATCAATGCAACAAAGTCAAGATTTCTGAGCTGTTTAAGCTTTTTAACAGTCCGATCTCGCTCTTTGCCAACGTAGGAATATAAATCTGACATCTGTTTACGCTCAAAACATATTTTATCCTCAAAACCACGGAGGCTATAATCTCCAAACTTTAAAGCCTTTACTTTAATAATCAGGTCTTTGGGTGGATTGGTAAACAAAGGCGCCTGCTCGCGAGTATCGATGCATAGAATCATCCCAGACGGAATTCTGTATGGTTTAAGAAAGGGCTCCCGGCCGTAGTGTTTCACATGGCTCCTTTCGTCAGATATTTCTCAGACACCCACATTTTGTGGGGAGCTGTGTAGCATGGAAACATTATACAGTCAGTAGACAGATCCTTTTCTTCAATATCAGATATATCTGAACTAATCATTATCTGTTCAAGGGCTTGGATGTGGCTGTGGATCTCAACCATCAGTATTAAGGAAAATATTATAATCAGTAATATCATCCAAAACATTATCCAGTTAAGTATTCTCATCTTCGTCCTCCGGGTGAGCATCTTCGATGATATGGTCCGGGTCGATATTCGGATCGACTTCATGCAGCAGGCCCCGGATGACTCTGTGAAACTGGTCAGTGATAATTCTGCCGTTTCTATCAACCGTTCTATCATCGTGCTCTACTCCTGCCGCCAGCCTTGTGATCACGGCCGCAAATGAGTCTATGGTGATCCTGTAGCCCCGCTGGTAATACTTTAATACCCGGAGCATACTTCCACCAGCTTCTTCCTCCCGAATGGGCTCTGTATAGATCAGGCGCTTTGCAGCGAGGTCTTGGTAAAATGTTTCAGATACGCAGCTGTGCCATTTGTTATCGGATTGATCCCACCAGAACATAGCCTGGCAGATGGTAAAGTCAAAAGATTGAAGAATGGCAGACGTATTATCAAAAACCCAACGGGTAATAAATTGAATTGGATATTTCATGCCTTTAATAGTAATGGCATTATTTGTAGTAATCAGACGTTTTGGATCATTTCCTACAAGTCCCATTGCAACCTGCCCGGCATACTCCTTATCTTTGACAAACAGATCAATGTCATTAATTGGCTCGTTTAAAATACAGGCCCGGATATATCCACCGGCAACAATAACCTGTTCTTTTTTAAGCATGGATCTGACTGTGTGAGGTAAACGTCTAACACACCAGTTAAGATCATATTTATTGAGTTGCATTCATACCTCCTCCTAATCTATATATACATATATTGTTAAACATATTGCTCCAACAAAAGCATAAAAAACCTGCTCTTCCGGAGTGGAAATTATATATGCTACTAAGCAAATACCATTAATTAACAGAATGGATTTGACTGCTTTAGTAATGAAATTATGCACTTTACATCTCCTCGTAGAATGACTTATATAATACTTGAACAGACAAGTCTGTTGACGAGATTGATTCAAACGCTTCTGCCCGAGCAATAGGAAGTGAGCTCTTTCGTCTTACCAAAGCTTTAATTGCCCTTCCCCTGGCTTTTACTTTGCCAACTTTTTCAATCGGATTATCATTTATAGATCTGATAGCTAATCCAATTCCAATACATCCATTCGATTCTATTTTGCAGATGGTTACAGTCGGCCGGCGATCGGAATCTCTCAGGATGGTGTACTTGATCTTTTCATATTGCATATTACACCTCCTCTCTATATGAAAAATATTATGAAAAACATTTCTCCTGCCAAATATATCCACATACTCGGCACATCACATCAAGATGCTCTGGAACAATTTTATCATCATCCTCCATATATTCACTCACATAGGTAAATTTTAACAAATCCCTGCCATCTACTTTAGAAAACCTTTTACTATTGCATTTTGAGCAATTTTTTCTTTCGTTAAATTCGTTCATGGCTATACCTCCCTTCCCAATATTCCAAACATGCTTCTCTAAATCCAAAACAGGAGACGGAAACGCCGGCCCTATGGCTGCACATCCTCCGCCTGCCTGTTCTGGGGGGGGTCTTGGCAGAAGGGGCCGGTTCTTTGGCCCCGTACTGCCGGTGAAACACTTACAAAATTCTACCAGTCGTCTCCGTCGGCAGCCGCAGTCTTGGATTCAGTCTTGCCTGTAGCCTTGCCAGCACCTTTTCCCGCAGCGGCCTTACCTTTACCAGCCCCGACCTTTTCAATGTACTTGAAATTAGCCCGGCGCTTGCCGTCTTTTTCGACTGTGTTAATCCCGCCATCGAATAGTTTTCCAGGTAACTTCAACTTCAGAGCGTTAATGAATTCATCACTACTGATATCAACGCTATCTCCAGGAAATTTCTTATCAAACGCTTCGAACAAGCCTGTGATCGACAGGATGTGGGCGATCTGCTTTACACCAAAGTCCGAGTTCACCGGCACAAAATGTGTGACCTGCAGATCTAGGTTTCCCTCCGACTCCTCACCGCGGCACTCCACAATCTTTGATGGGATCCATAGAGAGGTTTTGCCAGTTGTCTCATTTGTCTCCAATTTGATGCCCTCATCAATCTGAAATCGGTAATTACCTGTATCGGGTACTTTAAACTCAAGATCCATCCGTTCTTCTGTCCCTGATTGCTTCATAGTACTTTCTCCTTTATGTTTGTGTGCTTGTTTATAATTCCTCACATGGGAAGTTATTAAAAAGCACTGGTTAAATAATGAATTAAAATGATCAGCGGGGTAGCATCTACTAAATAACAGGCCCAATGTAGATACTATCTACATTCGCAAGCCCGCCATACTCCGCTACCCCACTTCCAACTTCTTTTTCTATAATCCTTGCTCGCTCTGCTCCTTGCCAACTATATGTTACGATTTTCGTGCCATCGGGAAGCACCTTGATTGTCTTTGGAACGATTTGTATTTCTCTCTCGGGCATGACAAATTTCTCCCTTGGAGTCAGCGGGGGCAGGATTCGACTTGCCTATGATACTTAGAGCATAACCATCTAATATCAAGCATTGTCTTCTCCATTAAATGCCGGTCTCTCCCGGCTGTCACGCCTAATATTGTGCTGACGTTTGCACTAAGTGGCAAGCTACACCTTCCATACGACCAACCGGCTAATCCAGATACAAAAAACCAGCCTCACTTGCCACATTCCGCCACCCCGCCGATAAGCTCTGTTAAAAATAAAGTTTGTCTAATTACGCCAACCATTCCCTGAAGCCATGGTTTTTCTTCAGTACCGGTGTTATTCCTAGCATAACCAGTACCACCACCTGCTGTGCCGGAATTCATATTGTCATTACTTACTTTACCACCAACTACGTACGTTCCGATTCCCCAACCGCTTGCGAATACGCCACGGTGCCCGCCTTCTTTCGTGAAGACAATACAATTATTACCGTCGGCCATAGCTTTCTTCATCATTTTGCCAGCCACATGGAAGCTATTAGTATCAGCATCATCGGCTTCACCATCGACATACCCGGTCATAGCAAACCCTTTGGGCAGCTTGTCACCATTTTTCATGACGACAACCTTAATCATAGGAATTTCACCTTTCTTATACTTAATACGTGGAACGATTTTGTCTTCGTTGATGATTTGCAGATTAGAATTTACATCCCCACCTTTAGCCAGGTTATCAACCGCGCCATCACTGAAATTATCATGTACCATAATCAATTCAAAGATGGAACGAAATGAACTGTCTTCCGTTGGGGCGACAAGGAAATTATTTGTTCCGGCCATAGGAATGATGCCGGGAGATATGAATTTACGGTCAATAGTATTAATTGTGTCATGGCTATCAACGGCTGCCCCAGCTCCAGCACTAACATCGTTAATAGTTGCGGTAGCTGTGGTATCGTCAAGAGCAGAAACGTTTATCGGCAGAATTAAGAGCATTACAATACCGATAACGAATATCATTGTCATGTATTTCTTCATGGTAAAACTCCTTTCATTTTGTTTTGGGGGAGGCTAACCTCCCCCTCGTAAAAATAAAGATGAAGTTAATTGCCCTGACCGCCATGGCCATGTCCACCAGAGATTGTACTGGTGACGGACATACCAGCAGCAGCTGAACTAACAGTACCATTTGTACCATTCAATGT
>Ga0180008_1001959_pt1 | contig 11766 bp, 8 predicted proteins | sample MM_PW_MetaG_FD_121121 | JGI IMG/M metagenome (GOLD analysis project Ga0180008, IMG submission 121121) | Groundwater microbial communities from the Aspo Hard Rock Laboratory (HRL) deep subsurface site, Sweden - MM_PW_MetaG | ecosystem: Environmental > Aquatic > Deep subsurface > Groundwater... | reverse complement strand
TATGGCGCGCGAGAAAAATCGGCGCGCCGGCATCGCGCGCCTTGTCCATCAAGGCATTCACGGTTTCCAGCAGCGCCTCGCAGCGCCATGGCTTTTGCGGGCCGTGAACCAGCCCAACTTGCAGATCGAGTACCAACAGGGCGTACATAAGTGCATCTCCTTGCATTTTAACCAGCGATACAAGGGCATAAAAAAGGCCCTGTCCATCGCTGGCGGGCCTTTGAAGTTCGTTTGCTATTGACTCACGACACCTCGCACGCTCCGCTTTCGCCGGTCGTGGTGGTGGTAGTCGAGGTGAGGCAATAATCAGTCATGGCCCGACACTAGCAATATCACTGCAAGCTGACAAGCCAGGATCCTGTTGCAGGCGCAATCGTGTAGCAGCCCTAGAAGACTTGAGCCAATCGAAGCGCCATTGTCGCTGCCTGCTCGGCGCTGGCGATGTTGGTAAAACCCAGGACCAGCCCGTGCCTGGGCCTGGCCTCCAGGTACCACTGTGACAGCGGCTCGACGGCGATACCAATGGCCCGGGCGCGCTGAGCGAGGGCAACATCATCACCTTCACGCAGGCCTGCGATCAGGTGCATGCCTCCCGCCTGGGGATTGATCAACAGGCGTTCGCCGAACTGTTGTTGCAGCGCTTCGACCAGCCACTGGCGGCGGCGCGCATAGAGGGTGCGCATTTTTTTCAAGTGCCGTGCAAAGTGCCCCTCGACGAGAAACGCGCTGACAGTCGCCTGGAGGAGCTGCGGGCAGTGGTTATGCAGACGATCCGCCTGACGGGCAAAGGCCTCGCTCTGCGCCGCCGGCACCACCAGATAGGCTAGGCGCAGGCCTGGAAACAAGACCTTGCTGAAGGTCCCGGTGTAGAGCACGCGGCCCTGCTGGTCGAGGCTTTTGAACGCAGGCAGGGGGCTGCCCTGATAGCGGTATTCGCTGTCGTAGTCATCCTCGATGATCCAACTGCCTTGGCGATTGGCCCAATCCAATAGCGCCAACCGACGCGGCAGTGACAGCGACACGCCCAGTGGGCTCTGATGAGTCGGCGTGACGACAGCAAAGCGCGCGTCCGGGCAGCGGGCGATACCTTGCGCAACGTCAAGCCCCTGGTCATCCACGGGGACCGGCACCAACTGTGCGCCGGCTTCCAGTAGCGCATTCCTCGCCATGAAGTAACCAGGCTCTTCCAGCCAGCACGAATCGCCGGGGCGCATCAAGGTGTGGCTGATCAGGTCCAGGCACGCACGATAGCCTGCGCACACGAACACCTGTTCCGGGCGGCAAGTAATGCCCCGTGCAATCCCCAAGTAGGTCGCTATGGCCGCGCGCAACGGCGCGTGGCCGCACGGATCCGGGTACACGAGCCCCTCAAGGCCAGCCTGGCGCAACTGGCGGCCCGCCAGTCGGGTCCAGAGTTTGCGGGGAAAGGCATCCAGCGCGGGCAGCCCCATCTGCAGGGCAAGCGGCAATGCCCCGCAATGATTGGACTGATACTGCATCGCAACCGTTGGGGCGTGAAGTACGGCCGAGGAAACGGCGGCCAGTTGCGGTGTGACAATCGTCCCGGCGGCTCCGCGAGCGATCAGGTAGCCCTCGCCCATCAGCAATTGATAGGCCGCTTCCACCGTACCCCGCGCCAGGTTCAACTGCGCCGCCAAGGCGCGAACGGCAGGCACACGATCACCCGGACGCAGGCGGCCATCGGCGATGGACTCGCGAAATCGCTGATAAAGCTGGCGATAAATCGGCGCTGGCTGGCTACGGTCCAGCGAGAAGGGAGCAATCATGGCCTAGTCATTTATGCACTTTTCGGCCCTGTAGCTTAAGCCATCAACTCTTTAAGGTCAGCTACCTCTCTACAGCGGACGACAGGCATGGCTTACACACTTGGACATCTCGAAGACAAGCAGGCTTTCGAGGCCAGTTTCGACCTGATGCGCGTACTGCGCCCGCATGTGACCGACCCGACCCACTATGTGGCACAACTGGCGCGCCAGAGCGAGCAAGGGTACCGTTTGCTGGCCGCCTGGGACGCTGGGCACGTGGTCGGCCTGGCCGGTTACCGCGAGTTGGAAAACCTGCTCTACGGACGTTTCATCTACGTCGATGATCTGGTGGTGCATCCGGATCTGCAGCGCAGCGGCCTGGGAGCACGCTTGCTGAACGCTGTTCGTGAGGACGCCGTGCAGCGTGGTTGCGCCCATTTCGTGCTGGATACCGGGCTGCATATGCCGTTGGCCCAACGTTTTTACTTTCGCCAGGGGTTGTTGGCCCATGGCATGCACTTCACCCAAAGCCTTCGGACAGAGAATCAGGCATGAACAGTGTTCTATTGATCAACGCCAGCCCCAATGGCCAGGTTTCCCATGCGAACCAGTTGGCACTGGAACTGGTGGACACCCTTCGGCAACGGCACCCAAGGCTCGAACTGGTCGAGCGCGACCTGGGTACACACCCGCTGCCACCGCTCGGCATGGACTACGCTCGTGGCCTGGCGACGACCACGCCGTTCGAGGCACCGGAGTTTGAGGTTTCCGAAACGCTGATCCGCGAGCTGGAGCGCTGCGATATCCTGCTCATAGCCACCCCGATGCATAACTTCACGTTACCCGCAGCGCTCAAGCTGTGGGTCGACTATGTGCTGCGCATTCACCGCACCTTCAGCTCAGGGCCCGAAGGCAAGACCGGCTTGCTGAGCAACCGTGCGGTGTATGTACTGGTCGGTTCCGGTGGCTTTCATCAGGGCGAAAAGGCACGGCAACCGGACTTTCTGACACCTTACCTGCGCCAGGTACTGGGCACCCTCGGGCTACTCGACCCGCACTTCACCTACCTGCAGGGGCTGGTGTTCGGCGAGGAGGCGGTTAAGGCGGCGGTCCAGGATAGCCGTACCCGGCTGGCGCTGGAGCCGCTGTTCAATCCACTAATTTGTGCCTGACTGAATCGCCCCGGGGTTTGCAGGCATCTCGATGCTTTGAGATGCCGTATTCCCACGGCCAACAGACTGTTCAAGGCCGCGTTAGAGCGGCGCATTGATTGCATTGATGATGACTATCAAACAGACCGGCCTGTTTAATTGCCTGAACCAATTCCTATAATCGCTTCCACATTCTCCCCCGGCCTGGCTTCAGGCTGCATCCTCCCCGGACCTCAACACAATGCCAAGCAGCCTCCCCGAACATAATCAACAGAGCGTCAAACAGCAGTGGCTGGCGATTCTCTCGGTCGCCGTGGGTGCCTTCGCCCTGGTGACCAGTGAGTTCCTGCCGGTGGGTGTACTCAATGACGTCGCCAGTGACCTGGGCATCAGCGCCGGCCATGCCGGCCTGATGGTTACCCTGCCCGGCATCATGGCCGCCCTCGCCGCCCCCTTGCTGTCGGTCAGCATTGGCACCATGGACCGTCGCTACCTGTTGATCGGCCTGACGTTGATCATGATCATCGCCAACTCAGTCGTGGCCTTTGCCAGCGACTTTGGCCTGCTGCTGTTCGGCCGCGTCCTGCTGGGCATCAGCATCGGCGGTTTCTGGGCAACGGCCATCGCCCTCAGCGGCCGGCTGGCCCCCAAGGGGGTCGGCGTCGCCCAGGCCACTTCGATCATCATGGTCGGCGTAACCCTGGCCACCGTACTGGGCGTGCCTGTAGGCACCTGGCTTAGCGGGCTGATGGGCTGGCGCATGACCTTCCTGATCACCGCGCTGATGGGCGTACCGGTGTTATTGGCGCAGATCTTCCTGCTACCGCGACTCAACCCGGAGAAAGCCATTCGCATCAGTGACCTGCCAGCCTTGTTCATCAACCCACAAGCGCGGGTCGGGTTGATTGCTGTCTTACTGATCGGCCTGGCGCACTTTGCCGCGTACACCTACGTCGCACCCTTCTTCAAGCACAGTGCCGGCTTCGACGGGCCGACGATTGGCTCGCTGCTGTTGCTCTTCGGCGTGGCGGGAGTGATGGGTAATATTTTTGCCGGATTTGCCGCCAACCGCAGCGTACGTCACACCTTGTTGTTGGTGGCGCTGATGATCGGCACCAGCACCGCCTTGTTCCCCTACTTCGCCACCGGCCTGACTGGCGCGGCGATGCTGATCGCGCTCTGGGGGTTCGCCTTCGGTGCCTTCCCGGCCTGTGCCAGTATCTGGATGTTTGTCGTGGCGCCCAAGGATGTCGAGCGCGGCATGCCGCTCTTCGTCGCCTTGTTCCAGGTGATTATTGCCCTGGGCTCGTTCTTCGGCGGGCGGATCGTCGACCAACTGGGCAGCTCGGTGCTGCTGAGTCTGGCCACGGTGCTGGTGGGCTTGGGTTTTGTGACCGTGCTGGTGCTGGGACGTAAGGTCAGTAATAGCCTTGCGGCCCAACCTGCGCTTGGTTGACCACTCAAGTATTGCTCCCCCATGAGCCGGGGGAGCCTACTCGATTTTATGAGACAACCTGACTTTCGCTTTGCCGATAGGGAACTCCTGCGCTCCCGACCTTAGCAACAGAGAAACCCTGGTGTTTTGCGCATCAACCTTCACCACCAGGTCTATGTGTTTTTCTTTGCCCAGCTTCTGAAAAACATCAAAGATTTCTTTTTCGTCGAACGCGTCAACCCATACGCCATATCGGCTGCTTCCATCCCGCCAATAGAAACCACAGAACTTGGGAATGGCCCTTTTTTCATAATGATTATCCAGGAGCTCTTTTCCGAAAATGTTCTCCTGCTCACCGTTGTAGGCGCTGAATCCAAAGTCCAGCCACTGAGCACCTTCCTGCAGAACAACGATCGGTCGCCAACTGTATTTCTCCCTGTAGGTGTCATAGATTCCTGGTGACGGATAGCCTTGCGTTTGTATTTTTTGCCGGACCTGCGGGCTGAACGTTTTATAGGATGGATCATTGAGCATTCGGTCTGCGTAACCGTCTTTGAACATGTACTGGGCGTTGCTGTACGCGCTTTCCTTGGTAATGGCTGTCACCTGCGCCTCAAAGGCTCCAACTTCCTTCTGGTTCCCCGCCCCACTCACCCACAACACCACCCTGCCCTGTGGCGCCAACCCCACGATAAAAGTGCTGTAGGTGTCTTTCTTGTGGGTGTCCTGGTCGATAAAACCCTCATCCAAGAGGCGCTTTATCTTTTCTTTGTCCAAGGTCCATTGGCCGGTATAGAACTTTTTCTCCACCAGCGAGTACCACGTAAACGCCAGTTGATAGGGCACCGCCTTTTTTTCGATGCCGGTGGTCATGGTTCCGCCCTGATGACCCCACCCGGTATTCTGTGTGCCCCAAATCGCATCAAAATCGTAGGTGAAGTCCTCAGCGATTAGGGCGCCGCGGTAAACCTCCATCGGGTATTCCTGCGGCGCAGAGACACTTCCCGACCAGCTATAAGTTTCAGGCACGTCTTTACTCTGGCAAGCAGCCAAGGAAAAGCAGAATAAAACAGCCGCAATGACTGCCATCGGACTCGCTACTCTCACACACCGTTACCTCTTCATGGCTTTACAGGAACATCACCACTCACTGCACTTCCCTCTCCCGAAATCAATACCAGGCTCTGCGGCGAAGACAATGTAATACCCATGTCCTGAAGGCCGGCCAGCAGGATGAACAACAAGTCACTGCGGGCCCCGGACACCGAGCGTGGGCTGTTGACGTAGCCGCTGACCCCAATGATCAGGCCATCCCTGGCCAGGTCCTTGAAGGTGACTGATGGTGCGGGGGTGTCAAGAATGGCCTCGTGCTCGGTAAACGAGTGCATGAGCAGTTCGCGAACTTTCAATACATCGGTGTCCAGCGGCAATGTGAGCGTGATGCTCACGACACCGAGCGCGTTGCCCATGGTGACGTTGCGCACACTTTGCGAGATGAACTGCGAGTTTGGCACGATCACCGTCGAGCGGTCGGACATCTGGATCTCGGTCGCCCTGACGTTGATTCGGCGAATATCGCCCTCGACGCCACCCAGGCTGACCCAATCGCCCACCTTCACCGGCCGTTCGGTCAGCAGGATCAAGCCGGAGATGAAGTTCTGCACAATGGCCTGCAAGCCGAAGCCGATCCCCACCGACAGGGCACTGACGACCCAGGTCAGGCTGGTCAGGTTGATTCGCAGGGTGGACATCACCAACAGACTCAACAGCACGAAGCCCAAGTAGCCCACCAGGGTCACCAGGGATGCACGCATGCCCGCATCCATGTTGGTTTCCGGCAACAGCCGCTCGCTCAACCAGCGCTTCAAGGTACGCACGGCAAACAACCCGACCACAAACATCAGCAGCGCAGCAAGGATATCCCTGGGGATGATGTGCAGGTTGCCCAGCGTCTTGCTGGTTTCTCCCAGCTGACTGAAGCCCTGGAGCAACTCACTGGGGCTGGAGCCCGCCGGAAGGAAGGCCGCCATCACTGCGGTAAGCAGTAGCAATGTACGCCCGACGCCAGCCAGCACAGTGCAAGCCTGGGCCTGATGCCGTGGCGACAGCCCCAGCGCATTGGCCAGTGCCAGCCCGCTGGGCTGCTTGGGTGAAAGCAGGGTTTCACAGACGTCGCCGTAAAAGGCGATAAGCAGGTAAGCCAATGCCGCCACGACGCTGACCCACAGCAGCTTGACGGTAAGGAAATAGGCCAGGGACAGATACCCCGTGAACAACGCGAGGACAATCAAGGCCACCCACATCGAGGCAACAAAGGGCAGCATTCCGGCCAGCCCGCCTGGGCGGTCCAGCTTGAGCTTCTTGCGTACATGGCGCACGCGCAGTAACGCGGCGATAAAGATCAGCGCCGTGGTCAGTGCCGTCAGGCCATTGAGCGCCACGGTCAACGCCAGGCTGGCGCCCGTGACATTGTTGATCCGCTCCTCGGTGGCCACCAGCATCAGCGCCACCGCCAGAATCGCCGGGAAAGGCCCGAGGGCACTGGCGATTTCATCGGCAATGGCCGGCAACCGCCAGGAAGGTCGCGGCAGCATCAGCAAGGCTCGCCCGAGGCCTGCAATAAACGCGCAGAACGTGGCCAGGGTGACCAGATGATCGGAAAGCCGCGCCAGGTTTTCGCTCAAGACGGCATTGCTTTCCAACCCCCAACGCATCAGCGAGACGGCCCCCATGATCGTCAGGATCGACGCTAGCCCCACCGCCACTGCCAGCGTGCTGCGCCGCAGGCGCCCTTCAGGCAACCAGCGAATCATCGCCCAGGTGAGCATGTGTTCAAGCAATCGCCGGCCGAAACTCCAGATCAGCACGGCCACCAGCAACGTGCTGAAAAATGCCCAGCGGCGTTCGGGACTGACGGCGCTCTTCAGGGCGACGATGCTTTCGGCCTGCAGGTTATCCAGGCGCTTCAGGTCATCCGCAGTGGGACGGATCAGGGTCGACCAGAACGTGGGACTAAAGGGGGTATCGGTACGTGAAGTGAGTTGAGAGTTAAACACATTGCGCCGCAGGTTGACGATCTGCGCGGCAAGGTCGCGGCTCGTCTGGCTCAACTGTTTGGCCTGCTGCTCATCATCAAGCAGGCTGTTCTTTTTCCGCGTCAGGGCATCCCGTTGGTCGGTGAGGCTCTGCGCTTCCCCAGGCTGGGCCGCGCCCAAGACCTTGAGCTGATCGTCAAGACGCTCCATCTCGGTAGCGCGCACCGTAAGCAACGTCTCGGCCTGTTGTTGCACCTGCAGTGCGCCCTGCCGAAACTCCGCCAGCTTCTCGTCGCTGGTACTGATAGGAACACTCTGGCGAATCAGCTCAAGCTGCTGACTGAGCTGTTTCAGGTCGGCGTCTTCCGGCAACAGTGGCAAACTGTCGACGACCTCGATGGCCACCGGCGTTGCAGCCGCACTTGCCCACCCCGGCAGGCTGATAGCCATAACCATGGCCAGCATGACCTGGCAGATGACGCTTCTATAAATTCGCCGCATCGAGTCACCCTTCTCCGTCTTATTCTTGCCATCGCCAGTATGGACCGCCACGGGAGAAAGGAAATTCCGCACGGGGGGCAAAAGATCGGGCGCTATTGGCGCAACGGGAAAGATAGCACTCAGGTCAACCCACAAACGTGGTCTTGCACGTCAATGCCCACGGCGCAATCAAGCGTTGCGGGGTCTGGCAGGTTTTGCGCTTGAACACGAAGTTGCGACACTTATCGGCGAACTGCTGGCGGTCTTGCACCATGTCCAACTGCATCTGTGCCAACTCATTTGCGCGACAGCGCTCAATCTGCTCAAGGCTCAGAGTGGCTTTACGCGCGCGATACAGGGCAAATTTTTCATCGGTCAACGCACTACTGGCCTGTTGCAGCAGCCATGCACTGAATGCGTGAGGGCAGCGCGGGCCGATGTCCTGAATCATCCCCCACTGTCGCGCCTGTAAGGCGCTGATTGGCAAACACTCTTCGATGAGTTTGTGCGCGACTTCGCTGCCGACGGCGCGGGGCAAGCTGTACGTCCAGTATTCGGAGCCATACAAGCCCATGGTCTTGTAATGCGGATTGAGTACCACACCCGCTCGGGCGAAGACGATGTCGGCCGCCAGCGCTAGCATCACGCCACCGGCTCCGGCGCTACCCGTCAGGCCACTGACCACCAACTGCCGCGCCGTCAGCAACTCCTGGCAGACGTCGTCGATTGCCTGAATATTGGCCCAGGCTTCCAGCCCCGGTACCTGGGCTGCCTGAATCACGTTGAGGTGCACACCATTGGAAAAGCTCCCGCGCCCTCCCCTGACCAGCAGCACTTGAGTGTCCCGAGCCTTGGCCCAGCGCAGTGCCGTGACCAGCCGCTGGCATTGCTCGGTACTCATGGCACCGTTATAGAACTCGAAGGTCAGTTCGCCAACGTGACCGGACTCCCGATAGCGAATCGGTTGATAGGCCGTCTCATCGAACCCTTGGTTGGCGATCGAGCCGTCCAGCACGGGGATACCAGCCAATCGCCCAGCCAGCACGTGACGTGCAGGCAACTTGAAGGTTTCCTCCCCTGGCTGGGCTTTACGCTTGAGCGAGCCGATCCACAGGCTGTGATCGCCGGCCGCGACCAGCACCGCATCGTCCTGTACCGCCAGGATTTCTCCCGGGGTGCCACGACGCGAATCCAGGTGCGCGTCGTACAGGTAATACTGTCCGCCAGCGAGGCTCGCCAACACCCCAGGCTGACCATCGGCCGCGTCGATACTGCGTTTGATGAACCGCACGCAGTCGTACCAACTGAAGGTACGGTCAGCCTGCTTCATGTTCGGCTGCAAACGCCCGATGACGTCAGGCTGTGTGTAATCGAGGGGCGTCGGGACAAAACCGCTGGCAAATTTCCCCACCACATCGCGGATGCAAGCGAGCGCAGCGTCACTCACCGGGCCGTTGTACAACTCGGATTTACGCACATCGGCAGGCATGTCGAATTCACAGGTCGACCAGACCGGGCCGGCATCCATTTCCTCAACCGCCTGCAACGCGGTAACACCCCAGCGCCTGACCTGCTGGGTGATAGCCCAGTCCAGTGCGCTGGCGCCACGGTCGCCAACGATCCCCGGATGAATGATCACCACCGGACGCTCCGGATTGCTCCAAAGCTGCTGCGGTACGCGGTCCTTGAGAAATGGGCAGATCACCAGGTCAGGCGCCGCTTCCTCGATCTGCCGGCATACCGTGGCCTCATCGGTGAACAGCACCACGCTGGGCTCGTGACCCGCCTGGCGCAGGTCCAGCCAGGCCCGCTGGGTCAAACCGTTGAACGCCGACGACAACAACATGATTTTCAATGACCGCATGACTGACTCTTCCTTGAGAATGCACGGCCGGTGGCTCTCCATGAGCCATCCTTGGCCTTTTAGGGAAGCGTCAGGGTAGAGGCAGTGGCTAGGCGATCACCTGACCGAGATCAATCTTGTGGCAGCAAATCGCTTGTCGACACTGAATGCAGTGATCTCCCGTAGCTCGGAAATGCAGGGCAACGGAAAGCTGCATATTAAGGATTGGCAACGGTGAACAACCCAAATCGCTGCATCATTTCGGTTACCGTCGACCCGGAAAGGAGAATCGTCGAGTTCGAGGCGGATGGCTCAATGCTGCGCGCCACTCAACCACTGCCCCAAGGTGCCTGCCCCCGCGTATTGGCGCAAAACTGCCAGGTAGCCATCAAAGCGATTGGTGACCTCACTCACCCGGTTACCGTAGTGGTCGCTTTCAGCCGACAATACATCGAGCAAGGTACGCTTACCCAAGTGATACCACTGTTCGTAAAATGCCAAGCGAATACCATCCGACTCAACTGTCAGGTCGCGGTACAGTTCGGCCCGTTCCAGAAAGGTCCTTGCATCGTGGTTCGCAGTGCGGATCCGATACGTCAGGTCCAGACGCTGCTGCTCCACATCCTGGCGACTGGCTTCGGCCCGCTGTAATGCAGCCCGTTCCGAGGCCCGTGTCGAGCCGCCGCGAAAGGCACCCCACGTCACGGCCAAGTGAGTTTCCCAAGGCTGCTCACGGCCCACGGAGTCTTCGGCAGTGGATTTGCTGACTACCCAATTGAGCTGTGGCAACGAAGACGAACGCACCACCTTGGCCTGCAGCTCGGCTGATTCGGTCTGGGCCTTGGCCTGGTTGATCACGGGGTGATTTTCAGTCTGCGCCAAGAGATGATCAAGGTTCGCAAGGCGAATGTTCCACTCCTTGGTTCGGGGAATCATGATTGGCCGTTCACCGACCAGCTTGCGCAGGTTGATTTCAGCATCCTGGGCCCGTGTACTGGCTGAATCTCGTGCTGCCTGAGCTTGAAGCAGGCGTGCTTTGGCCTGGGTCAATTCGCTGGAGCGTCCCTTGTCCACAGCCACGATACCCGCCAGCATCTTCACCAGCTCATTCATGCGGTCTATATATTGCTGGCTGAGATCAACGATAATGCGTTGCTTGCCCAACTCCGTCATAGTGCTGGTGACGTCGAACGCCGAACTTTCCAGCTCCGCGTCAATGGCCGCGGTAGCGGCGACGGACAGGTGGCGACGGCTGTCGATGGTATTGCGAATTCGTCCCCAGTCATATACCGGCGTCACTACGTTGAGAGTAATACCAGTGCTATTGCCTTCAGTGTCTTGCGCCCCTGAACCGAACCGCTTCGAACCGGCCTGGGTGCCCAGGTCAACTTGCGGATAACGCTGCCCCTTGGCCTCGTCAATATCCGAGTCCGCTGCCGCCAATTCAGCGTGAGCCCTTTGTACCTTGGGGCTACGTTCGGCGGCGGCCTGGACAGCACGGTAGAACATTTCCTTGAGCTCTTGCTCCGAAGGCCCCGCCACGATGCCCTGACGGCCAGCCAGACGCGCCGGCACGCCGTTGAAGGCCAACGCCGAGACTCCGCTTACAGCAGTAGCTGCAGCAGGTGCGACAACGGGTTTTACGGCGCTCACGCCATTACTCGATGCCTGTTTGGTGAGCGGTGCAGATTCGCTTAGACGAGCCGGCGCAAAGGTAGCCGTCGCCGGCTCTACCTCTTTCGCAAATTGCAGCGTATTGGTGACAGGCCTCGACGGCCGTGAAACCGTAGTCGCAGGCGACGGATAGGGGGAGACGGCTGTCACTGGCTTGAGTTCAACTGGCGTGACAGGTGCAACCGCCGCTACAGGTTTGAATTGCACCGGAGCGACAGCCGTAGTCGCTACAAGCGGCCTGGATTGTACTTGCGTAACCTGCGACGTCGCTGCCACCGATTTGAACTGCACCGGTACGACAGTGGGAGTCGCAGCTTGCGAGCTGGATTGCACTTGCGTGTCAGATGAAGCCGCTGTCGCTGGTTTGAACTGTACAGGCACG
>Ga0180008_1001958_pt1 | contig 11771 bp, 16 predicted proteins | sample MM_PW_MetaG_FD_121121 | JGI IMG/M metagenome (GOLD analysis project Ga0180008, IMG submission 121121) | Groundwater microbial communities from the Aspo Hard Rock Laboratory (HRL) deep subsurface site, Sweden - MM_PW_MetaG | ecosystem: Environmental > Aquatic > Deep subsurface > Groundwater... | reverse complement strand
TAGGCGGCCTGAGCCAAAAGGAAGCAATCCATGTAGGGTTGTTTCCCAGGTGATTGAGCACCCCAGTTGGGTAGGCTCAGGCTCCCCTTCGGGGGAGAATAATCGGGTGGCACACAAGGTGATTTAGAAGAACGGAGGTCATGACTATGGATTTATCAATGTTTGGTAATCAATGTATAAGCGGAGGGGATATGATACCAAGAATGGATGAAAACGGCGTTTATATCAAAGAAGATGAGCTAATGGGTATGCGTGAGCTTTTCTCTAAGCAACATCGTGTACTTTTCTTTTCTGGCCCAATTGGTATGGAAACAGAGTCATGTAATACACTTATGATGTTGGATGCTATTTCACATGAACCTATTAAGATAATTATTTCTTCACCTGGTGGCGTACTTGATACAGCCATATTAATTTATGATACAATGAACTTATTAAGTTCCCCTATATATACGTTGTGTCGTTATGCAGCTTCAGCGGCGGTTATACCATTGGCGGCAGGTAATAAACGCTATGTCATGCCCCATGCTAAAACCATGTTACATCTTGTATCGGGTGGCACACAAGGTGATTTAGAAGATATGACAGTTCAAACACAACAAATAATAAAAGCTTATAACGATATGATAGATATACTTATAGAGTGCGGGGTAAAAAGAACCCGTAAAGAAGTCATGGCAGACATAAAGAAGAAGCGTGAAGTTTGGATGGACGCTAAAGAAACAATAGCTTATGGTATTGCTGATGATGTGATGACGGCGAAAGTAATGAGGGAGTGGTTGTTATGAAAGCTGAAGATACTGTAATGTCAGATGGAATGTTGGGGGCTTTATGATTGTCCTGAAGCTGAGTGTCCTATTTATTCTAAGTGGCAATCTAAACTCAAAGAGTGGGGGAGAGACGGTAATATATAAGGAGTAATATATGCTATGCCCTAATTGTGAACGTGTTGTTACAATGGATTATGATATTTACAATAATGCATATTGGCATTGTGTGTGTAGTGTATATAGTTGGCTTTATATTTGTTGTTCGAATAAGACTAATTCTATGCCTGAAGTTACTCTTTCCACTTCTAACCCTAAGCAGGATAGTTAGATGAACCCAGGATTTTGGGCAATTGACCCCGATACAGATGAACTTGTTTGGATTCTTTATTCTGAATTAGATGAAGATGAAAGACGGCAATTATTCAAACCTATTGGGGGCTTTTGTTTTGAAGCTAATAAGTTCTTGTATATGAAGCTTGCCAAAGCTCCGTTTTATGTACAAGACTGGCTGCCCAAACGTGGTAAATGTATGATATATGCCCCCGCTAAGTCAGGCAAAAGTTTTCTTAGTATGCAAATGGCACGTTGTATTGCTAGTGGTGAAGAGTTTTTAGGTTTGCGTACTACACAGGGCAGGGTGCTTTATATACAATTTGAAATGGGTGAAGAGATTTTACAGGATAGACTCACTTTAACCAAAAAGGATTATGAAAATGTATATGTAGGTACTTCATTTTCATTAAAGCTTGATACAGAACCAGGTAAAAATCAATTGAACGTTGCTATGGAAGCAGTACAACCTAATGTTTTGATTCTTGACCCGCTTTATAAAGCCATCATTGGTGATGAAAACAGTGGGCAGGAAATGCGCAGCGTACTTGATTATCTTGATGAGTTAATCGAGGGGTATGACTGTTCAATTTTACTTATTCATCACACAGGTAAAGATTTAACTAAACGGGGCAGGGGTACTTCTATATTTGAGGATTGGGTTGATTCCTATATCGCCATGAAGCGACTCTCTAAAGATAATGAGCCATTGAAGGTGATGATTAAAACAGTATTGATGCGACACGCCATTTCAGGTGATTCACTTGAGGCTGTGCTAGTTAACTTTGAGTTTGAACCTGGTGAGAAAACCATGACAGTGAAGAAGCGGGTTTTTGAATTCATCAAAAATGCTAAGAAATTACCTATTAGCCCTGATTTAATCTTTAAGGCTGATATAGGTTCTAATAATTCAGTATATAAAGCATTAAAAGCATTGATTGAGGAGGGGGTTATTGAAAAGGTAGGTTATGGGCAGTATCAACTTAAGAAGGCTTGACCGTGCGTACAGGCAATGTGATATAATATAAATAGGGAGGTAGTTTAATGCCTAAGTTTTCAGAAAATACAGAAGAAGCTAGTGTAAGCGGATTTGCAGGAATAGTAAAAGTTCGTGGTTTCTTGGTTGACCTTGACCTTGTTCCGCCACCCGAAAATTGGGATACAACTAAAGACCAGATTAAGTTTATCTTAAAGGATGCTGTTGTATTAGAAACACTTGATAGTAAAGAGTTTGAATTAAAAGATGGTGAGTTTATTACTTACCAAGCCTATTGTGAGGGGGGTATCCTTGAGGAAGCCACACCGTCTAAGAATAGTGGTTGGTATATGGGCACCGTCCCGTCTGCCCAAGCTTTAGGCAAGACACCATCAGGATTCATTGGTAGTACTATTACACTAGAACGGCGTGAGATAAACCTGTTTGATAGTAAGGATAAAAAAACTGGTGAAAAAGTGCCACATACATCTAGGGTATGGTGTTTTTGTGAAGATGAAGGCGGCGACTCATCTGCAATGATTGACCATATTCGTTCAATAGTAATAGGGCTTGGTGAAAAAGCTGCCCTTCGTAAACTTATGTCTGATTCTAAAGCTAAACAGTTTCCACAGTTTAAGCTTGACCATAAGGCGGGGGTTTTGGCTGATAAGCTTGGATTGGTGGTTGTAGATGGTAAATATGCAGACCCCAAAACGGGTACTCAAAGCCCTAAAGAGGGTAATATAGAAGAGGAAGATACTGATGACTAAAACAGCAGTTCATACAGTATACCGCCTTGCTGATGGAACCCGTGTGCCTAGTGTTACGACAATTCTGGGCATACTCAACAAGCCTGCCCTTGTGCATTGGGCATGGAAGATGGGTTGTGAGGGCTTAGACTACCGTAAAGTGCGTGATGAGGCAGGTGAAATTGGAACACTTGCACATTATATGATATTGTGTGACCTTATAGATACTGAACCAGATATGTCTGAATACAGTGAATCTATCATTGAACGGGCAGATGTGTGTTTGTCTAAATTCAAGACGTGGACAATGGCACATGAAATAGAGCCAATACTTACTGAGAAATATCTTATTTCAGAGGAATATAAATTTGGTGGGACACTTGATTTCTATGGTTTAATAGATGATGTTCCTACGCTCTTAGATTTCAAGACTAGCGGCGGTATTTACGATGATTATTTTCCACAGGTGGCAGCCTATGAACAGCTTTTATTGGCTCATGAGCATCCTGTGGAAGATGTACGTATTTTACGTATTGGACGTAATGAGGATGAGGGCTTTGAAGATAGGGCAATAGTTAACAGGGCTAAATATTGGGAAATATTCAAACATTGTCGTGAGATTTATGAGTTACAGAAACAAGTGCGGCGGGCATTATGACTGGCGGGGAACTATGGTTGTTTGGTGGGATAATAGCTGCCCTTATATTTATTTTACTCATAATTATTACAAGGCCTAGCCCACCTATGCCCCCAGGAGGCGGTGGAGCATGGTAAAAAAGAAAGCTGAAGAGGTAAAAGAACCTTTGTATCCCAACATCTGCGTCAGCATTAAGGGGCCACCAGGTAGTGGCAAAACACATCTTGCTTATACTTTTCCGCCCCCAATATTAGTCTATAACTTTGACCGTAGGGGTAATTTTGTACGAGGCCGCCCAGAGTTTAAGGCCAAGGACATTGATGTAAAGGTGTTTACCCCTCCTGTATCTGATACGCTTGAGCCTGATGAAGAGACAGTAAAATTCCGTAATGAGATACGGAACTCATATAAGAAAGATATTGAATCAGGTAAATATGAAACTGTTGTACTTGACCCCAATACTATTCTGTGGGAGCACATTCATCGGGCATATAAGTACGATGAGGGCAGGGGTAAGCTTCGCGCGCGCTCTTATGGTGAACCCAATGCCCAAATGTCGTGGTATATCAACTATCCGTTAGAGTTGGGTATGAATGTTGTGGTCATCAGTTATATGCGGGATAAGTATGTGGATGATAAACCTACAGGTGAGGAAATCATTGATGGCTTCAAGCGTACTGACGGCTTCGCAGATATTGTTATTGAGACTTCCCTGAATAAAGAGAATCAAGTTGTATCTAAACTCACGAAGTGTGGTTTTGATAAAGAATTAACTGGTGAAGTACAGTTTGATACTGACTATGATGAGTTGATGAGTTTGATTTTTGCGGAGGATGAATGATATATGAGATAGCCCTTCCACAATCCATAAAAGCCTATCATAATCTAAATGCGGAGGCTGAATGACTAATAGTTTACAACAGATTGAAAAAGACATACTTGCTTGTACCCGTTGTGAACTCCGCATGAATGCAACTGCCCCTGTGCCTGGTTTTGGAGACATGGGGGCAAAGTATTATATTTTGGGTGAAGCACCAGGCCGTGAGGAAGATGAACAAGGTATAGGTTTTATAGGTAAGTCAGGTAGAAAACTTGATGAATTAATAGCATTAGGAAAGATTGACCTAAATGATTGTTACCTTGCTAATATCTGCCGTTGTCGGCCACCTAAGAATCGTGACCCCAAGAAACAAGAGATATTATCTTGTCGTGAGTTTATCTACCGTGAAATAGCCTTACTCAAACCACAGTATATTATAGCTGTAGGTCGTTACGCTTTAGGCATGTTCTCCGACAAGGGAATTAGTAAGCTACACGGTACTATCTTTAATACAGAGATTGATGGGCAGACTTATAAGGTCATTGCCCAATATCATCCAGGGGCCTGTGACCGTTCACCACGTCTTTGGGCAACGATGTTGGACGATTGGGAACACATGCCCGAAGAGGTTGACCATAGTTATAAGTTAGTGAGTAATCGTAAGAAATACCCTGATATTATTGCCCTTGATACAGAGAATAATGAGCATGGTGGTCTTGGGGATTGGTCAGTAGCATTTCGTGATAAGGGGCAGTTATGCGTGGAGAGGTTTCATGGGTCACAACCTGATAAAGACTTTGCTGTCCCCGTAATATTTCACAACGCGAAGTGGGATTTACGTGTATTAGACAAAGCTGGTATGAAACAGCCAGAAAACATACATGATACCATGATAGCCTCCTACTGTCTTGGTCTAGGAAAACAAGCCCCCAAAGACTTAGCTAAAGAAACTAGCGGGGCTGAAATGGTTGGTGGTCTTGGCTTAAAGTATCTTGGTCGCCGTCATCTTGGTATGGCTATGAAACATTGGGCAGATGTGAAAGACCATCCTGAAGAGATACCTGAGTATAACGATGCTGATAGTATAGCCACATTCCTATTGTTTGAAAAATGGCGTGGCCAATTACCTGACCACTATTACACAATTGACATGCCCCTGCTCCGTGTACTCATGGCTATGGAAGATAGGGGTTATCGTGTTGATGTGAACTTCCTTACCACTTTTGCGGCTGGTTTAGACAAGCGACTTGCTGAGTTAGATGCCGCCATACCTTTGAATGTTCATGCTAGGGCAGAATTACAGAGTTATATCTATGGTACACTTGGTGTGGAACCGTGGCGGTTTACGGATTCAGGTGAACCTTCTGTTGACGGAACAGTATTAGAGTCTATTGATGACCCCCTGCTCAATCGAATCAAGGAATATAAAGAACTTTATAAGGATAAGGGGACTTATGTTGATAGCTACATTGACGGACGTGACGAGAATGATAGAGTTCACCCAGAATTTAAGCAAGTCTCAACTGCCACAGGCCGACTTAGCTGTGCTAATCCTAATTTGCAAAATGTTGATAAGTTCAATGATATGCGAAAATTATTCATACCAAGAGAAGGTTACAAGCTGGTAAGAATGGACTGGTGTAAGGTAGAGTTTGGTATGTTGGCCGTCTTAGCTAAGGATGAACAGCTAATAAAAGCGTTCTTAGCTAACACGATTCATCAAATAACTGCCGATGCCCTTAATGTTACATATGATACAGGGAAGCATATTAACTTTTTGATGCAAAATGGTGGTACACCTTGGGGCATGGCAGGTATTTATGGGATACCTATTGATTTAGCTAGAGAATATTTCGCCAAGTATTTTGCTAAGTTCCCCGCTATTGGGCGGCATCATACATCGGTTGTAGAGGCAGCTAAAGAAACTAAAAAGGTGTCTACTTGGGCGGGCCGTACACGTAGACTTGATGCTTTATTTGCTCCTGATTGGCGTGTGAGGCAGCAGGGAGAGAACGAAGCAAAAACTATGGGCACGCAAGGCGGGGCGGCAGAACTTATTAAGTTGGCAATGATTGATTTACATTATAATCATTCTGCCCCTATGATAATCCAGGTACATGATGAGCTTCACTTTGAGATACCTGAGAAGGATGCTCTTGAATATGCCCATTGGTTAAATGAGTATGTGCCCACTATTACACCTATTGATGGTGTGGAGTTCCCTGTTGAGGTAGCAGTTGGTGATAACTGGTGGGAATGTATGCAAGATGAAGCGGTTATAGAATAGGAGGAATTTATGGATAAACCCAAAACTAAAGAGGAATGGGAAGAATGGTGTTTAATATGGGATGCCAATTCCCATGAGAATAAAGTATTACTCGCTGAAGGGTATGGTATTAACTATGATACCGCCAAACACTGGCGCTCTGGCTGCGGCATCCCACTAAAACAAAAGGAAAAGAAATCTACTGTAATACCTGCCCCCGTTGTTTCACAAGTAAACACACCTTATTTATTAAACACGGGGCAGGATATGGTGACGGTAGCGGTACTCGGAGATACACATAATCCTTATCAAGATGACATTGCTGTTCGTCTTGTTGAGGATTTTTTGGAGGAAATACAACCCGATTATTTATTTTATAATGGTGATTTGAATGATTTTTACGCTGTGTCAGTCTTTGCTAAAGACCCATCAAGACTAGGGCAGTTGCAGGATGACCTAGACGTGACGCAAGAAATGTTTGCGCGGCATCAAACTATCCTGCCCAATACTAAAAAGATATTACTTGAGGGTACACATGAGGATAGATGGCGTAAATATCTTCAAAAGCAATCCCCCGCAACAGCTAATTTACGGGTTAATACAATTTCAGGTTTATATGATTTAGATAAGTATGACATTGACCATGTGGCCTTTGAACGCGGTGTTTTGATTAACGGTATCTTTCTTGTTTTACATGGTGATATTGTGTCTGTTCATTCTTCTTATACAGCGAAGCGGCATTATGAGAAGCATGGAGGCTGCGGTATGTGTAATCATACACATCGTGGGGGCAGTTATTATAAACGTGATAGGTTTGGTACCTGGGGTTGGTGGGAGAACTTTTGCCTTTGTCGGCTTGACCCTGATTGGATACAGAATCCTGATTGGCAGCAGGGATTTTCGTTGGTGCATTTCAATGGTAATAAAAGGTTTTATGTGGAGCAGGTTCCTATAATAGGTAAAAGCTTCATATATGGTGGTAAAGTTTGGACATAAATAATGATGAAAAAAGCTTACGCCTTCGCGAAATCGGTAGACGTAGTTATCGGAAAAATAGAGATAAGATTCTTGAAAGACAACGTAGATATAAAAGAAAGAATAAGAGCACAAACATTACAAAGGAAGATTTTTGTTTTGACTCATTACGGTAATGATAATTGTGCTTGTGTTAAATGTGGCTTTGATAATATAAAAGCACTTTCACTTGACCATATAGATGGAAGAATAAATGGCGGAGATAAGTTAAAGGGAGATTCATCTTACAGATGGTTGATTAGAAATAACTTTCCTCTGGGGTACCAAACTTTATGTCTTAATTGTCAATTTATTAAAAGAGAAGAGAACAATGAATTTAGGAATCAATATACAGGAAGAAAAACATGAACGAAGTAATCATTCTTAATATCCTCACAGGTGTAACTTCAGTAATGACCATAGCTTTCATGTATTTTAATGGCTCTAAGAAACGTTGGTCATGGCTAATCAGTTTAGCTAATCAGCCATTATGGATTGTAGTTATTTTAATGACACAGACTTATATGTTATTTCTTCTTAATTCCGTGATGGTTTTCTTAGCTGTTAGGGGTTGGATAAAATGGGGCAGGGAAAATAAAGGAGGTAATTAAACATGGAAAATCTAGATATTCAGGTAGCTGCTTGTTTAACAGCAGAGGCGGATGCCGTTCCTGATAGAGTTAGTATGGAATGGGCGTCGGGTGCTATAGAGAATTATATTGTGCTTATGTATGAAATAGGTTCAGCTTGTAAGGATTATATCTATTCTGCCCGTAGCGGTGATATTGAGATAATCAGAGCGCGGGCGGCTAATTCAATCGTGGAACTATCTGATGTAGTCTGTCAAGCACTTCTTGCCTTTAGTAAGATTAAACTGTTAACCAATAGCTTGAAAGATATGACTGTAGGGGAGTTCATACTAGACGGCCTTGAACGACAGCAATATCGTATGAGTGAGATTAAAGCAAAGAAGATTAACTATAAGGGGGAATAATGTCAGCAGATAACTTCATGGCAATAATATATGAAGATGGTAAATACCATGGGTATCATTGTTGTGCTTCACTTGATTATTTCAATGTAGAAGATTATAAGCGGCAAGGTACTTATCAATTTACTGAAGATACTTGGCAGGGGGCTGTTGACGCTTGTTATAACTTTGGTTATTTAGAGTATGGTTATGATTTTATTAACCGCCCTCCAGACAAACAAGATATACTTGATTTAATTTGGGATACTTGGCTTGAATCCCATGAACTAATAATGAACCTGCCCTTTGACCATTATATGGTTTGTGTAAAAGAGCAATTACGTGAAGCTTTTTTGCATTATCATCAAGGTAAACCAGATAAAGCTATGAATGAAGTAGTTGACCTTATTTCAGTTAGTATTAACTGGTTAGTATGGTTTGGCCAGTACAAAGAAGATATACGTGAGTTAGTCGTGAATCGTGTAACCAGCCGTATGAAAGATAAGACACGGGAAATCATAGAGAAATATGAGCAGTTGCGAATAGACCAAGATATGTCCCTGTGGGATTAAATAGGCGGTGATAGTTTAATGGAAAAACAATCAACAGACCAGTTGATAGAAGGTGGTTCAATTCCAACCTCACCGCTCCAAGTAAAGTTTATATCAAAGGTTTTAGCACAAGAATTAATCATACAAAATCATTATCTTCATCGTAAAGCATCTTGTAGTTGGGCAGTAGGTTTATTACAAAGTGAACAGATTGTTGGTGTAGCTTTATTTGGTTCACCCGTTAGTCATACACTTTGTGAAGGAATATGTGGTTATGATGAAAGACTAAATGTTGTTGAACTTACTAGGTTATGGGTACATGATAAGTTAAGTAGGAACACAGAATCTTGGTTTTTATCACGTGCCTTGCGATTTATTCCTAAAGATATTATTGTGGCTTTCGCTGACCCATCAGTAGGTCATTTAGGTATAGTTTACCAAGCATGTAGTTTTATTTACACAGGTTTAGGGGCTAAACGTAAGAAATGGCAGCCTAAAGGTGGAACTACAAAGCATTTTCATCGTTCATTTACAGCAAAAACAACCTATGCCGTGGCTAAACAACAAAACGAATTAGAATATGTACCGGCAATAAGGAAACATAGATATATTAAATTCAATTGTCACGGGCGTAGACGCAAAGAATTATTAAATAAATTGAAGTATCCTATTTTAGCTTATGTTAAAAGTTAAATAGTAAGTTGCCCCCCGTTGGCCTACTGACGTTTAGTCGGTCTACCCAACGGGGGGTGGGCAAATTATAGGGATGAGGGAACCGATGGATGAACGACAAATTATTACAAATATTATTCAGTCCAGAACAGGCTCAGATAATTGAGCTTAGTTTAGCTGGTGATAAACATAAACATATGCGTTACCTGCTTTCCCGAATTGGGGCATGTTTAGTAACTAAGCAAGCGCGAGTTATTGCTATTACTGAAAAGGAATTATGGTATTTACGTGACCATATAGATTTAACAATCTCAGTTGGTGAAACACTTGCATTAGATGTTATTGTTAATGTTTACCATGTGCTCTGTAAATACTACGATATTCCTTTAGAAGCAGTTGAATATATACCATACGAACCTGAGAAGTTACAGATAATAGTAATGGAGGAAGATGATGCCAGTAGAAGCTCCAGTGAAAGCTCCGACAAAACCAGAGACAGTACCGAAGGCGCCGCCACAGCGTGAACCAAAAGTTGACCCCGACAAGCGGTTAAACCCCGACAGGTTATGCCCACAGCAAAAACGTGAAGTGGTGCGGAGGATTATTAATGTTTGATAACTGGAAAGAGTTACTTGAAAAGTATGAAGCTAATTATATGCATGACGCATCTATGTTCTATTATAAAGAGTTAACTGATTTACAAGAACGGACTGATGCCGTACATAAAATAGCTAACAAATGGTTTGAAGCAATTGAAGCAGCAGATAAAGCAGAGCAGCCAATACGTGTAATGCCTAATCTATTTGAGCCTATCCCTACAACTGAAGAGGCAAATCGAATCATCAAACTTTTTGATGAGTTCACCTTAAATGAAGTTGAAAGTCATGTAAGTTACTGGCGTGATATAGGAATGTCTTATCATGGTAAAGCTATCACCGAACCTACTCGGTTTGATGAACTTGAAGGGTTATCACGTAAGGCATTTGCTCAAGATATATGGCGGGCAATTAGGCAGCAATTTCCAGAGGACAAAGAAAAAGCCCTACCCGATTCAGGGTAGGACTCGGTTTCCTCCTATTCCAGTTGGGGCGCGGAACTCAGGTCGAGGGTTCCGCGTTCTTTTTATTTATAGGCTAGTAGACAGTCCAGGTTGCAATCCTGTTGCATACTACTGCTTCTCTGCCCTTACGGGTAGCCGCTATGATATTAATTGGACAACACCCATGCCTATGCTACCACTCCCCAATAGCCCAAGACCAATTAAGATGCCCTTGATTTTACTAATACTATTACGGTTAACTTGCACACGTCCGTTCTGCGCTTTTGCAAGTTCTTTAATCTCATGTATATCGCCACATAATCCTTTATCTTCTGTGTGGGGCACTCCGAAAATGAATTGATATATCTCTTGCACTTGTTGTTCTAACTCTGTCATGTGTAATTAACCTCCCGTAATTTCAAGCGTAAACCTATCTCTGGCTGCCTGCCCTTTTCGGCAACTATCTCATCTTCTTGTGGGTATCCTGGTTCTACAACAACATAGCGAAAATTATCTGACGATGGGCTTTGAGTTGTTTCTCCAAAACGTAAATCAGCAAAGCGTATTAACTTCGTTGATTTGCTGGCTGCCCTGAATAAATCCCGTAGTGTTTTAACTCGTCTGGTTGGCTCCCCACCCAAAGTATACATCATTTCATGGGTGTAGACTACTTCTGGTTTCTCTATACCCCTAGCTATAAAACGAGTCACTTGGGGTGTAGACGCACTAGAACCAGTAGCAAAATGTAATTCAAATTGAATACGCTTACTAGCAATTTCTTGGTTCATATTATGGCGTGTTACCCCATTGACTTTAATAGCTGGAGTTATGGTAGTTGCCGTTGTGTCTATGTCCTTACGATACTTAGGAGTAACCGTAACAGTAGAACTACAACCAGTAGTCTCTACAACAATAGATTGCCATAGTTCATCCCAATATGGATTTGTACCATATTCGTAACTCATGCGTATGAATCC
>Ga0180008_1001957_pt1 | contig 11781 bp, 15 predicted proteins | sample MM_PW_MetaG_FD_121121 | JGI IMG/M metagenome (GOLD analysis project Ga0180008, IMG submission 121121) | Groundwater microbial communities from the Aspo Hard Rock Laboratory (HRL) deep subsurface site, Sweden - MM_PW_MetaG | ecosystem: Environmental > Aquatic > Deep subsurface > Groundwater... | reverse complement strand
CTTGGATATACTAGATTAGGGAATAAGCATGTGCGCCACTGTGATCCACAATTTAATCCAGATGGGTATGAAGAATTAAACGAGGAAGATTATATACCAGCTATGCAATCATTAATAGATGGTAAGGGCTACTGTGTAAAGGTGTTTGGTGTATTTATTAATATGGTGGCACCAAGCTCAGTAGATAAGGTTATAATGTGCACACGCGATATGGAACAGGCGGTATTAAGCACGCAGGAGATGTTTAGGGGTACAGCCAAGTTGGAGTGGTACGGTAAGAAATACACATTCACGGGAACACGTAAAGAGGCAGAGTCCACTATAATAAACAACATGTTTGGGGCAGAGAAGTGGTTAAAGTTCCACAAAAAGGGATACCATGTATCAAAGTTAGAGTATTTAAAAGCAAACCCAGGACAAGCCATCGAAGAACTTGTTAAATATTTGGGTGAGGGGAACAATATACAAAGTGCCATCGCACTAGTTAGGGGGCAGAAATGCCAGGATATAGCAATAAATGGTTAATAATTGGTAGTCTTTTAGTGGGGACATTGTTTTTTGTCAGACCGATGATATCTGATATTAGTGCAGAAAACGCATTAAAACAGACAGTAACAACGGTTTCTACGCCAGAAATAATGGTTGTTGATTCTGTTGGAGTGCTAGTAATAGTATTATCGCTTGATGGTAATGTATTAGAACCACAACTTGGAACAGCTTTATGGGATAATGGGGATTCGTATGTGCTTACTACCATTGGTAGTGTGGTTGTGTATCCGAAGAGTAAAGTAGTTAGCATGACTGTTATATGTGTAAGTCATTTAGAAAAATATAAGATGGATAAAAAAAAGAAACACAATATAATCGTTGCATTAAATAAGGCGAGAAAATATAAATAAACACATAATAAAAGGTGAAAATATGAGACAATATTTAAAAATCTGTGATAAATGTAAAAAGGATTGTAGGGCGTTGGTTAGTACATCTTGTCCTCTTGTTGCACCAGAATACTATTGTGAAAGGTGTCACAAGAGTTATCCCATGGAACAAGAAGATGTCGGTTATCATTTAGATAATTTTAAAAGAAGGATTAGATAATGCCAGAAGACAAAACAATATTAGACGACGAGAAAATCCGAGTAAATGACTGTCCATATATACACGACGTTGTTGTTGAACCAAAGCTAGAGATTAGGCAATTCGGTGAAGGTGTATATGCTATGATGTGTATGCGTTGTGGGTCTGTGGGGCCAATGTCATACTCTATTGAAGAAGCAATAAAAAGATGGAATAATAGAACATTTGTTGTCATAGACAAAGAAAATTACGAAAGGTTATTAAATGAATCAGAAACAGAAGGAAAAGGCAAAGAAAAAGTTGGAGAAAGCGGAGAAGAAAGTTCAGAGAATACTGAAAAAGAACACAAAGACTCCCAGAAGCATAAAGAAACTGAATAAGGGGCTAGAGGATATATATGGGTTGTAAAAGAAAGGGTGATCTTACCCAAAGAGAAGAGAGATTTTGTTGGCTATATGTGATGGGTGATGAGAGTGGTAAGAGCATTAAACCAATTGATATTATTAAACAATCTGGATATAAAGCCAAATCTACGCAGAATTGCTACCATGAGTATAAAAGGATATTAGAGCGATCTATTATACAAAGACGTATAGATGAGTTGGTTAAACAGAGAGATAAAGAGTTTCTTGTTGATAGAAAGTTTGTTATTGAGGAGCTTAGAAAAATAGCTGAAGCAGAGAAAGATTCTGCACAGAAGGTAAAGGCTCTTGAGTTACTTGGTAAGCATCTTGGCTTGTTTGAGGAAAGAATCTCTATCAGTAAGGATAGGCACGCCCAGATTGCTGATGATGTATGGAAGAAACGTGAGAAACAGATAAGGGCTAACGAACAAGAAAGAATAGAAGCTATAAAGCTTGGTATAATCGCAGAACAAGAAGAGATGAAAAATGAAGCAGAAATTCAAGATTAACTACGAAGTACTTCAACCGATGGATTTAGTATTAACAAGTACATCAGGTATTAAAAGTGTGTTTGTTAGAGGGGTTACAACTGGTGGTAAAAACATGTTTAACAAAAAACTTGCCACACACTGTGGGTTGGTTATTAATATACATGACCAGTTGTTGATGGTTGAGATGATTGGTAGAGGAATTAACATTGTATCACTAAATGATTATACTAATAGAAAGAAATATATAGTTGCCGTTAGGAGGCATTATATATATATTGATAAATATATCAGAGAGATTGCGCAGAAAAGAATTGCGCTGGATTTAAGGTATTCATTAGACTATGATTTTAAGGGAATTTATAGTTTTGTGAATAGTCGTGTTGAGGATGATGTAAAACGATATTATTGTTCAGAGTATTGTTACATGCAAACTGCTGCCGATGGTATAAAATATCCTGATTCATTTGCCGATAAAGTTAGCCCGTATGATTTACAAGTTGTTAGTAACGGGTTTAGAGATATAGATTTTAAAATTGGATAGGAGATAGTCATGGAAACTACAAGGCGAGAGCTGGTTTCACAGACTGCTGCCGAAATTTGGGAATATTTATACGATTCTTATTGTGTAGATGTTGATATCCCAGATTTACAGGCTATCATAGACAGCAATATTGGTTGGACAATAGATGTTGGATGTGAGATGGAAGCAGAATATGATGAAGCAAATGGCTAAAAAAGATGATGTTGTACTCAAAAAAGAGCTAATTGAATTTATTATCTCTAAACATTATAATGATTGTAGTGATTTTGAGTGGAATGGTTATGAAGTTGCTTTTAAAAGTAGCGGTAAAAAACCAGATATTGATGTTATGCGTGTTATAGATGCAAATGAATCATTATATCACGATACACTATTAATGCAGGGAGCTATTAACTTTGCTACCGATGTTATAAACAACGCTATTAATGGAGGAAAATATGCCCAAGAAATATAGAAAAGGCAAGAATAGAGATTTTGCACCGTTAGATATTATGGTTGGATACTCTAAAAACTATGCCGATAATTGGGATAGAGTATTCGGTAAGAAAGAAAGAAAAAAGAAGGAAGATGGCAAAAGTTCATCGTAGTATAGAAGAGAGGTTGCCATATAATAGGATGATGTATTATCAAACACATCCTGTTGAATTTGTTGAGGATTGGATTTTTCATGTAGACGCGGCTAGTAATGGTGGGGAATTTTCAATAAGTCCTCATCAGATTGAATTGCTTAACGCTGTTGCCAACCATAAACGTGTTGCGGTTAAGTCAGGTCATGGATGTGGCAAAACTTCAAGCCTAGCATGGTTGGCTATATGGTGGCTCAGTTGCTTTTCTAGGGCGCGTGTAATAGCTACCGCACCAAGTTTGCCACAGCTAAAGAGTGTGTTATGGCCTGAACTAGCTATATGGCTTAACAGGTCTTTGTTAAAAGACTATTTTGATTTAACTGCTACCAGATTATATTTAATTGAAAACCGTGAGGAATCTTTTGCAGAACTAAGAACAGCGTCTAAAGAAGAGAGTTTACAGGGTATTCATGCTGGTAATCTATTATTAATTATGGATGAGGCATCTGGTATTGATGACAGTATCCATATCATGCTAAAGGGTGCTCTTACTCGTGCAAATAATAAAATTGTACAGGTAGGAAACCCAGTTAGAACATCTGGATACTTCTTTGATGCATTTCACAAATTTCCAGGTAGATGGGATTTACATACATTTAATTCAGAAGACTCACCGATTGTAGAAAAAGAATATGTAGATGATATGTTAGAAATGTGGGGAAGAATGCATACTATATTTCGTGTACGTGTATTAGGTGAGTTTCCACTTGGAGACCCAGATTCGTTTATAGCTCTTGAAGATGTTGAGCAAGCTGTTATACGTGGGTATTCAAGAGATGGCACCATGTATGATGGCATTCCAGAAATTGGTGTAGATGTTGCTCGTAAGGGAGATGATCTTACTGTAATATGCGTGCGAGTTGGTTATCATGTATTACCATTAGTTACCAGAGAAAAAACAACCATACCAGAAGTGGCAGCAATGGTTATAATGGAAGTTCAAAAGATACGTGAGTTAACTGGATACCAGGATATTATCAAGATTAAGATAGATGATACAGGTGTTGGTGGTGGTGTATCAGACATACTAGACCTTAATCGTAATGATAATATAGAGGTGATACCGGTGAACTTTGGTGGTGCCGGTAATAAACAATATGAGAACGAAGCATCGTGGATGTGGGGCAATTTTAAATCACAGCTTCCACATGTTACACTTCCAGATGACAGGCATTTAACAGAAGAACTTGCCGCTAGACGATGGGAGATGTCTATGCGAGAGCGCACCATGATAGAGCCAAAGAGAAAGTTTAAAAAGGATTATAAAAGATCACCAGATAGAGCGGATGCTGTTATATTAGCATTTGCGTCAAAACAAAACGAGAGAAGGGTTCTCAAACATTTCGATCCTGTTGGTGAAGAGATTGTAGATTCAGAAAAAGAATATGGTGGTTTGATGTATTGCTCAATATATTACTCAAAGGATATGCTTGTATCAGCAATATGGGCTAGATGGGATGGGAGAAACCTTACAATTACCAATGAATTTGTTGGAAGTGATAGTGAAATAGTTCCGTACATAACCAATTATGGGCCATACAAGAAAGTTATTGGCAATGATAAAATGTTTTCCAAGACAGGTGATGACTTATATTGGCAATATAATAAGTATGGAATATATGTAACAGAGAATTATGGTTATGATGAGTTTGGTGCAATGCAATGTATGGGTAAAATGACACAAAATAAGACGTTAAGGATACTAAATAATTGCGTAGATACAATATCTCAGATGAGAAATTGGTCTATTGTTGACAAAAATCAGCGAGAATTGAGTAGGGAGAACGGACTTTGTTATGCTATATTACATCTTTTGTCTGATTTAAAGCCACTTACAGCACCCAGACCGCAACCATTACCGGTACAATATGCGTTTGATGATAACATTGGAAGACGTAAAAGTATTAACTCTGGTTTTATGGGTATATAGGGGTTGACTTCTACGCTTTTTTTGTGTATATTATATAGTAGGGGTACCACCAATATGGCAGATATAAACAATATATATACAGAGATTAGATGTGCTGCCTATAGACCTCACTTCATTTTTAATAGATGTGGCGGACTTATTGGTGGTGTAGTCACCTCACAACCTTCCACAACTATCCATGTTTGTCCAATATGTGGGCAATTTTGGGTGGTTACAGTTAATTTAGGCAATGAGATTATAATGCAGCCGATCAAAAGAGGTAAGAAAATTCGCTTTTTAAAGCGATGGAGGACAATAGTCAATGGCGGTTAAGCTTGTAGATACTCCAAAAGAAATTCCAAGAACAAATACAAAGTATCATCCAGATTCTTTTGAAATAATAGAAACACAGCAACGAATAAGATTTATCGAAGATGAATACAACAAAGCATACACACATGACAATAGCAACAGAGAACGTTCAGAGAGTGCTTGGAGTATGTATTCAGGTTTTGAACACGGTCAGTGGCCTAGTGATATTGTTAAACAACTAAAGGCTGAGAATAGGCATATAGGACAATATAATTTTATTCGTGGTAAGATTGATGCACTTGCTGGTTCTATAGTTAAAAACTGGTTTGATATAGATTTTGTTCCTACCGATGGTCAATACTCAGACCTTACGCGTACTTTAAAGGAGTTATTCTATTCAGATAAAGAGATGATGGATTGGAATGACGAGTATCTTCAGGCTGTGTGGGATGGTTTAATTTATCGTGGCGTTGAGCAGATGGTTATTAACACCAGATACAACGATATAGGTAATATTGGTTTTGAAAGAGTATTACCTGGCCATGTTATATTAGACCCACACTGGATAACAAACAGTTGTTGGCATCTTAGAAAATTGTGGAAAATTGCGTACCTTACACCGAAAGAGGTAATGCAGACTTATAAACACAAGTCAGACAGAATCAGAGAACGTGTTGAGCTTATGGCTTTGCGTGGTCAGGAATATAGAGTAGATTCTGGTTCAGATACTATACCAAGATTTAATCTTGAGAATATTTATGGAACACAATATAGGGTGATTGAATTTCACCATATGGAAAAAGAAGATAAAGAATTTGAATTTGCTATTGGTATTGATGATAGTCCAGATATCAGGATACCAGTGGGTACAGTTAATTACAAACGTGAATGGTTATCTAGAAATCAAATTGATACTTCTAATGGTATCATAAAAAAGAAAACAACGATTGATACATATTATGTTTCTACAATATGTCCCGATCTTGATAGTGAGCAAATGCTCGAAGATAGGAAGTCAGAAATACAGATAGGGAGACTTCCTTTTGTTGTTTGGTCTGCCGCTAGGATTAACGGTAAAGACTCTGGTGTGGTAGAACTTCTTGAAGATATACAGTTGTCTATAAACAAACGCGAATCTTTATGGGAACATATTATTAGTACAGCCGCAACTGGTGCCATGATGGTTGATCCAGAACTTGTTGATAATGATATGAACAAGGTAAATGATCTTGTCACAAATATTAATAAACCTAATTATATCGGAACATCTGCACCTGGAAGAATAGCAAGTGGTAGACAATATTTTCTTAAAGTTCCAAGAGAGGCATATCACGGTGAAATAGATACAGAGTTACGTAGAATGTCTGACTATATGGATAAAATTTCAAAGCAGACAGCCACGCTTGATGGTCAAAATGAAAGTTCACATGAGACTGGTATATTATTTGCAAGAAAACAATTACAGTCAGAGATAGCCCAGACTGTTTTATTAAAGGGTCTTGAAAAATATTGGAATGAAAAAGGTGAAATGTATTTATTGTATGCACCTGAATTGTATGGTGGAACATATCGTGAATTTACAACTAGTTCCTATAATGGCGCTAGTCAGCGTGGAAAGGTAGCTGTTAATGAAACATTGGAGACTCCTGGTGGTACTCGTACATTTAACAACTTAAAAATGATACCTAGGCATAAGGTTGTTGTAACACAATCACCACAAGGTGTTACAATAAGGGCTACCGAAAGAGCTATATCGGCAGAGTTATTGAGGAGTATTGGCCCAGAGAACCTAGTTTCTAGGGCACAACTTACAAAGAATATAATGGGTACTCTTGATAACAAAGATGAGGATAGGGAGAAATTGATGGCTGCTGCTGATTTAGAGTACCAATTTGCGGTTGAATCTTTAAAGACCCAGATTATGGGTATGAAAGTACAGCAAATGCAGATGGCTATGCAAATACAACAGCCACAACAGATGATGGGTGGTCAACCAGGTGAGCAAGGTGGTCAACCACAGCAAGCACCAGAACAGGGTGCTTCCCCTGGTCAAGAAATTCCATTACAATAAAGAGTAATAAAATACTCGGAAAGAGGAAGAAATGAATAATATAGTTTATATGTCTAAGGAGGAATTAGACAAAAAGATACATTCGTCCGATAGAAATGAGGCATTGGAGTATTCTAATAAGATTTTAAAGGGTGAAGTAGCGGTTGGAACAAAAGAACAATTAGAGCAACAGTCCATTCCTATAACTGTTGCCACTGATAATCAGGGTGCTATTATAGACCCCAAAGGAGATGGTCAAGTTGGTAACGGATCGGCAATTGTGGTGGATAATGGGAGTAGACGAGGAGACGAAGGAGCAACGCAGGAAGGAACCCCTAAACCAAAACCGCAAGAAGAACTTACAGAAGCAGAGAAAGCAATTAAAGCAAAGCTCGAAGAGAGTGAACAAATTGCTGAAGCATTGCGAAGAAAGAGACAAGAGGATAAAGAATTATACTTTCAAAAGCAGCAAGAAGTAGATAATAAATTAAGTGAATATGAGAAGTCTGTTGCTGAGTATAAGAGTACTGTTGAAAAATTAACGAAAGAATTGGAAGAGAAAACAAAGGTTGTTGAGAAACCAAAGCCAACTATTGAAGAGGATGAGGATATAATAGATGCTGCTCCTGCGTATAGCAAGAACAACAGAATATTAATTGAATCATTAAAACAAGAAATTGAAAAACTTTCAAATGTAGTTGGTGCCAACAACAGTGATAAAATAAAAATATTATCAGATAAGCTTGAGGCTTACGAAATAGCGCAAGAACAAGAAAAGGCTAACAATGCCATTAAACAGCAAGAAGAAGAGCGTAAGAGAACTAAACAGAAATTGTTTGATAGTATAAGAAGTTTTCAAAACAAAACAGGGAACGAGTGTTTCCAGACTAAGACTGATCCAGAAGAACTCGCAGAACAGTATAGAATGTTTAGGTCAGAGGTTGCAGAGATGGTTGGCAGTAAACAGCCACAAGATATTAATAGGGCGATTGACTCGTTAATACGCGGAAGTTCAAATGAAGATAAAGAATTCCGTCAGAGGGCTGTAAAGGAAGGTGTAAAAATTCCAGAAGAACTGGACAAGTTTTTAATGATATCTGAGGTTAACGACATTAAGAATGGAATTAAGTATAATAGGATTACTGGTAATTTCGATCATATCAAAGATGAGTTTGGTAGACCTGTGATTAAAGAATCACTTGATGAAGCCTATAAGGTTAGTAACTATTATAAGAAGATTAATGATATTCGTCGTGAAGCCGCAATGAATTATCAGAAGAAAATGGATGTCCGTGAAGATAGTGCTGTTGTTTTAGATAATAAACAGACAACAACTGAGGGTGAGCATTCAGCTATGTCTAAAGAACAACTTAAAGAATTGCTCAATAAACCCTATGGTTTATATAAAAATAATCCCAAACTGAAAGAACAGGTTGAGGCAGCCTATAGGGCTGTTGGTGTGCAACCACCAGTTGTGGGTAGAAGTTAATTAGAAACAAATTGAGAGGTATATTATGTCTACAGTTACTGCATTAGCCGCTCCAAATGCCTTTAGTGGTATGAATAGTGGAGACGGTGGAACGGTTGATACCGGTCTAAAGCTAGATGCTATTAATACTAAGCTTGAGATCGAGTCAACTTTGGATGATATTTTTGAGGAACTCGGTGCAGATGTAGTGTCTTCTGGAAGAAGTGTTAGTATTCCTAACGCTATTTTCTTTAGGCTCGGCGCATCACCTACTGGTGCGCGTAGTGTTACAGTCCCTATCTTAATGGCTCTCGCAGGGTCAGTTGGTAGTGGTGCTGGAACTCCTGTCGGTAGTGAGCTTGGACAGAACTTGAAGTATGCTAAGTTCTATTACGATGAATACTATCAGGCAGTTGCATCTGAAAACTGGGGTATGAAAGCTAACGATATGGCAATGTACGGTGTGTTTTCACACATACAGCCACAGCTTTCTAAATATTTTAAAGAGCTTCGCGGTAAGAGAATTCGCCAGGCTTCACTTCGTACTTTGTGTGAGATTGCTGATAACCAGGCAACTGCTCATTGGAATAAGAACTTTTTTATTGCCAATACAGCTCTTGGCTCACAGCCAGTCTATGACAATGACGAGGCAACATATAGGGCACTTATCATAGCCGCCCTTGATTCTGCTGGTGGAACTAGTGGTGATGGTGCGAATGCTAATATTGATCTTGATTACTTGCTGTCTTTGGAGTATTATGCTGCAAATACAAAGAGGATCAAGCCTATTATGGTTGGTGGACAGGAAACGTATGTTGTATTGATTCCTTCGACACAGGTACAGATTCTTAAGCGTAACGATGCTGGTCAGCTTGGTGCTATTTACACCTCGATGAACCGCAAAACTAACGACGAAATGTCGTATACTGGCTATATTACTAGGGTTGGAAAACTGCTTCTGATTGAAGATCAGCGTTATCCTACCATGTTGTCAGCTAGTACGGCTCTTACTCCTGTATATTGTAATCCTGGTAACTCGGATACTCGTGGAACAGCCGTTTATAATGGCTCTTCTAACAAGAATTGGGATATTGGGTTTCTGTACGGTGCAGGTGCAGTGTGTGAATGGGTGGTAAAACCGCTTCATTTCGAGATTGAGAAACAGAACTATGGTCGTGATCAGGGTACTGGTGCCTTCGCTGAAGGTGGAATAGCTACCGTTGAGTATGATACCGATACTGGTTGGGCTGGAACTGGCGGCTCTGATTACCGCGAGAATTTTGGTTCAATCGTATTGTGTTTTACTACTCCTACGATTACGTCGTAATAACAATAGGGAGGGGGAATAACCCTCTCCCATTTTTATAAATCCTATAATATAGGGAGAAAGATAATGAGTATTCAGCAGAGACATTTTAGAAACGAGAATGAACAGCGCAAACTTGCGGATGATATTGAGGATGCCGCATCTATAGGTGTTGACCATATTGAATTGTGCCATATTGTGAATGAATTGTACACTGTTACAACTATAGGTGTTGAACAGTTAAAGATTGAACACAGGAAAGCAGGGCCAGGATTATCACAATTACAGTTGGTAAAACGATGGATTAAAGATGGCGAGCTAGTGTTTTATCCTGATCGTAGAGGTCGTAGATGGGGTTATCTGGCAGATACAGAGTATAACAGAAAGTTTTTGGCACTATCGCTGTGTGAGCGAGAAAAATGGTTTGTTATAGTAGATAAGGATATCAGAAATGAAATCTTTAAACTAGCCGAAAAACTTGGGATAGATACCACTCCACATCGCGCTGACCCTTTACAGCATATGCTTGAAAAGAAGAATCCAGAGCTTGCAAAACATAATGAGTTAGAGCGTGAATTAGAGGAATTAAAAAAGCAGCTTGAGGAAGAAAAGAAAAAAAATATAAAGCCGTTATCTGGAGTGTCTATTAATAAGTCAAATTTAAAAAAGAAGGTAACACAGATCAACACAAGTAATGTTGGTTTTGGAGATAGGTAATTATGCAAACTAATTCTCTTATTGCACTGATAAAGCGAGAAGCGCCTGATTGGACTAGGGCTGAAATACTCGATTTAGTTGCTGATGTGCAATTAATAATGCTTAGTAAACCATTACAGCGTAACCGAATGATTGATACAGATACAGGGTTAGACCCAGTATTAACTACCACATCTGGTACATATTCGTATTATATTAATACAAGTAATGGATTTGATTATGATGCATTGTTTATAGAATCTGTATATTCTACAGCTTCACCAGAAACATCATATAATTATGATGAGAGTATTGAAATAGATGGAACTGATGTATATACATTTCCAGGTAATAGAGACAATGCAGCACAAGTTATATTTAAGGATAATCCAAGTGGAGATTATTATATACGATGTTATCGTAAACCAGATACTGTATCTACGCAATATACCAATCTTATGATTCCAGAATGGTGGCATTTTAAAGGTGTTCGCGTTGGAGTCCTTGGTATGATTGAGTTGGTTGAACATGGCACATCTAAGAATTGGGATCAGTTTGAGCAAAAAGTATTACCACAGTTTCATAGTGAAATGAATATGTCGGCAGGAACGCTTGGTTGGAAAGTTGGTTCCAGGGGATATTAATGGCAAAACGTAAGTTTTATCCAAAGTCTAGACAGCAGGATCAAGACCTAATCCAGAGAACTCAAAGTAACTTTTCTGGTGGTATGGTTAAAGATGAAGACGCTAGATCAATTCCTAGCGATGCTGTTACTGATTTGGTAAATATGAGGGGTTATAAAACAGAAGCCAGGGGTAGAACTGGCTCTGTTCTTTACGCATATACATTATTGCCATATTATGATAGTTGGGAAACTGGTATTACATGTTCTCAAAGTGGG
>Ga0180008_1001954_pt1 | contig 11804 bp, 13 predicted proteins | sample MM_PW_MetaG_FD_121121 | JGI IMG/M metagenome (GOLD analysis project Ga0180008, IMG submission 121121) | Groundwater microbial communities from the Aspo Hard Rock Laboratory (HRL) deep subsurface site, Sweden - MM_PW_MetaG | ecosystem: Environmental > Aquatic > Deep subsurface > Groundwater... | reverse complement strand
TTGTATAATCTTAAACGGACAATTAAAACTTCAAACGAAAAAGAGATTCAGCTTTTTTTATTTTTCAAAATTGAAATGGTTTCATTTGGGACAACGCCTGCTTTACCAGAACATAACAGGGTTTGCCTTCTTTTTGATAACTTCCAATACTCCTAAATCCATTATTTTCATAAAACCTCAAAACCTTCTACCTACAGTCCAACCAAAGACCTTTTTTATTCCCCATCCTTGCATAATCTTCGGCTTTCTTTAAAAGTTTAGAACCAATATGTTTTTCCCGAAAATCCGGATGAACAGCAATCCAACAGACACAAGAGTAATCCCCAATATCCAAAAACCTTGAAGCATTCTCGTCTTCTTCATTAAGTGTAAAAAGCAAGTATCCAACAGTCTTATTTTTTCAACTGCTAATATAAAGAATCCTCTTTGAGGATTAATAAATTTCTTAACTTTTTTGATGCAACTTCTTCGGTTCTGTTATCAGCCAACCGGATTAGTCGAATTAACTCGTTTACATCCTCCAGCTTTGCTTTCTTAATTTTCACCAAGTTCACTTGCCCAATTTCAACTTCTTCAAAGCCAAATAAAGCGCCGCCACAATAAGCAGTCCAAAAATAATTATGACAAATAATTTATCATCAAAATTCCTCGTGGCTGATTCTATAACCAAAAACGCTCCAGCCGGCAGAGAAACTATCTGCAGCAGCAAGGTCTGAATGAACAACCCAAGCACTATCAAGATAAATCCAACGACGGCAAAAACAAAAAAAGTCACTCGGTTATAGGCCTTCTGCGCATCTTCAAACTGCTGATTACAAAGGTCACACTCTTTCAAACTCTTCGTACAGCCATAATTATCATACTCATAAATCGGATTGCCTCTCTGCGCATAACATGCATCAGTCTGTTCCTGCAGGCCCTTTGAGAACGTGCAATTCTGACAGCTCTGCGTGTCAACCCAGTATTTGATAGGATAAACCCCTCCAAATCGGTCAATGCAATAATCTTCGTACAAAGGCCCTTCGTAAATATAACTAACAACCAAATTCACAAAAATCGTCAACATCACCGCCACAAAAACCCCCAGTATTATCGTGAGCGCCAGCGTTTTCCCCTTTTTTCCTTTCAACTATTGAAAAACCAATCGAACACAATATTTAAGTATTCTCATTACCACTAATTTGGCAAGAGAGGATGACATACAAAACAGTTTCTGTTCTTGCATTTCTTGCAATATTCTTAATTCCATTTGCGAATGCAGTTGTTTCTCATGGTGCAAATCAAGTCTTTTTCTCAGACTCAGAAAGCTTGCAGTCAAAATTCACTTCAGGCGCGCTTGGCAAATGGCAGGGTACCACCGATATTTACTACAACGGGGGAAATGTTGGGATTGGCACTGCGAGTCCTGCTGCAAAACTCGACGTAGACGGAGACACAGCAATTAGCAACGGCTACCTAACTGTAACAAGATCTTCTGTAGGCAACAACGCGGCCCTTAATGTTCGCCAAACAGGCACGGGATTAATCGCAGAATTTGGAACACCTACTAATAATAATCTTGTTAACATCGATGCCAATGGCAACGTCGGCATTGGAACATCCGCTCCAGGGGCAAAACTAGAAGTCGCCGGACAAATTAAAATAACCGGGGGAAGTCCAGGAATTGGAAAAGTCTTAACATCTGATGCAAACGGTCTGGCGATGTGGCAAACTCTTTCTTCTGGAGGTTGGACAATTAACGGAAACAATATGTATTCAGCAGTCACGGGAAACGTCGGCATTGGAACGACGAATCCAGGGCAGAAGTTAGAGGTCGCTGGCTCAATCAAAGCCAAAGAATTAATAGACAGCGATGATTCAGCTTATTATGTCAACCCTAGCGGTGATTCGCTCTTTTCTGGCAGTATAGGAATCGGGACAACAGCCCCTCAAAAAAAATTACATGTGGTCGGAAACGCAGGGATAATTCGTATTGAAGGTAGCACGCATGCGTATATGGAATACTATCCATGGGGTAGCACAACCCGGGGGGCATATACCGGATTTCCAAGCAGTGGTAGCATCGACTTTAACATAGGTAATGAAGCTTATGAAGGGGATATTATTTTGACTCCTGGCGATAGTGCTGGTCCTGGCTCGCCAGTCGGAAGTGTAAAGATTGAAAGGGGCTCATTATACCTCCCTAAAAGCGCTTCCAGTCCTTTTGCTTGTACATCCACAACTAAAGGAGCAATGTATTTTGATACCAGCGCAGGTTATAACTCTGCTTGCACATGTATCCACGACGATTTCGTTAACGACTGGATATGGGCTTCTACCCAAAGGGAGGCCGGTACAGGTGTTGTTCATATACTTCAATGTAATTAAATCTTCATAAACCTCAGAACTTTAGTCTGAAGGGGATGCTGTTATCTAAATCTTTACTGACTGAAGTTAACTTTTAATCTGCCTTTACCTGTTGTCCCTGCAAACCCACATTTCCTATCTCATCGCCGACGTAAAACGACAGCTCACTGCATCATTCTCCATCTGGACAATAATCCTCTCGTAATCTGCCTGAACACCCTGCTGAAATCAACGACCCAGCCGCAGCACGCTGCAAAATAAAACAACTTAAGATAACATTCTATAATTCCAGCACCCCGACCTCGGCTAAAACCTTATAAACTCCAGTTTTATCCTCCTTCTATGGAATCCTACGAACAACTCCTCGACAAAGCATACTCTCAAGTCAAAGTCGTAGAAGGTTCTTCCGAAAGATGCGAAATCCCGAAGGTAGAAGGCAATGTTACCGGGAACAACACATTCATCACAAACTTCGCCCAAATTGCAGATTGTCTGAGGAGGGACCCGCAGCATCTGGCAAAATTCCTCCAAAAAGAACTCGCAGTTTCAGGCAGAGTCGACGGTGGAAGACTAATCCTAAAAACAAAACTCAACTCCTCAAAAGTAAACGAAAAAATAGAAAAATATTCCCATGAATTCGTCATCTGCCCGGTCTGCGGCAAACCCGACACCGAAGTCATTTCAGAAAAAGGAATTAAATACAAACACTGCCTTGCATGCGGCGCAAAAAGCCCGATAAAATACCATCTTTGAAACGCTTTCTGTAAAACAATCTTTGAATATTCCATTTGTCCAATAAGAACATGGCCGGGTATGCTGATGCAATTCAAGTTTTGAGACGTTTTGGTAGGGAACCAGAAAATTCCGCGAGATTTTTGTATGGTTCATATATTGCGCGACATGGGTGACAGGCCGACAGTGGTTATTCTTCCTCTCGTGGCAACTCTGAACAGCAGACCAATCGTATGGTGTCCTGTGAAAAAACGCCCTTAGACTTAGACATAACACATCTTCGTGGACTTACAATTCAAGATATGCTTCAATAAGTTCCTGACCTAAAGATTTTTTAATCTGATTTTTATAATAAATATGATGTACCTAAAAGTCCACGAATCCTACCGAAAAGTCGTTGCCCTCGCCGACTCAGAACTAATCGGAAAAACTTTCGAAGAAGGAAAGAAGCAGCTGTCCATAACAGAAAACTTCTACAAAGGCGACCTAATGGAAGAAGAAAAAGTTATAGAAGCCCTCAAGGACCTTGCGCTAGACGACGCAACTTTTAATATCGTAGGCAAAAAGTCGATAAATACTGCACTCAAGGCAGAAATCATAGCAAAAGAAATGATAGCAAAAGTCCAAGGCATCCCCTTTGCACTGGTTTTGTTATAAAAGAAATATTTAAGTATCCTAAAATTCTTACTCTTTTGATAAAAAGAGATGGACATTCATATACACATTGAAAAAAAACATTTTGTAGGTTTCTTAGTGATATTGGGATTGATACTTGGAACTGGTGTAACTTACGCCGTTGTTTCTCATGGGGCCGATCAAGTATTTTTTTCAGACGGAAGCAGCCTTGCGGGCCTTGTAGCCGGCGGAGCACAAATCTGCACCAGTGCACTTTCCGGAGACACTAATTGCATTGATGCAGTAGGAATTACCACAGAGACTGATCCCACAGTTCCAGCAGGAATCAAAGACGGAATTACTTGGACAGAGGTCTCCAATAGGCCTGCCGGATTGGATGATGGAGATCAAGTCGGAATTACTTCAGAAACAGATCCGCAGGTAGATTCAGTCGTAAACGCAAGAATTTGCCAAGGAGATGCCAATGGATATGTTGACTGCAATCTTGTTCAAGACGCCAGCGGAGACTGCGGTGCAGGATATGTCTGCATAGGGGGCCATGATCATGATTCAAGATATTACACAGAGGCCGAGTCTAACACAAATTACGTCAACGCCGTAGGAGACACAATGACCGGAGGTTTGCTAATATCCGGCGGCAGCTTCGAAGTAGCAGGCGGCAATACTCGCTTAGACAATTATGTTTACATTACTGACTACGATGGCGAAAGCGCAAGCGAAGACGTTAGCATGATTGCAAGAGACGGTAACTTACAACACCGGAGCGGTGGGGTTGTAATAGGTTCATATGCCAACGGAGATGCGACAGTTGGAGCATTAGACACCGGAGATTTATTAGTAAAAGACTCACTCATAGCCCAAGGATACTTCAGACTGCCTGTGCGTTCAGGCAACCCATTCAATTGTAACATGAACACTGTGGGTTATGCCTACGTGGACACAACAAGCGTAGACACAATCTGCTTATGCGCGGATATAGCCGGAGGAGGATGGGCCTGGATAGACATAAGCAACCCGAGCGGCCCTGCTTGTACATAACTATTTTTATAAACTACTTTCTGTTCTCAATCTCCAGGTAATCCAGGCCAAAGCAACAACTTAAAAAACATCTACTTCTTTAATTGTTTATGGAAAATTTCTACATAAAAAGAATCCAAGATGTCAAAAAAAACCTAAAAGAACTAAAAGAAAAACTGAACGTAAAAGTAACAATTCAAAAAAACCAACTAACCATTGAAGGCGGAACAATAGAAGAATTCGACGCCTCGCGAGTTTTCGAAGCAATTGCCTTCGGTTTCTCGGTAAAAAAAGCTCTCCCCTTAAAAGATGAAGACTATCAATTCAGAACTGTCCACATAAAAGACCACACACGAAGAAACCTCGCAGACATAAAGTCCCGACTAATCGGAAAGAAAGGCAAAACCCGAAGAGTTTTCGCTGACACCTCTGGTTGCGAAATCCTCATCACCGAGACAGAAGTTGGAATAATCGGCCTAGTTGAAGACGTCGAAAACGCAGAAACCGCAATCATCCACCTCATCAAAGGCTCAAAGCAAACAAACATGTACCGATTTCTAGAAAAACAAAACGCAATAAAAAAAGAAAACACCTCTTTTCCAGACTTAAATCAAGTCTCGCACAGTCAAACCGTGCACGAAAAAGAAAAGAAGTAAGAATAAACTAACTTGCGTTAGATTACTTTCTTTTCTTCTTAGCAGCTTTCGTTGTTCGCTTAGCTGCCTTCTTGACAGCCTTCTTAGCTGCCTTTCTTGTTGTTTTCTTTGGCATTTTGCGTTCAACTCTTTTCTGTTTTGATAGATTTACACACAGTCTTGCGTATAAAAAGCTTTCGAAAATTTCGCCTCCGCGCAACTCCAGCAAAAACAGACAAAAAATTTATCGTCGGCAAATTCTAAAGCACAAATCCAACAAACACAACAAGTTTTAAAAAGAGTTTTTCTCTCAACAGTTTAGGTCCCCGTAGCTCAGCGGTTAGAGCGCACGGCTGTTAGTGCGAGAAAACATAATCGAGCGCGTTGGCAATGTCAAAGTACGCAAACGTTCGTTCGAGCGTATGAAACGTAACAGCGACCGTGAGGTCGCAGGTCCGAATCCTGTCGGGGACGTTTTTCTAATCGTTCTGCATTAACAAACAAAAGCCCAAATCGGTCTGGTGGGTGTTGGTTACATAATTCGCGAGCGCGAGCGAGCTCCGGCCCATCTTACTTCCTAGTAAACCACCAAATCCCCAGCGCCGCCAAAATCAAGATTATAACTACAATCCAAACAATTGCACGATTCCGACGCTCTTTCGCTTTGCGAATCCGAGCCCGATCATAAGCCTCCTCAATCTCAATCGTAAATTCTTTTGTAGGCTTCGGTCTATGTCCTTTCTGATATTGAAACTCCATAGTCCCACCTGTTGAAACTCTCTCTGCCATGATTTCCTGTAACAAAAGGAATATAAAACGTTTTCGCCCCTTAAAAAAATGAAACCCAAAGTAATCCTCGGAATGTCCGGTGGCGTAGACTCAAGTGTAGCCGCACTTCTCCTGCAAAAGCAAGGCTACGAAGTCATCGGCTTCTTTATGAACGCATCCCCTTCGGGCAAACCCCCCTGGCCCTCAACAATTTCCTGGAAAGACGAAGAATCCACATTAAAAAAAATCTGCGACAAACTAAAGATCCGACTGATAGTAAAAAACTGTGAACAAAGCTATGAAAAAAATGTTATCCAGCCAATGTTCAAGGATTACTCTTGTGGACTAACTCCTAACCCAGACATTTTCTGCAACAACGTCGGCAAATTTCCCTCATTATTAAAAATCGCAAAGCAAGAACACGCGGATTACATTGCAACAGGACATTATGCGCGCGTTAGGAGAAGCAGAAAAGGATTTGAGTTGCTGCGAGGGAAAGACAAAGAGAAAGACCAGTCTTACTTCCTCATAGGTTTAAACCAGAAAACTCTTTCCAAAACTCTCTTCCCCCTCGGAGATTTCACAAAAACCCAAGTTAGAGAAATAGCGAAAAAAGCAGACTTCCCAAATTTCGACAAACGCTCAAGCCGCGGCATCTGTTACCTCGGCAAAATCGACATGAAAGCCTTCCTCAAACAAAGAATAAAACTTAAACAAGGCAATATTCTCTCGCCAGAAAGAGAAGTCATCGGCTCTCACCCCGGAACAATGTTCTTCACCATCGGCGAACGCATCAGAGAAAACAAAGGCCTCGTTCTCAACAAAAGCTTCAAAAAACCATTCTCCCAAAAAAAATTCTACATTGCAAAGAAAACAAAAAACAACGGATTAGTTATCGCTCCAGAATCTCATCCCCTACTAAAAACAAAATCTGTTAAAATCAAAAAATTCAAGTTGATAAACAAAAAAGACTTCCCCAAATCTGGATTAACAGCCAGAATCCGGCATCTTGGCCAGCTCATTCCTGGAAAATTTGCTAAAAATCAATTTATCTTCTCAAAACCGCAAGAGGGCGTAGCTGAAGGTCAATTCATCGCCCTTTATCAAAAAGAAAAACTCATAGGCGGAGGCGAAATCAGGCTGTATTAACAAAGCTTTTATATCTCTTTTTCCTAAAAATCTAATGAAATTCGAAGAAATAATCAAAAAAAGGAAATCTGTAAGAAAATTCAAGTCAAAAACTCCCTCTTGGAAAGACATTCTCTACGCGATTGACCTGGCAAATCAAGGTCCGTTCGCTGGCAATCAAAACCATCTTCATTACATAATAGTCGAAGACCACAATACAATAAAGGCTCTTGCTCAACTCTGTGAGCAGCACTGGGTAGCCGACGCCAAAATAATCATAGTTGCATGCTCTGATGACACCCACCTAGAAAACCTCTACGGAGAACGCGGCAGAATCTACTCAAGGCAACAAGCCGGAGCCGCGATTCACACACTAACGCTCGCCCTAACTGAAAGAAGAATCGACTCCTGCTGGGTGGGCTCATATTCTGACGAATTAGTAAGGGAAAAACTAAAAATCCCTCAACACATTCAGGTAGAAGCAATTATCCCGATAGGATTCGAAGCCGGTAAATCAAAAAAGCCTGCAAAAAAATCCCTAGAGCGGTGTCTCAGCTGGGAAACCTGGACACAAACACGCCGCCCAACTATGTTCGAAGAAGGCCACGAAGATTACCCTCCATTCCGAGGTTAACATCTAAAAAAAGATAATTCTACAATATAACAAAAATAAAAAATAAAGAAGAAGAAATAAAAAATTAAACCAAGTTATCTGAAGACCTCTATGCCAAGATCGGACATTTCTGGCTTAACGCCTTTTTCCTCTTGTCTGAAAGCTTCTCGCCCAAGAACGTAAGGAGACTTAACGCCAGTCATGATGGTTATCACTCTAACTTTATTAGCAAAGTCTTTGTTAACTCTCGCGCCGATAATAACCTGAGCATCGTTACTGATATTCTCAGTTACCAGCTCTCCTACCCCTGCGAACTCTTCAAGTTTGAAATCTGGCCCACAGGTAATATGCACGAGAGCACCGGTTGCGCCGCGATAGTCAACATCCAACAAAGGCTGTGTCAGCGCCTGTCGAACTGCTTCACCAACTCTATCAGTTGTGTCAGCTTCGCCAACACCGATAACAGCAACATCTCCATTCTTCATAATGGCTGAAACGTCGGCATAGTCAAGGTTAATCAGCGACGGCAAGGTAATCGTCTCAACAATTCCCTTAATCATCGTAGAAACAAGTTCGTTCGCAACTGCAAACGCCTGTTCCATTGGCAAGTTCCCTGCAATATCAACAAGTCGATTGTTATCAATTAAGATTGCTGTGTCAGCAACCTCGCTGAGCTCCTGAAGGCCAAATTCAGCCTTGTCTTGTCTAACTTTCTCGCAGTCAAAAGGCATCGTAGCAACAGCAATAACTACTGCACCAGATTCCTTAGCCAACTGTGCGATGATAGGCGAAGCTCCGGTTCCTGTTCCTCCACCGAGACCGACCAGAACGAACACCATGTCCGCGCCACCAGTGGCTCTTTTCAACTCAGACAAAGATTCTTTAGCAGCCTCCATACCAATTTTTGGCTTTCCGCCTGCTCCAAGACCTCGAGTCAACTCTTTACCAATTAATATCTTCTCATCAGATTTGGTTATCGATAAATGCAGCGCATCAGTGTTAACCCCGTAAATAGTTGCCCCAGAAATACCTTTATTGAACAGCCATGTTACCGCATTACACCCTGCGCCACCGACACCAAAAACTTTGATGTTTGCTTTTCCAGCTCTCAATTCATCAAAATTGATGCTGTGCTTCTCCGCATTGGCGATGGCTTCTTTTGCAAAATCAAGTACCACTCTTTTGTGTACCTCCTTTCATTTAATTAAATATGATGAAAGTTGCCAAAACACAGTAGATTCTCTTTAAATATTTGATTGTTATCAACCAAATAAGAAAAAAAGACAGTTAACTCCTGAAAGTTGATGAAATTTTATCAAGCACAACTCGCTCTGCCTCTTCAAGAGGCATCTTTTTTAACCTAAACGCCGCAGCACCCTTGTGCCCGCCACCACCCAAGACCTTCGCAATCCCTGAAATATCAAGCTTTCTAGATCTAAAACTCCCCTTAATGATTTCTTCCATCTCAGAAAGCGTAAAAACAATGTCCAAGCCGCCAACCTCCTGAAGGTCATTAATGCCGCCCCTCACTTCAGACAGATTCAACCCAAGTTTCTTAATCTCCTCAAGCGAAATCGAACTATGTCCAACCCTCAGCCCATTAACTTCTATAATCTTAAAACGGTCGTAAAGAAAAGCATAATACTTCTTAATTCTCAGCGGATAATTATATTTAATTGGGTTAACAATCTCATTCAGATAGTCAACACCAAAATCCAACAAAAACGCAGCATCCCTTATCGAACCGCCATTGTCATGTGAAAAGTACCCCGAATCTGTATAAATTCCCAGCAACAAACGAGTAGCGAGTTCTTTATCAAAATTAACTCCCCGGTCCCGAAACAGATCAAGCAAAACCGAACAAGCACTTGGCCTTTTAGCGTCTACATAATTCATCCCCCCAAAATGTTCATTAGTCTCGTGATGGTCTATGTTGATAATCAAAAGATTTTTCGGAGCAACAAAATCTTTCTCTCTCCCAGCAAACTGTTTCAACGAACCAGAATCCATTGCCAACATTAAATCAAACTTTTCAAGCTCTTGATCTTCGATGCCTTCGCCCAAAACAACTTCTTTAGAAAACCTAACCGCTCTTAAAATCTCATCGAGATTGTCCTTACCAACAAGCTTCACATTACACTTAAAATCTCTCTTGAGAACATACTTCATCGCTGTACAGCACCCAAGAGAATCACCATCCGGGCCATAATGCAAACTAATCAAAACATCTCTGCTTGTCTTAATTCGATTCCAAATTTCCTCAAAAGAATTATTTTTCACATTCATATCTTATCCAAAATCTCTGCCTTTAAACCTTTTTCCTTGCACAACTTAACAAATTTTTCTGCATCCTCCCGAGTGCCTGCAACCCCTGCCCCGTAATGCATAGGAATCACCAGGTCTGGCGAAATGATAGAAGCAACCTCAGCTGCCTCCTCTGCATCCATCACATACTTCCCAGAAACCGGAAGCAAAGCGACAAATTCATTTCCATGTTTCCCATATCCTGTCAAATTGCGCATCTCAGGAATTTTATCACTGTCCCCTGCATGATAAATAATCACTCCCCCGAGTTTTATAATAAAACCCATCCAACCCTCGCGTTTAGGATGAAAATCCTTGTTAACATTGTATGCTGGAACAGCAGTCACCTTAACGTTCCCAAAAGTCAACTCATCGCCCGGTTCAATAATCTGCATATCAACTCCGCTAATCCTTGTAATTTTAGACTGCGCATCAGCAGGTATCACAACAACAGTACCTTCCTTCTTAACCAATTCAATATCTTTGATTGAACAATGATCAAAATGACTATGGGTAATCAAAACAAGGTCCGCTTTAGGACCCTGGTTCGACAAGTTATAAGGATCTACAACAATAGACTTCCCATTGCTAAAGTGAAACCCCGAATGCCCAAGATATTCTATTTTAATGCCTTTTATCTCCATTCAAATAAAAACAAAGACTGAGTTATAAGTTTAATTGTTCTCTAAAGAGTTACTAAAAAGCTATATTTCCCAATCGTTGAGTCACTCTAATGAAAGCAACATCGTAAATGATCCCTGACTTAAAGATTACATGATCCTCGCAAACCCAATGGGTGTTTTCAGGCCACCTACCGTGTGCAGTACCAACTATCTTAAACCCCTCGGCGGCAATTCGATGAACCAACCGCTCAGAGCTAAGACCTTTAATGCCCCGCCCGTCCCAAACGTAAATGCCTGCTTCATTCTGCTCACCAGTAACGCAATACTCCCCTCGAATAATTCGTCCCGATACATAGGGGTTTTGCACGTCCTCAAGAATTTCTAACACCTTTTCAAACCCTCTAAGATTCTTGCTGCTGAACCTATTAGCAAGCTCGCCAATCTCATAAGTCTCCCTACCAATTAACTTACAAAAATCCTGAACAGACAGCCCATCATCCATACTTAATTATAAAAATCAGTTCCTCTCGGAAACCAACCCATCCATAGACTCTTCTAATCTCGCTCATTTTTAAAGATTTATGTAAAATAAAAAAATAAAAATAAAAAACAAATTTTACTCTATCTCGGCAAAAAAGTAGTACGTCGTGCTACCTCCGTCTCCGCTGTGGCCGTCTTCCAGTACAAGCATTTCAAAGTCGTGCGGATTGCTGTCAAAACCACTTGCATCACTTTCAAGCAAAGCTGTGAAAACAACGCTCGCAGTTGTAGGCTCGTACAACAGAACTTCCTCAAAAGTCCCGTCAGTGCCTTCTCCAGAGCTGTCAAAGACATCTGTGCTTAGACATTCGCCGACGGTAAAGTTCAGATTAGCAGTGAAAAACTCTGCATGACTGTTTGCGTCAGTGAAAGTTATATCAACACCGTCACCGTCGTCATCAGCAATGTTGAACGCGTCCTCAAGCTGAGTCAAGTTCATACCAGCAACATTAGTTGCTCCTG
>Ga0180008_1001953_pt1 | contig 11805 bp, 22 predicted proteins | sample MM_PW_MetaG_FD_121121 | JGI IMG/M metagenome (GOLD analysis project Ga0180008, IMG submission 121121) | Groundwater microbial communities from the Aspo Hard Rock Laboratory (HRL) deep subsurface site, Sweden - MM_PW_MetaG | ecosystem: Environmental > Aquatic > Deep subsurface > Groundwater... | reverse complement strand
AATTTCATCTCCTGTAACAGTTACTCCCATCAGCTTGTCCTTGTAATCCATTATGAAACCTCCTTCCATTCTGTTCCATTATTTCTTTTGTCACACATCTCCCATTTCATTTATATTGTTTCCTTCTTAAAAAACCTCCTGGATTGAACGTAAATAGAAACTTCTCTCTGCATCTGTCCACAACATAGTTATTATTCTCAGCAAGAAACATTGTTACTGCATCAGCTGGGCCGGTCATGTTCGTATCCTCAACAATAATATAAGCAGGATTCAGCTTGCTGTAGAGAGAAAGCTCCTTGTAGACATGATCTGTTGTGTGATCAGAGTCCAATATCAGAAGAATCTTCTCTTCTCTGGTTTCCATAACAAGAATCTCTCTGCACTTGTCAAAACACTCTTGGCTTTCTGAAGGATATGCCAGATAGGTAATCTTTGGATGCTTTGGCAGAAAAGTCCTTCCATTAATGTCAATGGTTAAAATCTTAGAATCCAGGTTTAGGAGATCTGTTATGTGAGCGTAAAACAAAGCAGATCCTCCTTGGAATGTTCCAGTCTCAATAATAGCGTATGGACGGATTTCTGCTATCAGCTCTTGAACGATCCACATATCCATTGGGTTCTTATAACACTGAACTCCCATCCATGTCATATTGTTCCAAGTGAAGTCTGACATATTGTACCAAAGTTCATGAAACTGAAAAATTATCTCTTTTGGGTTCATTTGACCTCCTTAAAATTCTGCCACTATCATATGCACATCATTAACCATCTGACCCTTGAATCCTGTATGTAGGGTTTAACCGTAACCGGAACCGTCACCGTAACCAGAACCGTAACCATCACCGTCACCGTAACCAGAACCGTAACCATCACCGGAACCGTAACCGTAACCGTCATCGTAACCGTAACTGTCATCGTCACCGTAACCGGAACCGTCACCGTAACCGGAACCGTCACCGTAACCGTCACCGGAACCGGAACCGGAACCGGAACCGTAACCGTCACCGGAACCGTAACTGGAACCGTAACCGTCAGTTATTGTTCCCATATTTTTACTCCCTTAATGGATTCTACAGCCCTTTGAGTACATGGAATAATTTCAATCGCTTGTAATAATGTCACTTCTGGTACAGCTTCAGGGAATTTACAACCATTAGGTTTTGACGTACCATCAATAGCGAGTTGAGATAATGAGGCTGCTCCCTGCCAATACCAAATTCTCCGAGCATCCTTCAGAATTACTTCCTGTCCATTTCTCGAATGTAGATGCCCAAAGAAAACACCTGCTGAATATGTCCGCACTATCACATAATCCTGATATGTTTCTTTCTGAATAGAGTCCTTGCGGACATATTCAACTTCATCAATTTTGATTACTTCTGGTTTACTCATTTAATCCTCCTTTTAAAATTCTACTTCTGTTAATTTAACTTCACCTATTGTTTGATGACCATACTTAGACCCATACAAGCAATGCTCTAACTCATGCTGTATGACCAATAATCCCATGCCATCAGCATATAAATCGGAAGCATAATAATTGCTTCCCTGTGTAAGCCATCCTTTAACACCTGTCAACTGATAAAAGTATTCCTTTGTCTTCACAAGGTCAGGGTTAGTTTGGAAATCGGGATATTCATTGCCCTGCCACCGGGCATAAATCGCCCCCTCAATACCATAGCACATACCACTACCACCCTTACAGGGGAACATATAATTGTTGTATAGGATATAGAGTTTAGATTCGGCAATATCACGGCCCCTGACTTTATCGGGATAATCAAGCAAGGTCTCTTCAATGCGTATATCAAGCCAATTCATTACCACGTCTCGTATATGAGATTCGTCAAAGATGATCCACTCTCGGCTATATAGGACGTACATACGAGGCATAGTACATCTATAGCCACCAGGGGTTTTATATATCGTTGCATTGTCAGAGATGCGAGGGGATATGTTTAGATTGCCTTCATCACCACAGCCGGAGAGAAGCAGAACTACGAATATCGCAAGCATAATAAAAAATGCAGCAATCCATAAGACATTACTTTGATATTTCGTCATCTTCCTACCTTCTTTCACAACCTCCTCCTTATAATAATCTCAACTTCCTTGTCTGTGAACTTCTCAAGTTCCTTCGGGACATCAGTATAAAAATGCAGGGAGTTTCCCCATACTCCAAACAGCCTTGCTGTAAACCGTACTTCAGTTGTTCTCCCAACGATGTCTTTAATGAGATTTATCAGCTTTCCCATATCAGTCTCCTTATGTGCTCACTGTTTATTAATTCTCCGCAAGCATGAACAAGAATACCAGTGTTATAATATATATCCGCTTCATATCGTCTTTTCACAGAACTTCTGATAATTGTCGATCGCTTGTGAACAAGCTTCTTGCGGAGTATTACCAGAACCACGGAACGTTGCTCTGGATTTGTTCCTGTTCTCCACTTCAAATTTACAGTCACAGTCCTCCATGTATGAGTAATTTCCGCAGGTAACGCCTGCGTATTTAACATTCGGAACTACAATGAGCGTTCCCATTGCATTCTCTCCAATGAATGTAAATCCTGTTTTTGGTTCTGTATCGCAAGATACAAGAAACACGAGAGCTAAAACCAAAATTAAAAACATAATTCTTGTCATAATTCTTGTCATGACTATCTCCTTTCAATCAAGAAAATTATTTTGTCTCCTAACATCTCCAACCATGTCTTCTTAATGATATATGGAGCACTCTTCCTATAGAACACTATCTTTTCGTCAGGCTTCAATTGAGTCTTCATGTCTAGGAGTGTTCCAATAAGGCCAAATGTCTTCATTTATTCCTCCTACTTCTCTCATCTTATCTTTCTCCGACAATTTTTACTTCTGGATCCTCTATTATCTCAAAAACAGTCATTTCTATACCACTGAGAACACCCCAATGTCCCCATTTCTTTTTATCTCTTAGTTCCTTAACTTTTGCATCAGTTCTAATCTTAAAACTTACTACTACTATTTTTGGATTCATTTATTCCTCCTTCCATTTTTTAGCCATCTTTTCTCCCCATGCTGTTGTCTCATATACATAAGGATTCCTTCCTCTACCTCTTTCCTTTATTCTAAGACATCCCCATTTTTTTAATGTTGCTAATCGGGAATGGCCTTCAGCACTCCACTTTAAATCAAATTGTTCAGCAACATCAGTACCTATTACTTCAGATAATCTTTCATCATAGATCCATATTAAAACATCTCTTGTTCGTAAATGAGGATGCTCTATCTTTCTGGGATCTCCTCTTCTTGTTGGATTTGGGTTTGCCATTTTGCCTCCATCTTATGTAATATTACATAGCTAATATATAGTTATATTACGGTACCATAATATAACTATTCAATAACCTTCATATCTTTTATCAATGTTCGCTTACCCTCCAAGTCCATAGTGGTATAGACATAAGAGCTTCTGGGACTTCTATGTCTCAGCATAACCATCACTGCTCGTATATCTTTGAACTGCTTATAAGTTTCTATTCCTTTAAAATGTCTTAGGGAATGAATACTATAATGAGGGTTCAATTTAGCCTTACGAGCATACTTCTTAAAGATTCTCTTTGCCTTCCAATCTGGAACATGAGAGCGCTTTGCTCTCGCTGCACCCCTCACCTTTTCATTATCTAGAAAAAGCCATCCCATTATTCTATGGTTAATAATATATTCTTTAATCTTTTCTGTCATACCTTCATCCAAGGGAATATCAATGTATTTCTTTGGAAGTTCTCCCTGTTTTATTGTTCCCTTAGAAGATCCCACCTTTGTCTCCTGCTTTAAAGTAGGAATACTAATATATTTTTCCTTATAATGAAAATCTTGCCTTCTCAATCGAATTAACTCTCCCACTCTCAACCCTAGGTTTCCAGTAAGATACAACATCATATAATCACGATCATTATCTCTAGCAGCCAGCAGCAATGCTTTAAACTCCTCCAATATGATATACTTCTCTCTTTCTGCTTTCTTTTTCATATCTTTACATAATCTCTTCGTATATAATATCCACAATATTCACAGTCAGGATTAGGTTTCGGCTGTTCACCCCGAGCACAAGCTACTGCTGCATTAAAAATTTCTTTAGCATTATCTGGGTTCACAGATATACGTATTACGCTAATATCAAACTGAAAAATCCCTATACTTACAGTTAGTGTTTTCTTCTGAACCTTAACAGCATTAGGAGTATAATAAATAATCCAGGCATGATCTGCTATAAGATACCCATTAGATTTTAAAAACAATGTATAACAATCCAACTGGTTTTGATAGTATTTCTCTGCTTCTCCTTCCTTAGGTATCGAAGCCTTTGTCTTATAATCTAAGGGAGCATATCTGCCGTCCTTACCAATAATACAATCATCCATCCCTCCTATACACATAGCATTGAGTTCTTTATCATGATAGCTCAGCGCTGTCTTCCAATATCTCCATTTTTTTTATAATGTTCACATTAGGAAGAAGTTTTCCCTCTACTATTCCCAGTAACTCTGGAGGAAGCTCTCCTCTGAATTTATCATAATGACTTTTCAAGGTAGTATCCATACCTCCGGGCAAAGAAGGAAAAATTCCTCTGGGACGCTTTATACCTTTATTCTGCTGTAACCAAAAACACAAGGGACAATCCCTGAATAAATATAATCCAGAACTAGGAGATAATCGTATAAATTCCTTATTCATCTTTATGCATTCTTCTTTCCTCTTCTCGAGAACATCTTGATGATACTACAAGGCATGAATAAAAAATTATTGCACAAATGATCAGTACCAATCCTCCAGCAACTATTATTATTCCTATCATATATTTTCTCCTGCCTACTTTTATTTATAAATTTGGAAAATATGCTCTGCCTTCAGAACAGGCCGACCTTGCTCTTTGGCTTTCCTACAAGCTGTACGAAGAATCTTTTCTACAATTTGATTCAACGCTGGAACTGATGAAGAACCAATTTTGAGTCCCTCATCTCTAATGGTTCTCTTTACTACTGCACTTTTAACATATTCCATACTTTTACCTCCTTGCCTGCTTTTATGGATAGAAAAAATTCATTCCAATTGAGCTCATGCTGTTTCTTATTTTCATCTACCCAAAATAATGTTATTATTTCATTCTCTTCCTTGTCCACTGTTCTATCTACGAGAAAAGTCAAGGCTCCATGAGAAGCCATTCTAGCAAGAGTTTCTCTTTGAATTTCAGTAAGCTTTCTACTCTGAACCTTAGCTTCAATCCAATAGATAAAACCATTCCTGATAATAAAAATATCTGGTATGCCAGACTTAAATCGCTCTGTAATCTTACCAACAAATGCCTGATTCTTAAATAGCTCCTTGAGGAATAATTTAAAATTGGACTCCTTGTTTTTCTTCAAGTATCTTCACCTTCTTTCCTAAAAGCATTTCGTTCAGATTTAATATTTTAAATAGACAGATCCTATTCATTGTACTCAGAAGTAATTGCTTATTTCTCTGAGTAAAATTCTTATCATAACAAATATGCCATAAATTATAATTATCATCAATTACCTTTAAGACTACAAACTCAGTAAAACCATTCATTTTATATCCACGTCTCTGAACCTTCTCTTCCTCATTGTGATCTCTTAAGTTTACCAGCACAACTCTTCCCATAGTTATACTTTCAGAATTATTTCGATCTAAAATATCCTCAAATGTTACTATTGACTGAGAAAGCTCTATTCCCTTCATATCAACTTGTTCTTTCATAGGAGTAAAATTCATCCAAGGTAAACCATCACTCAAGGCAGCTTCTATCTTGGAAGCTATTCCCTTGGGGATCCTACTTTTAAAATCTTCTAAGGAATTATAAGGCTGTCCTACAATTATTTTATTAGCTGCAGATTCACCAATACCCTTAATATTAGTAAATCCTCCTATAAGAGTTTTACTATCACTGTTAACAGAAAAAAACATTTTGCTCTTATTGATGTCTAAAGGAATAACTTTACCACCAAATTCCTTCAGTACAGGCATAATCTCTAATGGCTCTGTTTTATTCTTAAGAATCCGAGCATAAAAATATTCCGGCCAATGAGCCTTGCAGTATCCAATCCAATAACTTACCAAGGCATAACTCACTGCATGGGATTTATTAAATGACCAACTTCCATGGCTGTAACAATGTTTCCAAATATAATCAGCTCTGTTTTCTGGTATACCCTGTTTTTTGGCTCCTTCAATAAACTTGCTCTTATATTTATTAAAAAACTCTTCACCTAAATTCTTAGACATTGCCTTACGAATTGAAGATGTATCCTCCCAGGAGAACTGTCCTATATTTTTCACAATATTCATGACCTGCTCCTGATAAACAACGATTCCAAGAGTTTCCTCTGTATATCGCTCAATTTCTTTATCTATTACATATTTCTCTCCTCTAAATCGTTTAATATAGTCTTTTGTGCTTCCTGAGTTAAGAGTTCCTGGCCTCCCCAGTGCAGTTATGTGAACAAGATGGTCAAAATTGGTAGGATGAATGTCTTCACATACCTTTCTAACAGATTTTCCTTCAAATTGGAATACACCAGCAAGCCGAGAAGGAGTGAATACTTTTTCATATGTTAGAGAATCATCCAAGGAGATATCATAAAATTTATTAAAATCAAATTTTACCTCTTTACAAATATCCTGAATTATATCCAAGGTTTCCAATCCTAGTATATCTATTTTCAGAAGTCCATAATCTTCAGCATGATATTTATCTATAGAAATAACATCTTCCTTTACAGCAAAAATCTCTTCCAAGGGGTCTGCAGCTATGGCAACTGCTGCTGCATGCTTTCCAAGCTGTCGTACTTGACCTTCCAGCTTAACACAATCTTTTAATTTAGGATATTTTTTAAATAAATTATTAAGTTTTTCATATTGCTGTAAGGAGTCCATTAAACAGAAATCAGCACGAGAGTCTCCTCCAGAACGCTCTATAATCTGAGAGGTAGCCTCTTTGGTTTCCCATATTGGAATCTTCAATACTCTCGCAGCATCCTGAATTATTGCTTTGGGCTTGAAAGTATTAAATGTTATAAGCTGTCCTGCTTTATCATGACCATATTTATCCTTCAGGTATTGTATAATCTCATCTCTTTTATGAGCTGGAAAATCCAGATCTATATCCGGTAGATCTTTTCTATTCATATCAATAAATCTTTCAAAGAGAAGATTAAATCGCAAAGGATCTATTGCTGTAATATTCATTAAATAGCAAAGCAAAGAGCCTGATGAAGAGCCTCTTCCTGGCCCACAAAGCATCTTGCTGCGAGAAAACTCCATAAGCTCATATATAATCCAAAAATAATCCATGAAGTTCTTTTCTTTAATAAGCTTCAATTCATAATTGAATCGCTCAACATATTCTTTTTTCTTATGAAGCTGCAACTGCTTCATTCGCTGCCATGAATGCTTCTTAATGGTATCTATGGATATATTAAGATTGATCATTGAAGTTTTAGGTAACTCCACATTACATTGCTCTGCTATTACAAAACTATTATTCACCCATTCCTCTTTCCAATTGCTCATCTCCTCGCAGCGCTGGTTTACTTCCTCCAAAGAAGGAATGTGCAAGGGATAATCCATCTTCAATCTATCTGGATCTGAAAGGGGCCTATTAGTATTTATTGCCAGCATAAAATCATGAGCTGATTTATCCTCTTTAGAGGGATAATGACAGTCGAATGTTACAACACAGGGCAAACCTCTTTTATTGGCCATATTAGTTATGATATCCCACTTCTGCTTTAGATCAGGGAAGGGCTGCAGCTCCACATACCACTCCATTCCCTTAAAGACCTTTAACCAATATTCCTCTCCCTCTGGAAAAACTATAAATGGGCCATCATTAAAACATCCACTCAGAACTATTAATCCCTTAGAGCTTTCAGAAAGTTGCTGGAAAGTAATTTTAGGTTTATAGTAGATCTGTTTATAGGAGATATTCACAAGCTTCAAGAGATTATGGTAGCCCTCATTGCTTTTCGCTAAAACAGTAATATGAAAATATCCCTTCTGCCGTATAGAAAGCTCATCCCTTACAGCATAGAACTCACAACCGAAAATTAACTTCTTATCTTGCTTTTCAAATTCTTTAGCAAAAGGAATGTGTCCATAAATATTTCCATGATCAGTTATGGCACAGCCAGAATATTTTAACTTCTCCAATTGAACTGCAATCTGCTCTGGCGTTCCATAACTATCAAGGAATGAATATGTTGTATGCTGATGAAGATTAATAAATTTCATTGCTTTTTAATGCTCTTTACCACCTGTGCCTTACATAATGGACAGGTAAGCTCTACTGTCTCAGTAGGATTCACACAGGAAATATATGCATACTCCCAGGAACATTTAGTACATTTTAAGATAATAGTTTTATTCATTATCCTTCTCATCGGTGTATTCTTTTATCTTCATCAGTTGTTCATCCCGACATTTATCACAATATCCATGTGATATATCAGAGACGCCCTTCCCTTCTTTATAACCCATGATTTTATAACAGATACAGCAAACCATTTTGATCCATGTTTGTTTAGGCTTAATCCCTTTCTTATTTGTCATTTTTTACCAATCAAAAATTTATACAAACAATATATCATTACACACAATAAAAGAATCTCTGGAATACTATACCATCCTCCAAACAATGTCATGTTCATTTCTCTTCAGCTGTTACCTCTTTGTGCAATGTCTTACAAAATCCATAGCCCTTACTTGGTCTTTTACACATACAATCCAATGGTTTAGCAAAAATAGGATTGATGGTAGCAATAGCCTCTCGCATCTGCTGGGCAACTTCCTTCCATTCTTCCTGAGCAGATACGCACATACGCTGTCTCAGTAATGCAAGTAGAGATCTATAAGTGCAGGCCATTGTTATGGGAGAATGAATATTCAAAGGCAAAATTCCACGAGCATCCTCTGTTTTTTCTCCCTCCTGATCAATCATCTTCCGATAAGTCTCCTGCAAGTGCCACATGGTTTTATCAAATTCTGCAATATTCTTTACTGTTGAGGGTCTTGTATATTGTCCCTCATCGAAAAATTTAGCAACATCCACTACCCGAAGACTTTGAATGGAATAACTGAATCCAATTCTATGCCGAGTGAGCTGCTGCTGAAAAGCACGAGAGCAATTCTCTATTAGCCATACCATATGAAAATATTCTAGAGGAGTCTGATGAGGCTGCTTCATAAGCCAGTGAAACTGCTCCTCTCGATAGGCAATGGTTTTTGTTTTAATGATTTCCTCCACAGGATGATGCCAGATGTCTATAGCGATCTGTATGGCCTGCAAGGGATTTTCTGTACTGGTTAAAAGGGTAATCTTTGGTTTCTTTAATATTTTAATGGATTCCACAACCATCGTCTCTTCCCTCCCCTTCAATATTTTTTAAGGCAGCCATGAATGCTGTTCTGTTTTCCATCAAAGCTTCTTCTGTCTTACTATCTTTCCAGACAATGCAATACATCACACAGTAAACCAGCAGATCCAATGCATCCCGGTAGAGCTTTAGATCGAATTGTCGAGTTTCCATGGCTGCTGGAAATCTTATAGCCTTACGCCAGATATCAGAACAGCGTCCTGGTAGGCCAATGGCCTTATAAAGATCTTTATCCTGTGCATTGTAATCTTTATGTTTACCTCCTTGACCATCCTCTCCAAAGGCAATCCTACGAGCCTCTGCAACTATCTCATCAAATTGAGATGGTTTCATTTTTCTCTCCTTTCTATTCTTGTTTTATATCAAACTGCTTCATGTATTTGCAAAAATTCAGCAACAAATCTTTATAATCTTCTCTTGTAAGCATTGACAGTTTTTTGCATCTCATTTTTATTGCTGTCCCAATAACACAATAATAATCAAGCATATTACATACTCCAGAGCACCTGATAAGTTCATACTGTTCCATAATTTCTTTAGTTATTTTCACAGTTCTTTTTCCTCTTCAGATACTTTAATTCCAAGATCCCTCATGCATTCTTTATAATGTCCTTTTGCTTTCAACCAGACTATTATCTGACCAAACATTTGTTCTTTTTCAAAAATGATCTCTAAATTTTTCAGCATATCATCTGTGAATTTCATTATATGCTCTGTCCTCCACTAACCATAAGATCATTTCCGGTACAGTAACTACTTTCATCACTCAGTAGCCAGATAACAGCCTTTGTAACATCTTCCTTATTGCAATATCTTCCCATAGGAATTTTAGAAAGATATGCCTTCTGAGCCTCCTCCTCTGACCAGCCATATTGCTTCCGGAATTCTCCATCAAGATATTTGGTAAGATTAGTTCCCTCTGTTATAGAAGGATGCACTGCATTAACTCGAATATTATGCTTGGCAAATTCTCTCGCTGCAACCTTAGTAATAGCGTTCTGAGCAGCTTTAGAAGCTACGTAACTCCCACACATTGTATGCCAAGAGAAACAGGACTCACTTACTATATTGACTATATTTCCCGGTTGTTTTTCTTCAATCCAATATCGAGCAATTGCCTGCATAGTCAACATTGTACCTTTTGCATTAACTCCTAAAATTTTATCCCAATGATGCTCTTTTATCTCGATGATAAAATCCACTTCACTAATGCCTGCACAGTTGATAAGATAATGCACCTCTCCATAATATTTCAAAGTATCTGTTAAAGCATTCTGGACATTATCTTTATCTGAAACATCACAATAAGTAGGATATGCCATTATTTTATAATTGAGCTTAGAAAGTTCTTTCATAGTAGCAACACAATTGACAATGTCATTACCCCATATTGCAACATTGCATCCATACTGAGCAAGACAATGAACTATAGCTCTCCCTGTGCCTGCACCACCACCAGTTACAATTGCTGTTCTCCCTTTGAATTCTTCATACATTGCTCTTCTCCTTTTTCAAAACAATATTTTCAAATATTCTTGCCTGCTCCTTTGCATAAATCCATTCTATAATCTGTTTCGTATCATCCCAAACATCATTAGCAACCTTGAATGTCCATGCACCATATCTTCCCAGACAAAATATATCATGCCTAACTGTGAGCCAATAGAAAATTGATTTACGCAAATTGTTATCAATAGGTCGAAATCTTCCTGGTTCTAATTTTCTCAGAGATATAGATTGGCCAGCAGAAAATATTCCCTTATAGAGATCATTGATAAAATAATAATCATCTTTGCTTAAAGTTGCAGAAGTTGATTCAAGAAAAAGTTTACTATTCATCAGAGTTACTCTGGTCAGAGAATTACTCATATCTGTAATGTAGATCATTTGATACATATTTGTATCATTCATATTGAGCATTGTTGTATAGAAAGGAAAATTCTGAAAAGGTATACTGAGATCTAATCCACACAATTTCAAAAAGTTAGGTAGAGGAACAGTATTAATCAGATAATCATATTCCAGACACCAGCTTTTATGCAGAGAATCATTGAGAGAAGTAATTGCTGTGGTCTTCTGGCTAATATCAATTCCAGTAACATCACCTATTGCCTGAGAAGCCTTATTCTCCATAACAGCTTTCAATTGTGGCAAGCTTATAGGATATATCTTTATAGTAGGCTGAGTATAGAGATTAGTTATCTGAATGCACTGGAAGATTTTATAACTATAATTGTTGATATCTTCCAGATTGGGCTGCTCCTTGATCTCTCGACCATTCCATACATTTGTCTTCAACACTGCTGATTTCAAATTGCTCAATGCTGGGAAGTCCTCTATTGGTCTATGCAAATGAAAGGGATGCAGTTTTACTT
>Ga0180008_1001951_pt1 | contig 11818 bp, 12 predicted proteins | sample MM_PW_MetaG_FD_121121 | JGI IMG/M metagenome (GOLD analysis project Ga0180008, IMG submission 121121) | Groundwater microbial communities from the Aspo Hard Rock Laboratory (HRL) deep subsurface site, Sweden - MM_PW_MetaG | ecosystem: Environmental > Aquatic > Deep subsurface > Groundwater... | reverse complement strand
GCAGCCTCGGACCCCGGCAGCCTCGGACCCCGGCAGCCTCGGACCCCGGCAGCCTCGGACCCCGGCAGCCTCGGACCCCGGCAACCTCGGACCCCGGCAGCCTCGGACCCCGGCAGCCTCAGGACCCCCAAACAGGCACCCATAACCCCGTAACTTATTGCGCTGCAACAGGTTACAGGGAACCGGCAGGGGACCCCTTGGGGGCTGGATATATGTAATATGCGCCCCTGTACTCAGTTACAAGATCCCAGGATTCAGCCTTCCAGGCATACCGAACGAATGATTGCATCGTAACGCTACACAATTGGGTCTTATGCTCGCCCCAGGGCCCCCAGCAACCGATTCCAGGATGCCCCTGAGTCTTCACCTGGGGCCCCAGGATCGATTCGTTTGCCTTGGACCACCATCTGGGCACCCAGGGCCCACAAACACGTCACAGGGGCCATCTTACGGCCCCTACCTAGTTAGCGCCAAAAGCTACCGCCAAGGCTCTTCCGCCCCCTACTGTAACGTGATGGTGCGCATAGCGTTACGACTTAGCGCCAAAAGTTAGCGCCTATAGTATATAGTAGCTTGGCGCTAACGCTTCGCTGGGCTCAGCTCCCGCCGGGTCGGAGGGGGGCCCTCTGTGGGCCCTTCCCTCTTCACGACCTGGTAAAAATCGGAGTTAGCGCCAAGGGGTTTCGGGTGGAGTCAGGCGTCCATAGTGTTGTCTTTTTGCGAGTTACGGCCTTTCGCCCTCTGGCTCCGGGCTCCCTTAGCGCCAAGTTAGCGTCGAGTTAGCGCCAAAGCGGTGTTTCTGGCGGGTAGAATGGTCAAATCGGGTAATTTCGACACGGTTTTGAGTGTAGACTATTCTACAGTAAGGTAGAGGGGGGGGTCAGCATAAGTTTTGCCCGAGAGGCAGCGTTCTTTCGTTTCCCCATAGTCTTTCTTCTCTTCATGTTACGTCCTTGTTTGGCCTGTCTCTTGGACCTTTTACTGCCAGAGGCTTTTGTTGGTTGGTCAGTCGTCGAGGTGTCCGGTGGTAGGCAGGTGGCGCAGGGTATAGGTTCCTCTGCCTGGCTTATGTATTGCGTTTATTGAGGTTAGGATTTGGAGTGCGCGTTGGACGTTACGTTTGGGGATTCCTTCTGCTGAGGCATCGGCGATGATATCCGGGGTCATGGCGAAGGATTTTGGTTTGAGGTAGTCGACGAGCCATTGTTGGGCGGTTTCGAGGCCTGATTCAGCTTGGGTAGGGGCGCCTTGGGAGGTGAGGGTGATATTTCCGTTAGGTCCGTCGGGTTCTTGGCAGAGGATGCGGACGTTTTGGAGTCCTCCTTCGCGGCGTTTAGCTTGTTTGAGGTCGGAGGTATCTTGGGCTACGCGGGCCAGGAGCCAGACGGTAGAGGCTTGGGTGCCGTGGGTGGAGGATCCTCTGACGAGTTCGATGAGTTCGCGTTGGATGGTGCCTGTTTTATTGCGGTGGTGGATGAGGAGGATAGCGCAGTGGAAGCGGTCTCTCCAGGAGAAGAGGGTTTTGTAGACGAGGCCTGTATCTGTAGCGGAGTTCTCTTCGGTAGCGCCGAAGAGTTGTTGGATAGAGTCGAGGATGATGAGTTTAGGTTGGTGGTCGGAGATGATTTCTTCGAGGGTAGCGGTAGATTCTGAGGAGTCCAGGCGCAGGGAGTTAGCGGAGTAGAGGAGGAGGTTAGGGTTGGGGTTGCCCATCCGGAGCAGGAGGCGGGTAGCGGTACGGGGGCCTTGTTCTTCATCGATGATGAGGACGGGGCCTATGGAGGCAGGTTGGAGGCCGAGCCAGGGGGTACCTGAGGAGATGGCGTAGGCGAGGGCGTAGGCGGTGGTAGATTTCCCTGAGTAGGCGGCGCCGGCGAGGATAGCGACGTCGTCTATGGTAAGCCAGAGGGGCATGAGCCAGGGTATGGGTTGGATGCCATGGCGGGCGGCTTCGAGGAGGTTGATTGGCTGGGGTTTTCTTCCTTTCACGAGGGTGATGAGGTTCTCTTTTGTGTTCCCATTTCCGAGCCAGTCTGAGGTGTCTCCATGTGGGGGGAGGCCTGGTAGTTGCAGGATCTGTACGGTTTTAGCGATTCCTTTCAGTGCTTCTGTGACTTGTTTCGCGTGGGCTTGGCCTGGTGGGTCGTTATCTGGGAGGATGACGACTTTTCTTCCTCGTAACGATTCCGAGTATTCAGGCCTCCACTTGCCTGCTCCGCCTGGGGAGGTGGTAGCCGTGAGGCCTTCTTTTTCGAGTGTTTCGACGTCTTTTTCTCCTTCGACGATGAAGATGGGTTCTTGGGGGTCGGAGGAGATGATGTGTTGGAGGTGGTAGAGGACGCGGCGGGTATCGGTCAGGTTCCAGATCCAGGTTCCGTGTTCACCTGGGCGTCTAACGCGGAACGATTTCGGGTTTGTGCGGACGACTTGGTAGAGGAGTTCTCCTGCTTCATCGACGTAGGGGTATGCAGCTTCGATTGTGAGGCCTTTAGGTTCAGACGGGAAGAGGTCGTTCCAGGAGAGGCCGATGACTTCGAGGATGTGTTTCGGGTCGCAGCCTGCGTGGCAGTGGATGAGGGTGGAGCCTTCGGTGTTGGTTGAGACGGAGAGGGAGTTGATCTTGTCGTCATGTACCGGGCATTTAGCGGTGAAGCCGGTGCCTGTTTTCTTGACGTTTTGGAGATGTCCGAGGACTGTCATGATCCCACTCACGACCATGAACCTCCTTGTTTCTGATGGTAGGGGAGTTTCGCTGTTCGCGAGGGGCAAGGTAGCGCGTGGGCGGGGGGCGAGTCAAGGAAGAACCCCGAGGTTGAGTGGGTCCTCGGGGTTCTGGGAGGTGACAGCGATGTTAGGTCTAGGTTGCGCGTTTCCCTGACCGTAGGAGGATGGTAGGTGTGGTAGGCGTATGGGGTCAAGGGGAAAGTTTCCCGGCCCCCAGGTGGGTTGCGGTACCTGGGGGCCGGTGGGGTGACAGCAGTTTCATGAGATCCTGTGTCTTGGGGAGGAAGGTAGGGCTTGCGGGTGTGGGGGTCAAGGGGTTAGTTTCCGGGGCAGGAAGGGGGGTGATGGTATGAGGGACGAGTGGTTGGACGGGATTTTGGATGAGGCTTTGCGGGGTGAGCCGGTAGTGGAGCCTGAGGGTGTGCAGGGTGAGTTAGCGGTAGGGGGGCATGTACCCGAGTCCAGGTCCGAGTTCAAGATAGGTTCGCAGATTCCGTTGTTGATGGTTTTGCTTGCGGGTTACACGTTACGGTTTCAGGCTGTGCGGGGCATCCGGTCGAAGCGGATGTGTGAGGTATCGGCTCGGGCGGAGTATCGTGGTGATGGTGTTTGGGTAGCGGAGGTGAGGGGGGTGTAATGGAGCAGAGCCAGGTTTTCCCGAAGAAGGTTGCGGAGGGTCCGGCGGTTCAGGACGAGGTTACCGATGTCGTGCTTTTCCCTGGTATATCGATGGAGGAGCTGGAGCGTCAGGCTTGTGAAGCGTTAGTAGAGGGAGATCGATTCGAGAAGCTGGGCTTCGTCGATGTCATTTCTTGGGTTCGGCATCGGGTTTGGTTTGGTCGTCCTCCGCGTCCTCCGCGTTGTTTTGGGAGGTGATGTTGGAGCAATGGAACGAGTTTTGGTGGTGGTTCAGGGCTACGATGGGGACATTTTCAGTGATTTGGTTTACGGTTTGGATAGTTCGCAGGAGCAGGTGCATTCGTCGCCAGTCGCGGTTACGGGACGATGACCGACCGGCTTGATCTGTTACGTCGGTCTTGTCCTGCCGCGTTTTACGTTCCGAACAAGCCGGCCGCAGAAGAGTACATTGTAGCGAATGGCGGTCTTCCGGGGACGAAGTCTCAGGGGGACCGTCCTTGGTTTGAGTCTGACGCGAAGATACGGATTTCGGTTGGAGGCAACCGGGCCGGCAAGACGACGAAGTTGATCTTGGAGTCCGGGGCAGCGGCTGTGGGCTTCCGGCCTTGGTATCCGCCCAGTAGCAGGTGGTACACATCTGGGCTACCGGAGGGCGATGCGATCTCGATCCGGTACACGGTTCCGAACTTCGGGGTTCATCTGCCCGAGGTGGTTCGGGAGCTGGAGAAGTGGTGGTCTCGGGACTGGTGGTCGGTTTCTGGTAGAGATGATCGTGGGGTTCCGAGGGAGATCACTTGGTTCACGGGTGCGAAGACTCATTTCATGAGTCATCACATGGATCCTGAGGATTTTGAGGGTGTGGAGTCTGACTTGAACGTATGGGACGAGCCTCCGCCCAAGGACTTATTCAGTCGGTTGGAGCGTGGGTTGGTGTCTACGGGTGGTCGGTCGATTGTAGGCTGCACGTTGTTGGACGCTTCCGGTTGGTTTTGGGATGAGATCGTAGTGCCAGGTGAGAGTATGGACGAGAAGGACGTGAAGGTGACTTGGCATTCGATCTGGGACAACACGGCGGAGAATGGCGGGTGTCCTAAGCAGACAGCGGAGAACGTGCGGTTGTGGTTGGAGTACAAGGTTTCTGATCCTGACGAGCGGTTAGCGAGGGAGCATGGGTCTCCGATGCACATCGGTGGTCTTGTGCTTTCTGGTTGGAATGCGGGCACGGTAGTGGATCCATTCGAGTTACCGGCGACGGCATGGATCATCTCAGCGATTGATCCTGCGGGCAGCAAGCCTTTCGCCGGCCTTCACGCGGCCTTGATCCCGACGCCCGACGGCAAGCTCGAGGGGCACTTTTTCGATGAGACCTGGATCCCTCAGTCCAGTCGGGATCTAGGGTTGTTTGCGGAGGTATGGAACAGCAAGGAGGATGGCAAGTCCGAGATCCGGCATCCGTCGAGGAGTGTTGTGACGTTGATCGATCCGTTTGCAGGAGAGACGCAGAAGGCGGACACTTACGCTCGGTCGATGACTCAGATCCTGTTCGAGGAGTACGGCATTGCGACGGTGAACGCGGACAGGTCTGGGAAGCGGGCGCGGTTGCTGCAGTTGAACACGAACCATCGCACGGGGAAGTGGAGGTGGTGGAGCAACTGTCGGCGTGCGTTGATGGAGCGGAAGCGGTGGAGTTGGGACCAGAAGAGTCCGAAGTTGACGAAGGGGCCGGACGACGTGATGGATGCGGCAGCCTATATAGACGGAGCGGATCCATGGGCGATGTTTGGTCACACAGACGAGGAGGTATCGGGGGTATGGATACCACCGGAGTATCGGGAGCGGGATCGGTTGCGCATGAAAAGTCGATTGCGGGAAGCTGCGAGGGATCGCATTCGGGAAGCTCGCGGGCAGGACAAGAAATGGCATCGGGACGAGCGGTACTGAGTTTCATGATCCCGATGTTACCGATCCCATGGAGCCGTGCTCGGGGTCGTGGGGAGCACAGGTTCAAGCCCGAGTCGTTACGGGACTGGCAGGAAGTGGTGAAGGATGCAGCTCGTCAGGAGATGGACATCCAGGGTGTAGAGATGGTGAGTCGGGTGGAGGTAGAGATCTTGGTGTTGTACCCGAGTCAGGTCAGGTTAGACCGGGCTCCTGACCTAGACAACATAGCGAAGGGGATCTTAGATGCGATGACTGGGGTAGTGTACCCGGACGACCGGCCTCGTTGGGTGGGGAGGCTGGTGGTAGAGGCGGGCATTGCCGGCCATCCGGGAGAGATGGGGACATACGTTTCGGTCATCCCCTGGGCAGTAGCTTTGAGATGATGCTGGTCAGGGCCGTTTCGGCCAGCCTTCTGATACCGATGATCCCGAGGACGAGTCCCACGAATGCGATGATCATAGGTACCAGGACGAGGGGGTTGATGGCAGCTCCAGCTTCGAGCGCCTTTCCGACGTAGGTTAGGATCCCACCGAGGGCGGCGATAGCGGCGCCCCAGACAGTCCACGATTTGAGCATTGATTTGGGTGCCATGTTTGGCATCACTTGCCTCCTACTTTAGCGATGATGATTGCCGTGATGATGTTGATGACGATGACCACGGCCGCCAAGATTCCCCCGAGCTTTGCCGTGTTGAAGGCGACGGACTTGTTGAGGGCATCTATCTTGACGCCGATCTGATCTACGCGCGACCGTGTTTCCTTCGCGTAGTCCATGACCCTGGCCTCCAGTTTTTCACGCTCCGCCACATCCTCTTTCTTGTGTGAGTCGAAGCCCTTGGTGAGTTGTTCCAGTAGTGCGCGGGCCACTCTTCCGTTTTCCACGTCGGCCATTCCTGTCTCCGTTGTGTTGTGAGGCGGTCATAGTCTATGCGCTTGCCTTCGCAGCCTCCATTGCCTTGTCGTCCAGTTCCCCGATTCTGGCGATCTTGAAGAACTCGTTCATCTCTTCGTCCACGATACGGATTTTAGCCAGCACGTCCGATTGCTTGAGCAGGATGAACCATCCGTCCTCGATTTGCAGGCGTTCTCCGTGGTAGCGGTGGAAGATGACGTTCTCGCCCGGCTTGATTGTCATGGGCGACCGGATCGGCTTTCCATCTCCATCGAAGTCGACCATTGCTCCGGGGCCCACTTCGATGACGTTGGCGAAGAAGACTTCTTCTTGCGCCGTGGTTGGGATGATGAGCTTGGAGTCTTTCTTCCACTTGCCTGACTGTGCGTACATCCGGCAGAAGATCGTGTCATCCGTAGGCTCAACGACCGTAGTCGGCGGTAGGATGATGGGCATTACTTGGTCTCCTTTTTGGCCGAAGCCTTCCGTTGTTCTATGAACTCTTCCAGGGTCATCTTACGTTGCATGGGCATTTCACCGAGGATCGTTCCGTGGGGGACACTGGTGCCATGCTTCCTAGCTTCGTAAGAGATTCGGTGACGGATGAGGTCTATATCAAGCTCTCTTTTCGGGATCATGGCCTTTTCTTTGCGGTACTTGGTTATGGTGAACCCGGTGAGGGCTGCAAGGGCTCTGTAGGGAGGCATCTCTCGGACCGGTCCTTCGCCCTCGAGGTCTCCTGGTTGTCTGTGCCAGCGTCCCCAGGGGTCGGCCCTGTCAAGCTCACGCAGGAATCGGATGTTGCTGATGACGTTCGCCTGCCATTTGGGCATAGTGACGCCGAAGCGTTCGCCCAGGCGCCCTTCCCATTGTAGTTTGGTGTAGGGTTCCACGCCGCTACCGACCTCGAAGGCCTTTTGCGCGAAGAACGGGAGGTTTGCGACGGCGAAGCGTGCGAGCTTTTGCGGACCGACCAAGTTGTCGAGGTCCATCAGTGGGACGAATGCTCGTAGGAGGCCGGCGGTAAGTTCCCCAGTTTTGGGATCTCTTTTCAGGGGGAGCATTGTGCCTTCCTTGAGGTAGGTTGGCACTTCGCCGGGGGGGCTGACCATCATTTCGACGTCTTCATCGGACAGTTGGCTTTGGTATCCTCTGAGGGCTCCGAGCATCTTGGTCCTTGCTGGATAGCTGCCCAAGAATAGTTTTTCGAGTTGGAATGGGATGTTGTGTCGGTTCCAGCGCCAGAAGTAGAATATTCTGCTCAGGAAGTCCTTCTCAAAGGGGAGAGAGGCTTCGCTTCTGAGGTCTCCTAGGACACGGCGTGTAGTTCTAGCTGCGACCGCGAACGAGTCTCCATGCTCTAGTCGGTTCAGGAACAGGGTTGCGCTTTGCAAGTTCTCGACGAATCGGCCAAGAGCTGTACCGCCCTGGATGACTGCGTTGCTGCTGCTAAGCGGGTTGTAGAATGCTCCGCGTTTCCATGGTTTCACCAGCATGTTATTCGTATCTCTGGCCAACTCAGCACCGACGAAGCGATGGTCTATGTTTCCCACCCGCCTCAGAACATCCATAGCCTGCACACCGTCGAGTTCCATGTTGTGGAATGGCACAGAAAACTTGAGCCTTTTGGCGGCCCCTACGTTATCTCCTATTGCCATGGATTGCAGGGCGAGTGTCTTCAGGAGGGTTGTGAAGTCTCCAGCGAATCTGTGGGGGTCGCAGAAGCCGGTGGCGATGTTCATTTGATTGAACCCGCCCCAGGTGTTCCTGGAGTGGAACGCGGGGGCGAGGGGGAGTGACATCTTGATCCAGTAGTCTTTCAGACCGTCATAGATCTTGAGTACTGGATGGTCTGCCGATGCGGCGAAGAACCGTTGCGCCGTTTTGACGACCTGGTGTCCGACTTCTCTGGGCACATAGATGTCATTGTAGTGCGGCATGCTTGCCAAGAAGTCTTTTGCGCCCTTGATGGATTGGATGGGAACCCATGTTCCGCGAGCGGCCACATCCAGGGACAGCTCTGGGATTTCTTTGATGATATTCCCAAGAGCAAACTGTTGAGGTTTCGCAAGCCTTTGTATAGGAGGCTTTGCCCGGCTGAGTGGCGCCACCTTTTCCATCACGGCAGTGGGATCCAGTGGTCTTCTCAGGCTTTCCACTTTCGGTCCCGCCCGGAGTCTGCCGAGGGCTTCTTCTGACTGGAACCTTGCTTCCTCGGCCCTATCGAACATCTTGATCTCTTGCTTGATGCCCCTGACAGCCGGTTTCAGTCGATCTCTGATTGTTTCGATGAACTCTTCCGGGAGATTCTTCTTGTTCTTGCCTACGAACCTACCGAGGGCTCTTACTGTGGCTAGGACCGCATTCGGATCGCCGCTGTCTATGGCGCTGACTACGGGGCCGATTCGATCCACGACTCCTTGCAGGACAGCTTCGTCGGCGTCTGAGCTTTGCACGACGTCCCATACATCGTCCATTGCCTTTCGAGCGGCACCTATGCCGGGCGGCTTCCGCCCGAAGATGGTCATGGCATCGCTGAAGTATTCTGTAGCCCCGACCGCTCTTCCGGTTTCATGTGCCATTTGAGCCAGGATAGGCCGGCTGTCTTCTTCGAGGAAGTTGGCGACCTTACTCTTCCCTCTGAATCTTCTGAGCACTGCGCCGACTGATGACGGGGCTTCAAGCAGCGGCATCTTTCTGAGGGCTTCAATCTGGTTGAAGAGTTCTACATGGTCTCCGCGTAGTGGTACATTGCCGCCTGCGGTGGGGCCGTACTTACCGCTGCGAACGATTCTTTCGATCTGTTCCCTGGAGAGTGGCACGTTGTTATTGTCGACGAAGGCTCTGGCGATTTCGCTGGCGACTCTGTTGCCTTTCCCCGATGCGGTGAGGGTTTCCCTCGCAGCTTTCCCGGACTTGGTTCCCAGGTACCACAGAGCGTCTTTGCTCAGGTAGTGGTGGCTGTATGCCGGTGTTTGCTCGATGAGTTCCATGAACTTCTTGGCCCTGGTCATTGCTTCCGATGAGACGCCAGCGGTTGGTGACACTTCGGTAGCGGCATCGATCATCTCATCCCACAGGCCATGGATGGCGCTTCCGTCTCCGCCCTTCTTCATGGATCTGCCGATGATGTTGTGTCCCTCTGTTCTGAGGTATTCCGAGAAGTAGTTTCTGTAGGCTTCCGGGTTTCCCCTCGAAAGGGCTGCGATCCCTTTATCCGCATCTGTCCCTATGTGCATTGCTGCTCGACGGGCTGCTTGTATCTCTTTCTGGATTTCTTGTAGGGCCTTGTTGATCGTGGCCATGGCGTTCTTTTGCCCCTGCTTTCCTACTACCTCCCCCATGGCCCTTGACTTCGCTATAGCTGGCGCCTTGTCGCTCAGAGATTTTGCCTTCATGACGAGGCTTTTGATCTCGTTTTGGATGCTTGTCTGGAACGACTCTGCGAGTTCGGTCCGAGCCTCGTCAAGACCGTCCTGTATCTGTGCTCCGAGCCGTGATCTGGACTTGCCGAATCCGATTTGGAGGTCGATTGCTCTTTCCGCCACGTTCTTCTGTGCGCGTGCTGCCGTGAACAGGGCTTCTATCTCTTCATCTGTGGCCTTGGACGTGATGGCCTTGAGTACGGCGTCCCTGTTCTGCAGTAGTCGGCTTTCTGCTTTTGCTACCTCGGCGATCTGTTCTGCCGGGATTTGCCCGGCTCTTGCCTTCTGGATGAAGGGGATCACGTTGTCGAGGTTCTCTTCGGCGAGTTTGGGTACGACGTCCATGAACTCTTTGCGGACCACGTTCTCAGCCTTGAGGGCTTCTACGACATGGTGGTTCATGTCGCTGCTGATGTATGCTCGTCGGTTGATTTTGGTGCTCTTCAGATTGTCGATCACGGAGTTCCCGGTACTACGGACGACGGTGCTACGAAGGAGTCGGTCGAAGTCGGTACCTGCGATAGCCTCTTTGATTTTTGGTCCGAATCTCTGGACTCCCCTGATCTTGCCTATCGCCAGGGCTCCTGCTCCAGGGGTGAAGATGCCGGCCAGGCTGGCGTCTCCGACGAGGCCGAAAACGGTTCGAGCGCGGCTCCACTCTTCCGGGGTGAGTTCCCGCCCCGCCTCGTAGGCGATGGTTCCAAGCGGCCCGCCGACGGCCATCGCAAGGGCAGATCCTTGGTCTGTTTTGCCTGCGAACGGTTTGATGAGTGCGTTCGTGGCCCGATATGCTGCGCTCTGGAACCAAAGCGGGGTGGTGTCCATGAGGTCGTAGAAGTAGGTCCGCTCATCCCCCTTCAGGTGATCGACGGCGCTGTGTTTGATGGTTTCCCAGTCCGCGCCAGTGGCGATGTTGAACATGGTTCCTATCGCCGCGTTGATGGGACGGTTCAGGTTGTCCATGACCCACCAGATGCCGTAGTAGCGTTCTGACGGCATGGGGACACCGGACTCAAGCTGTGCGAGCTTCGCTTGCTGTTTCGGCAGGATCTTGAGCTGTGCTTTCGTCTTCAGGAGCATGCCTGGGGGCAGGTCAGCCAGGTTCCCAGGCCCCTCGATGTTCTCGATGCGAGAGGATGGAGTGTGGTATGTGGGCAGGGGCAATACCCACCGAAGGGCCTTGGCTCCGGTAGACGGTTCCGTTAACTCCTCTTCGGGCTTTATCGGCGCTGTTGTCTCTGGAGCCATTGCTCATACCCCTTTGCGCTTGTCTTGCCCTTGAACGTGTCCTCGAACTTCTCCCACCCTGGTTCTCCGGGCAGGACGCCGTACTTCTGCTCTATGAATATGGCCATCTCGTCCATGGTTATCTTTTCCCGTTCCATCTTTTGGTTGTCTGTTCGTATCTCCTGTTCTGTTGCCACGGCTCCCGTGATCCCTGGGTACTGCTTTTCCGCGAACCCTGAGAGTCCGGTCATTGTTGCGCCGACAACAGGCTCCATGTCCGGGTCCATGAACCGTCTTCCCCAGTAGATGTCTTGCTGGGCCTTGGACATCTTTGCGATCTGGTCGAGTGTTGCTACGTCTTGTGCCTGCTCGAAGGCTCGGTTCGCCTCTTCGACCCATTCGGCTTGGATGTCCATGGGGAAGAAGTCGGCGTACCTTTCTTGGGGTTGCCGTGTCTTCCAGACGATTTCCTTCGCGTGCCCGAGCATGGCTGCGGTTGTGCGTCTTGAGGCCACATCTTTCTCTGCAGCGCGTCTCGCGAGTTCTGCCTTCCGGTCGAGTTCCATTAGGCGTGGGAGCTGGTCGATTTCTTCTTGCGTTGCCAGCCTGTCCACAGCCCTCTTGGCGAGCTGCATAGTAGGTTCGGAGAAGATGTTTCTCGGGGAACCTGTTGCGCTGATGACTTCCTTCGCCAGGCCAATGGATCCCTTACCGATGCCTGCTGCGAGTTTGAGGTCGATGCCCATGCGAGCGATCAGATCGTTCTGTTCCTTCGTGGGCAAGTCGCTATCCCTGATGGCCCTTACTTCACGCACCTGTTGCGGGGTCAGGGCTGGTGCCTTGATGTCGCCCTCTCCCGGCAGTTCGAGGGATTTCTTGTGCTTCAGGTAGATTTCAGGCGAGATGGCACCCTCTTTGAGCATGGTGTCGAGCGTTGCGTTGGTGGTCTTCGCAGCTTCGGCCCTTGCCTT
>Ga0180008_1001950_pt1 | contig 11818 bp, 13 predicted proteins | sample MM_PW_MetaG_FD_121121 | JGI IMG/M metagenome (GOLD analysis project Ga0180008, IMG submission 121121) | Groundwater microbial communities from the Aspo Hard Rock Laboratory (HRL) deep subsurface site, Sweden - MM_PW_MetaG | ecosystem: Environmental > Aquatic > Deep subsurface > Groundwater... | reverse complement strand
CGTTCCGCGCCAGGTGTTCCGGGCCGGTCAACAGGAGCAGGTCATGTCTGAAGTCCGTCATTCGCGAGTGATTATTCTCGGTTCCGGCCCTGCCGGTTACAGCGCAGCGGTCTATGCCGCCCGTGCCAATCTCAAGCCACTGCTGATCACCGGCATGCAGGCCGGCGGTCAACTGACCACCACCACCGAAGTCGACAACTGGCCGGGCGACGTCCACGGCCTGACCGGCCCGGTGCTGATGGAGCGCATGAAGGAACACGCCGAGCGTTTCGAGACCGAAATCGTCTTCGACCATATCAATGCCGTGGACTTCTCGAAAAAGCCCTACAGCCTGACCGGCGACAGCGGCGTCTACACCTGCGATGCGCTGATCATCGCCACCGGCGCCAGCGCCCGTTACCTGGGCCTGCCATCGGAAGAAGCGTTCATGGGCAAGGGCGTTTCGGCCTGCGCGACCTGTGATGGTTTCTTCTACCGCAACAAGCCGGTAGCAGTGGTCGGTGGTGGTAACACCGCCGTGGAAGAGGCGCTGTACCTGGCCAACATCGCCAGCACCGTGACCCTGGTTCACCGTCGTGAAACCTTCCGTGCCGAGAAGATCCTGATCGACAAGCTGCATGCGCGGGTTGCCGAAGGCAAGATCATCCTCAAGCTCAACGCCACTCTGGATGAAGTCCTGGGCGACACCATGGGCGTGACCGGTGCACGCCTGAAAAACAACGATGGCAGCTTCGACGAGCTGAAGGTCGACGGCGTGTTCATCGCTATCGGCCACACTCCGAACACGTCGCTGTTCGAAGGCAAGCTGACGGCCAAAGACGGTTACCTGGTTGTACAGGGTGGTCGTGAAGGCAACGCCACTGCGACTAACATCGAAGGCATCTTTGCCGCCGGCGATGTGGCCGACCACGTCTACCGCCAGGCCATCACCTCGGCTGGCGCCGGTTGCATGGCGGCCCTGGATGCCGAGCGTTACCTCGACGGTTTGAAAGACGCTTCTTTCTAAGCCGTTGCAATAAAAAAACCGGCCGTGAGGCCGGTTTTTTTATGTGCGCGATTTGACGAACACCGCAATCCAATCAATGTGGGAGCTGGGTTTTAAGCTGGATCAGCGTCGGGCCAAGGGCTGTGTGTTGAATTTCACACCCGCCAGGCCATGCTCGATCAACGCGCGGATGTTGCTGTGATCTGTGCCCTCAGGCGTCGCCAACACCGAACGGTAATGCTCACCGAACGCCAGCAAAGCCTGCTGGTCGCTCAAGCCTTCTAGCAGTGCCAGGCCCAGGGTCTTGCACGAGCCTTCGTTCTGCCCGGCGGCGTTTTCCACGCCACCATTGCAGAAGGCCTGTGGCTGGTAGTCGTAGTTGGCGGCGATAAAGGCCAGGGTCTGGGCAAAGGCATGTTCGCCGCTGTCGAGGCTGGCGCGCAGGGTGTTCAGGTCAGTCATGGGGTTTTCCTTTGGCAAACGCCGCCTGTTGCTCGGCGCTGGCTTCTTGCTGGTATTGGGCTTTCCACTCGGCGTACGGCATGCCGTAGACCACTTCGCGGGCGTCATCGAGGCTGATCTCGATCTGGCGTTCGTCGGCCTCGGCCTTGTACCACTTGGACAGGCAGTTGCGGCAGAACCCGGCGAGGTTCATCAGGTCGATGTTCTGTACGTCCTTGCGGCTGTCCAGGTGTGCAACCAGCCGGCGGAAGGCCGCCGCTTCGAGTTCCAGGCGTTGTTGGTCGGTCATAGGGTTCACGTAGATTCAGGGGGTTAACGGCTGGCTGCCAGGGTAATCGAAACCGACTCGGCAAAGCGCAGCGCATGGGGCTTGTCGACTTCGACTTCGGCATACAGCACCGATTCATTGCTCATCACCAGGTCCAGCAACTCCTGGGTCAGGCGCTCAAGCAGGGCAAAGCGGTTGCCCTCGACGTGGGCGATGATGGCCTTGGTGATGGTGCGGTAGTTCAAGGCGTGGTCGATATCGTTGTCGCGCACGGCGTCTTGTGCGGCATACAGGATGGTCAGGTTGATCAACACATCTTGCTTGTTGAGGATCTCGTCCTCGTTGATGCCAATGAAGGTGCGCAGACACAGGTCCTTGACCCGGATACGCGCCATACCTGGTTGAAGTTGTGGCATTGCTACTTGCTCCGTCCAATCAATTGCAGGAACCCCACGCGGCTGGTGTTCGGGTTTACTTGACATGCCGCCCGCCATTGACGGTCAGGGTGGTGCCGGTCACATAAGGGTTGTCCAGCAGGTAACGCAGGCTCTGGTAAATCACTTCGGCGCCGGGCTCGATACCCAGTGCTGACTTGGCCAGGACCTTGGCGCGATAGGCCGCGTCGTCGCCGTCGTTGAACATCACCATGGCTGGCGCGATGCCATTGACCTTGATCCGGGGCGCGTATTGAGCGGCGAAGGACAGGGTCAGGCTGTCGAGCCCGGCCTTGGTGGCACAGTAGGCGATGTGCTGGCGGCTACCCTTGCGGGTCACGTCGTCGCTGATATGCACAATGTCGGCTGGCGTCGAGTGTCTTAGCAAGTCAGCACAATGCAGGTTGATCAGGTACGGCGCAAGCATGTGCACACTGAACATATCGATAAAGGCGTTGGCCTCGTCCCCCGGTGTTTCTGCGGCCCAGGTCGAGGCGTTGTGGATGATCGCCCGCAGGCTGTCGGTATGGGTCTTGAGTTCGCTGATGAACGCCAGGATACCGGCCTCGCAGGAAAAATCGGCAAATACGCCAATCGCGCCACGCTCGCGCAAGGCCTGCACGCCGGGACGTTCACTGCGATAGCTGAAGATCACCGGCTGCTGTTCATCCAGCAGGCGCAGGGCACAGTGCAGGCCGACACGTTGGCCGGCGCCGGTGATCAGGATCGGGGCGGGGGTGGAGGTCATGGCAGGCTCGGGTCGCGGGCAAGCCAAAACTATACCAGCGACCGGCCTGTAGCGGACCGGCTTAAACGGTTGCTTCGGCAGGTTTTACCCGTCGCGGGGCCGGATTGAGCCAGCCTGCCAGCAAATGGGTCGACAGCGGAATGAACAGATAGACCATCAAGGGCGTCAGGGCCAGGGTGCTGACCAGCACGCGGCTGAACAAGCCCAGTTCGGCCAATAGCGGTTCCAGGCCGAAGTTGAACAGCAGCGACACCGGGAAAAACGCCAGCCAGATCGCCACGGCCTGTTTCCAGCGCGGTGGGCGCTGGCCCGCCGCACCAAACCAGCCTTCCATGCCGCTGACGCGATGCTCCATGGGGTCTGCGAACAATTCGCTGCCGCGCCCGAGCCAGGCGCTGCGCGAGGCAGAGAACTCCCAGGCATGCAGGGTCTGCTCGTCGGCGAAGCGGAAGATGATCTGGAATTCGCCACCGTCGGCAGGCGGTGCAAGCACGCCTGAACCCAGGTAGCCGGGGAAGTCAGTGGCCAGTTGCTCGCCTTCGCGCAGCCAGCTCATCATGTCCTGATAACGGCCTTGGGCCGCGCGGCGCGCAACCATCAAGGTGACGGGGAGGGTAGACATTGTGTATCTCCGAATGTGTGGGGGCGCTGCACCGGGTAGGTGGCGTCCCTGGCGAGGCCGCAGGGTAGGGCGGCGACGCAAAAAAACAGGCAAGGATTATTCCTGATTTGACGAAATACGCCAGCGGCATTGGACGGCTGGGCAGATCCCTTGAAAAAGACAGGTATAAAAGCGTTATATGGGATCCAACTTCGTACAAGTTTTGGTCATTCGATGCCTGTAACCACAGCCCTTTCCCCTGGTCTTGAGCATGGCGGTCTATCCGCCGCGGATGAGTTGTTCCCGATTCGTGAAGTCGCAAGATTGACAGGTATCAACCCGGTTACCCTGCGCGCGTGGGAGCGTCGCTATGGTTTGATTCAGCCGGTGCGCACCGAAAGCGGGCATCGCCTGTACACGCAGAAGGACATCGAGACCGTTCATCGCATTCTGGATTGGATCGAGCGTGGCGTGGCGGTCAGCAAGGTCGGCAAGATCCTCGCCCGGGACAATGCGCAAGTGTCTTCACTGCAGCACCTGCAGGAAGGCAGCGGCCATCACGAGTGGTCCCAGTGGCAGCAGCAGTTGCAACTCGCCATCGGCGCGTTTGATGAGCTGCAACTCGAGCGTCTGTATGGGCAGGTCTTTGCGGCGTACCCCGCTGCAGTCGCGTTCCAGGACATCCTGATGCCCCTTTGGCGTCAATTGTTGCGGCATCAGGGGCGTTTTGGACAAGCCAGCGAATGGTTGTTTTTCGACAGTTTCCTGCGTGCGCGGATTTCCCAGCGCCTGCAACTGGCCCGCGCTGGCCGCACGCCGCAGGTACTGCTGGCGGCCATTGCCGGCGAGTGCCGAGAACTGGAATTGCTGGTGGCGGGGCTCATGCTCAGTGGTGACGAACTGGCCGTTCATGTGCTGAACGTGGGCCAGCCCCTGGATGAGTTGACACTGATCTGCGAGAAGACTCGCCCGCAGGCGCTGGTGCTGTTCTCCAACCGTTCACCAACCCATGAGTTGCCCAAGCGGTTGGCGCGGTTGGCCCTGACCCTGGAGTGCCCAGTGCTGCTGGCCGGTGATGCCTCGGACATGGCAGAGCAGCCACTGGCCGGTACTGCCATCGGCTGCCTGGGCAATGAGGGACGGTTGATGCAACGGCGCTTGCAGCAGTTTCTCGGGGGAACCCTGGATACCTGAGATCAGGCATGCACTTCGGGGTGGGCCAGGCGATGCTGTTGCAGGATGAACTGGCGCAGGCGCTCGGTTTCATCCACATCGCCCTGGCTCAAGCGGTAGGCAAACAGGCCACGGGCTGTCTCGCGCTCCAGCGTGCCACGCACGGCAATCCGCTCGTAGCCGGAGGGGCTGAACCACATCGAGAAGGTCCGAGGTGGTTTGCTACGGCCACGGGCCTGCACCAGCAGGCCCTTGAATGACACTTCATGCACCCATAGCGCACCGGGCTGGCCCCTGACATTTTCCAGGGCCACCGGCTCTTCGAGCACCAGGCGCCAAGGCCGGATCATCGGTCCATCCTCGAAAATGCTCGGGACGCCCAGGCGCAGGTGCAGCGTGTGAAACTCGTCCTCTACCAATTGCAGGGGAAAGGTCATCTGCTGGTTATCGAACTGCGCCTGGATTGTCACTTGTTCATGGGCCGCCAGACGCGTGAGCAAGTCGCGGATCTGCGCGCCACCGTTGACCGTCAGGCTCGACGACACATCCCGCACATTCAGTTGCGGGTTGTGGTGCATAGTCTGGATGAAGTCCAGTTCGTCCTGCGTCAAAAGCGCGTCGCGTTGCATTGATGTGGCTCAAGGAAATGCGTGAGTGAACTGATTATCACCCTAAAGACCGTGTTTTCTAAAGTTTGTTAGATCCGCTCGTCGCTCGGAGTGCTGCCAATTCGGCTGTAAGCTGCGCCACTTGGGCTTCCAGCTGCGCCACACGCAGCTGGGCCTTGACCTGGAGCGTTACGTCTTTCTGTACGCCGACGAAATAAGTCTGCTGATCGGCCGGGTTGTAAACCGTCGATAATGACAGTTCATTCCAGAAGTGCGTGCCGTCCTTGCGGTAGTTGCGCAGGATTTCCCGGCACGCGCCGCCACTGTCCAGGGCTTCACGGATGGCCATCAGGGCTGGCTGGTCACGGTCGCCCGACTGCAGGAAGCGGCAATCCTGATAAAGGATATCGTCCAGGGCGTAGCCGGTCATGCGTTCAAAGGCCGGGTTCACGTAAATCAGCGGCTTGTCCTGGCCTTCCCGTTCCGCCACGACGATCCCGTCGTTGGAGGCGTTGACCACCATTTGCATCAGCTTGGCGTTGATCATTGAGCGATCCATGGCTTGTTTATGGAATGTTTAGTGTAAGACAACCCTCCCGGCGGCCAACTGTTAATATCCCAGGCTTTCACTCAACTACAGGATCAGATTGATGAAAGTCGCCATCCTTTCCGGCTCGGTCTATGGCACGGCAGAAGAAGTTGCCCGCCACGCCATGGATATCCTCAACGCTGCCGGTTTCGAGGCCTGGCATAACCCGCGGGCGACCCTGGCCGATGTGCAGGCCTTCGCTCCGGACGCCTTTCTGGCCGTCACTTCCACCACCGGCATGGGCGAGCTGCCGGACAACCTGATGCCGCTCTACTCGACCCTGCGCGACCAACTGCCCGCCGCCTGGCGCGGTCTGCCGGGAGCGGTGATCGGCCTGGGGGACGCCAGCTACGGCGATACCTTCTGCGGTGGCGGCGAGCAGATGCGCGAGCTGTTTGGCGAACTGGGCGTGCGCGAAGTGCTGCCGATGCTGCGCCTGGATGCCAGCGAAAGCGTCACTCCTGAAGCGGATGCCGAGCCTTGGCTGGCAGAGCTGGTCACGGTACTGCGCGGCTGATCGGGTACTCACGCAGTCACGCCTGGGCGGCTGTCGACAGATAGGCGCCCAGGCGCCAGACAAAGGCGGGGACCTGAGTGTTTGCCGCCTCTTTATTGGCGTCGCTTCTCTGGCACCACGGTGTACGAATCCGAACTATCCTCACGGTTGACTCGCTCGGTCATCAAGCTGGCTGCCAACGCAACTACGGCTACCTTGAGGTCTGACTAGACTGGCCCTTCAGTCCAAAAAAACAATAAGAACACCACCGCGTCGAGGTCATTGCCGTGAGCCTAGCCCCCGTTCAATCGACACAGAGTGTAAAAGACCAGGTCAGCGCTGCCGAATGGCAGACCCGTATCGACCTGGCAGCCTGCTATCGCCTGGTTGCCATGCATGGCTGGGATGACCTGATTTTCACCCATATCTCAGCCAAAGTGCCGGGCACCGAGGACTTCCTGATCAACCCGTTCGGGCTGATGTTCCACGAAATCACCGCCTCCAGCCTGGTCAAGGTCGATCAGGCCGGCCACAAACTGATGGACAGCCCCTACGAGATCAACCCGGCGGGCTATACCATCCACAGCGCTGTACACGAAGTGCGCCACGACGTGGTCTGCGTGCTGCACACCCACACCGCAGCCGGCGTGGCCGTATCGGCACAGAAGCAGGGCGTGCTGCCCATCAGCCAGCAGTCGCTGTTTGTGCTGTCGAGCCTGGCTTATCATGCCTACGAAGGTGTGGCGCTGAACCACGAGGAAAAGGCCCGCCTGCAAGCCGACCTGGGGCCTAGCAATTTCCTGATGCTGCACAACCATGGCCTGTTGACCTGTGGCGCGACCATTGCCGATACCTTCCTGATGATGTTCACCTTCCAGCGCGCCTGCGATATCCAGGTGCTGGCGCAAAATGGCGGGGCCGAATTGATCGCATCGAACCGCAGATTCTTGCGGGCGCCAAGGCGATGATTGCCGGCGTGACCAAAAGCGCCCAAGGCATGGGGGGCGCATTGGCCTGGCCGGCCTTGCTGCGCAAGCTCGATAAACAAGACCCAGGATACCGACTCTGATGCCACTGGCGGAGATTCCCCTGAGTGCCTGGCGCAAGCGCGGGCAGAGTTTTGTGTTTCGCGGCCAGACCATCCGTTACTGGGTGGCCGGGCAAGGTGAGCCCTTGCTGTTGATCCACGGCTTCCCCAGCGCCAGTTGGGACTGGCACTACCTCTGGCAGCCCTTGGCCCAGCGCAACCTGGTGATTGCCTGCGACATGCTCGGCTTTGGCGACTCGGCCAAGCCCCTGGACCATACTTATTGCCTGCTGGAGCAGGCCGACCTGCAACAGGCCCTGCTGGCCCATCTGCGGATTCAGCAGCCGGTGCATGTCATGGCTCACGACTACGGCGACAGCGTGGCCCAGGAACTGCTCGCCCGGCACTACGAGGGCCGCTTTCCGCTGGCCAGTTGTGTGTTTCTCAATGGCGGGCTCTTCCCCGAGACCCACCGCGCGGCCCTGGTGCAAAAACTGTTGCTCAGCCCCTTGGGCTGGATGATCGGCCGCGCATTTGGGCGCAACGCCCTGGCCGACAGCTTCAAGCAGATCTTCGGCCCCGACACCCGCCCCAGCGAAAGCGCCCTGGATGACTTCTGGAGCCTGATCGAAAATAACGACGGCCCGCGGATCCTGCACAAACTCATCGCCTACATCCCCCAGCGCCGCCGCCAGCGCGAGCGCTGGGTGGCGGCCATGCAGCGTGGCGAGGTGCCGTTGCGGGTGATCGATGGTGAAGTCGACCCGATCTCCGGCGCGCACATGGTCGCGCGCTACCGTGAGCTGATACCTGACGCCGACACGGTGCTGCTGGCCAATATCGGCCACTACCCGCAGATCGAATCACCGGTGCAGGTGCTCAAGCACTACCTGGCGTTTCGCGAACGTATTGATCGCACTAAAGACCCCATGTGGGAAAGGGCTTGTGTGGGAGCTGGCTTGCCTGCGATGCGGACACCTCGATAAATCAGTTGCACCGAGGTGTCGGCATCGCAGGCAAGCCAGCTCCTACACGAGCCAATCATCCCCGTACCTTATTGCGCACCATTCACCCCCGCCCGTATTTATTGTGACCACACGCCCTGTGCCTGACACTCGACCCATCGTCCACTGTCTTCGCTGGAGTTCCCTATGAGTGAGTCTGTGCAGTTCCAAGATAAAGTCGTGATCGTCACCGGTGCCGGTGGCGGCCTGGGTCGTGCCCATGCGCTGCTGTTCGCCAGGCACGGGGCCAAGGTACTGGTCAACGATCTTGGCGGCTCGACTCAGGGCGAAGGTGCCAACGCCTCGGCGGCCGACCGCGTAGTGGCCGAGATCCGCGAGGCCGGCGGGATTGCCGAGGCCAACCACGACTCGGTGACTGACGGCGAAAAGATCGTGCAACATGCCCTCGATGTGTTTGGCCGCATCGACGTGGTGGTGAACAACGCCGGGATCTTGCGCGACAAGACCTTCCATAAAATGGAGGACGGCGACTGGGACCTGGTGTACCGGGTGCATGTCGAAGGCGCCTACAAAGTGACCCGTGCCGCCTGGCCGCATATGCGCGAGCAGGGTTATGGGCGGGTGATTTTCACCGCCTCGACGTCGGGCATCTACGGCAACTTCGGCCAGTCCAACTACGGCATGGCCAAGCTCGGCCTGTATGGCCTGACCCGCACCCTGGCGTTGGAAGGGCGCAAGAACAACATCCTGGTCAATGCCATCGCGCCTACCGGCGGCACGCGCATGACCGAAGGCCTGATCCCGCCGCAGGTGTTCGAAAGGCTCAAGCCCGAACTGGTCAGCCCGCTGGTGGTATACCTGGGCAGCGATGCCTGCCAGGAAACCTCCGGGCTGTTTGAAGTGGGTGGCGGCTGGATCGGCAAGACCCGCTGGGAGCGCAGCCTGGGCGTGGGCTTTGATCCCGAGGCAGGCTTTTCGCCAGAGGATGTGGCGGCGCACTGGCAGCAGATTTGTGACTTTGACGGGGCGGTCCATCCCAAGGACAACATCGAAGCCTTGAAGGAGATGATGGACAACCTGCACAAGTACAGCCTGTGATCGTTACCTGAAAAATACTCAATCCTGCGGGGCGCTGATAGCGCCCCGCTTTGTTTCAGGCATAAAAAAGGCCGCTGCATAAGCAGCGGCCGAAGTAAGACGTTGGATCAAGGAGCTACAAATCAACGTCAGTGAACACCGGTAACGGACTGAAAATACGCCTCAATCCATCAAAAACTGGCTTTCGTGAAACGGGCGGTTTGCCTTGAAAGCCCGATCAGAATAGTCCGTTGTAACAGAATGAAAAATACTGATTCAGGACAAGGACTGTTACCAAAACAACAACAGTGCCGACTCTTAGGAGCGAACTTGCTCGCGAAAAACGTTAACGATGACGCGTTGAGTCTGGTTTAACGCGGCGTCCTGAAGCTCTTCGCGAGCAAACTCGCTCCTACAGGGGGTGGGGGTTATCCATGCGCTTGATGGCGCTTCATCCACTGCGTCGATAGCCCTGCCAGCACCCAAGCTAGAGCCTGCGCTAATCCTTTCGAGTGACAAAACGAATACCTCCTTGGTGCGCTTATCGCTCCTGATGGCGGGCAGTAGGGTGAGGCCTTCTGTCACACCACCTTAGGAAGACGCATGACAAAAACAACAATGCGCGCCATCTTCAGGCCACAGGCGCTGGCCGCTGCGGTTGCTTTGGGGTGCTGCGTTCAGGCGCAGGCTGTTTCATTCAATATCGGCGAGATCGAGGGGCAATTCGATTCGTCGCTGTCGGTAGGGGCCAGTTGGGGCATGCGCGATGTCGACCGTAAGCTGGTGGGCACGGTCAATGGCGGCAGTGGCCAGGCCTCCACCGGGGATGACGGGCGCCTGAACTTCAAGAAGGGCCAGACCTTCTCGAAAATCTTCAAGGGCCTGCATGACCTGGAACTCAAGTACGGCGATACCGGTGTGTTTGTGCGGGGCAAATACTGGTACGACTTCGAGCTCAAGGACGAAGACCGCGAGTTCAAGCCGATCAGCGACCACAACCGCAAAGAGGGCGCCAAATCCAGCGGTGCGCAGATCCTCGATGCCTTCGTCTATCACAACTATTCCCTGGGCGACCTGCCGGGCACTGTGAGAGCCGGTAAGCAGGTGGTCAGTTGGGGCGAAAGTACCTTCATCGGCAACTCCATCAACAGCATCAACCCCATCGACGTCTCGGCCTTCCGCCGTCCGGGCGCCGAGATCAAGGAAGGCCTGATTCCAGTCAATATGCTGTTCGCTTCCCAGGGCCTGACCAACCAACTGACCGTGGAAGGTTTCTATCAGTTGGAGTGGGACCAGACCGTGCTGGATAACTGCGGCACCTTCTTTGGCGGCGATGTGGCGGCCGATGGCTGCACGGATAACTACACCGTCGGCAGCCCGGCGATCCGCCCGTTGCAGCCGGTCGCGGCAGCGCTCGGCCAGGGTTTTGGCGTGACCAATGAGGGGGTGATCGTGCGCCGCGCCGCCGACCGCGATGCACGGGATTCCGGGCAGTTCGGCATGGCCTTGCGCTGGCTCGGTGACGACACCGAGTACGGCCTGTACTTCATGAACTACCACAGCCGCACGCCGACCGTGGGCACCCTCACGGCCAACACCAACCTGGCGACCATCGGCAATATCATCAATGCCGCCAACCGCCTCTCCCCGGGCAGTGGCGCCGGCCTGGCGCAGAGCGTGATGCTCGGACGCGGCCAGTACTACCTGGATTACCCGCAAGACATTCGCCTGTACGGCGCCAGCTTCTCCACGACCCTGCCCACCGGCACGGCCTGGACCGGGGAAATCAGCTATCGCCCCAACGCACCGGTGCAACTCAACACCACGGACCTGACCCTGGCCCTGGTCAACCCGATTGCCGGCAATACCGTATCGCCGATCAAAAGCTCATTCGGTGCCGATAACACCGGCTACCGGCGCAAGGAAATCACCCAGTTCCAGACCACCATGACGCAGTTTTTCGACCAGGTCCTGGGCGCCGAGCGCCTGACGGTGGTGGGCGAAGCGGCCATCGTACGGGTGGGCGGGCTGGAGAACAAAACCAAGCTGCGCTATGGCCGCGACTCGGTCTATGGCCAATACGGCTTTGGCGGTGATACCGACGGCTTCGTCACGGCGACTTCCTGGGGGTATCGCGCCAGGGCGATCCTCGACTACAGCAACCTGATCGCCGGGATCAACCTCAAGCCCAACCTGTCCTGGTCCCATGACGTCAAGGGCTATGGCCCCAACGGCCTGTTCAACGAAGGCGCCAAGGCGCTGAGCGTCGGGGTCGATGCGGACTACCGCAACACCTACACCGCGAGCCTGAGCTACACCGACTTTTTTGGCGGTGACTACAACACCCTGACCGACCGCGACTTCCTCGCCCTCAGCTTCGGCGTG
>Ga0180008_1001949_pt1 | contig 11820 bp, 6 predicted proteins | sample MM_PW_MetaG_FD_121121 | JGI IMG/M metagenome (GOLD analysis project Ga0180008, IMG submission 121121) | Groundwater microbial communities from the Aspo Hard Rock Laboratory (HRL) deep subsurface site, Sweden - MM_PW_MetaG | ecosystem: Environmental > Aquatic > Deep subsurface > Groundwater... | reverse complement strand
TCAGGTGCGAGACGTCGCCGCCGAACTGGCCCGGCGCGCAGAGGCCGACCATGGCGTTCATGTTGGCGCCGTCGATATACACCTGGCCGCCGTTGTCGTGAACGATCTGGGCGATCTCGCGAATGCCTTCCTCGAACACGCCGTGGGTCGAGGGGTAGGTGATCATCAGCGCGGCGAGGTGCTCGCGGTGCTCGACGGCCTTGGCACGCAGGTCTTCAATGTCCACGTTGCCGCGGGCGTCGCACGCGGTTACCACCACGCGCATGCCGGCCATGTTGGCGGTCGCGGGGTTGGTGCCGTGGGCCGACGAAGGAATCAGGCAGATATCGCGGCGCTCGTCGCCACGGCTCTGGTGGTAGGCACGGATCGCCAGGAGGCCTGCGTATTCGCCCTGGGAGCCAGCGTTCGGCTGCAGGGAGATCGCGTCGTAGCCGGTGGCCGCGCAGAGCATGGCTTCCAGTTCGCTGGTCAGTTGCAGGTAGCCGGCGCTTTGTGCGGCCGGGGCGAACGGGTGCAGGGCACCGAACTCGGCCCAGGTCACCGGGATCATTTCACTGGCGGCATTGAGTTTCATGGTGCACGAGCCCAGCGGGATCATGGTGCGATCCAGTGCCAGGTCCTTGTCGGCCAGCTTGCGCAGGTAGCGCATCAGCTCGGTTTCCGAGTGATAACGGTTGAACACCGGATGGCTGAGGATCGGCGACTGGCGCAACAGCGCGGCGGGCAAGGTGCTGTCGGTGCTGGCGGCGAGGGCGGCGAGGGCGGCGAAGTCCGGCAGGGTCTTACCGTCTGCGAACACGCTCCACAGGGTTTCGATATCGGCTTGTGCCGTGGTTTCGTCCACTGACAGGCCCAGGCGTGCCGTGTCCACGACGCGCAGGTTGATGCGCTGGGCGCGCGCCTTGTCATGCAGGGCCGCGGTGCTGGCGCCGGTAGCCAGGGTCAGGGTGTCGAAGAAGGTGGTTTGCTCGACCTTGATCCCCAGCGCGTCCAAGCCTTTGGCGAGGATCGCGGTCAGGTGATGGATGCGCGTGGCAATCTGCACCAGGCCTTTGGGGCCGTGGTACACGGCGTACATGCTGGCGATGTTGGCCAGCAGTACTTGGGCAGTACAGATGTTGCTGGTGGCCTTCTCGCGGCGGATGTGTTGCTCGCGGGTCTGCATGGCCAGGCGCAGGGCCGGCTTGCCGAAACGGTCTACCGACACGCCGACCAGACGGCCCGGCATATCGCGCTTGAATGCATCCTTGGTGGAGAAGTAAGCGGCATGCGGGCCACCAAAGCCCAGCGGTACGCCAAAGCGTTGCGCGCTGCCGATGGCCACGTCGGCGCCGAATTCACCCGGTGGGGTCAAAAGGGTCAGGGCCAGCAGGTCGGCGGCCACCGCCACCAGGGCGTTGGCAGCGTGGAAGCGTTCGGTCAGTTCACGGTAGTCGAATACATCACCGTTGCTGGCTGGGTATTGCAGCAGTGCGCCGAAGAACGGGCTGGCGTCGGTCAGTTCACGCTCGTCGCCCACCACCACCTCAATGCCCAGCGGCTCGGCACGGGTGCGCAACACGTCGAGGGTTTGCGGGTGGCTATGCACGGAGGCGAAGAACGCGTTGCTACCCTTGTTCTTGCTCAGACGCTTGCAGAAGGTCATGGCTTCGGCGGCGGCGGTGGCTTCGTCGAGCAGGGAGGCGTTGGCGATTGGCAGGCCGGTGAGGTCGCTGATCAGGGTCTGGAAGTTCAGCAGCGCTTCCAGGCGGCCCTGGGAAATCTCTGGCTGGTACGGCGTGTAGGCGGTGTACCAGGCCGGGTTTTCCAGGAGGTTGCGCAGGATCGGCGACGGCGTGTGGCAGTTGTAGTAGCCCTGGCCAATGTAGGTCTTGAACAGTTGGTTCTTGGCGGCGATGGCCTTGATCGACGCCAGGGCATCGGCCTCGCTCAGGCCGTCGCTCAGGCCCAGCACGGCGGTGCCCTTGATGCTTTCCGGGATCACGCTGGCGCTCAGGGCTTCGAGGGAATCAAAACCCAGGGTCGCGAGCATCTGCTGCTCGTCGTCCTGGCGTGGGCCGATATGGCGGGCGATAAATTCGTTGGCTGTGGTCAATTGAACGGTCATGGTGCGCTCCTCAAGCTTGCGCATTGGCTTTGATCAGGCGGTCGTACGCATCCTGATCCAACAGCTTAGCTACCGCATCGGTATCGGCCGGTTTAAAGCGGAAGAACCAGCCTTCACCCATCGGGTCTTCGTTGACCAGTTCCGGACTGTCGCTGAGCTTGTCGTTCACTTCCAGGACTTCGCCGGTCAGGGGCATGTATACACCGCTGGCGGCCTTGACCGATTCTACGGTGGAAGCTTCTGCACCCTGGTCATAGGCCTGCAACTCAGGCAGTTGCACGAACACCACATCACCCAGTGCGTTTTGCGCGAACGCGGTAATACCCACGGTGACGCTGCCGTCGGCTTCGGCACGCAGCCATTCGTGATCTTCAGTAAAACGCAATTCGCTCATGGAAACTCCTCAGGGCCAGAATCGTCTGGTGGACGGGATTGGAATGGGAAAGTCCTTAGCAAAAACACGGCCAATATAATTTTATTGTTATAAATCAATAGATTGTATGTTTTCGCTGAGGGCGTGATGATCCGCGCTGTAGCGAAAACGCTACGGATCGGTGGTGGAAAAAAAGCCTATCTGGATCAAAGCCTTGCATGGCGAAGGCCAATCAGTGATGTATTGAAAACGTTCCGGTGTAGCGTTTTCGCTACAGTCGGCGCTCCCGGTGTGTGGAGGCCAGGAAATTTATGTAGCGCACCCTGGGGGAGCGGGCGGCCTATTTTGCCCTGATCGAAGATCAGGACACGCAACATGAGCAATTCAATCGGTGCAACTCAGGGCACTTCACAGTTACAGGCTTCCCGCGACTATCTCAGGCGCTTGTTCGCCGAGCGCCCGACGTTGGCGCAGGTGGCCGATTCTATGATCCAGGGCTGGATCAGCGAGTGGTTCAGCACCTGCGGCTTGCAAGCCGGCAGTACCTGGATCGGCGTAAGGCAGGTGTCCCAGGCCAATGGCGTCAGTTATGCCCAACTCACGACCTTGAGTGACGCCCTGATCCATCGCTGCATGAGCCGCGACGTGCTCAATTACGTGAAAGATCATCACTGCCTGTTGGTCAGTTCGATCACCCAGGGCCTGGTGCCGTTCACCGGAGATGTTTCGGTCAATGATATTGAGTTCATGCTCAACACCCTGTCGGTCGAACTGCTCGATGGCTTTATCCAGAGGCTGTTGGCTTATTGGAACGCGCATGTCCCTGACAACACGGCGTTGTGTCACTGGGGTGCCGTCGGCAGGCAGTTGCGCGCCTGTCTGCTCAGTGCTCGGCAGAACCCGCCGCTGACCGCGGAGGAGGGCAAAAAGCTGCTGGGCCTGGGCGATGGGCCGCAGGAACTCTGGGGATACCAGGCGGACCGCCAGGTGTTGGGCGGGGCCCATGTGCTGCGGATTTATCAGGTTTATGCTGGCCACGAGGGACAGCCGGGCGAATGGCTGCCGCTGTTGGTGCTGCAGCGCCAGGTGGCGCAGAAGCAGGTCAACCTGGTCTATGTTCCAGCGATGAGCGTGCTCAAGCTCACCACGCTGGATGAGTTGGGCAACCTGCTGGCGCGCTACATGAGCAGCTACACCCCTGGCCTGCTCGTCAGGTGGGTGCTCAGGGAGCCCCAGGGCGATGCCTTCGATGCCCAGGCCCAGGCCCTGCTGGAGAGGCAGCTCAGGGTGCTGAAGCGGGTCGACTGGTCGGCGCTTGCCAGTGTCGACAGCTACAAGCGCCTGTTCCACACGCTCACTGCGCCTGACGTCTGGTTCGACGCCGACTATGTCCAACAACCCCACGAAGAACAATTGCCGGTGTGGCTGCAGGCCGCCAGCGACGCTGAGCGGCAAACCTACGGCCAATGGCTTGAGCGCCTGGCGCATCTGCACAACCGTACGGGGGGAGCATCGTTCCTCGATGGCCTGGACCCGATTGACGTGTATGCCCGCAAAGCGCTGCAGCGTCAGATGCGCCTGGACTACCCGCGAGAGGCGGCGATCAACCCGGATGATTACCTGCTGACATTTGAGCGTACCCAAGGTGCAACGGTGGGCTGGACGGAGCGTACCAGTGGGACCCTGACCTCATGGGCACTGGAAAATCCCTTTGCCAGCCCTTATGCCAATGTGCAGATCAGTAACCAGGCCGCGCCGGGTCGTGAACCCGCGAGATGGATCAAGCCGGCGTACCTGAAAAAACTCATCGAAACAGTCGATGTGGGCAGGCATTACCCGGCGCTGCTCAAGCGGATGCTGGTATCGGACCCCCTAGAGTCGGCGCGCCGACGGCAATTGTTTGTCGAGCAGATGGCGCTCCAGCTACCGTTGCGCGCCCTTGAAAACAGCCTGCGCCGATACAACGGGTTTACCCCCTCGGGCGCTGAGGTGGTGCAAGCCTTGCTGCACAGCGATCCGTTGCGACGCACCGTCGGCAACCAGGTCGTTATCGCCAGGCCCCTGGCGTTTCTGACCCATGCTGGCGGGGCTGTGTATAGAGCCCACAACCTGTTTGTCATCGGTCCGCGGGATAACGGCGCGCTGCCCCATATCCTGTATCGGCCCGACCAGGTCGAGGCCGCTTTGCAGCAGTTTTCCAGCCGCCAGGCGTTGCTCGACGAGGTCACTCGCACGGGCAGCGAGTTACAAGCCCTGGTGTTGGAACACATGGATGAACACGGCCGGGTGCTGTTCGGCAATGGCGGGTTTCTCAGTCCCCATGTCCAGCGCTTTCTACAGGGCGATGAATACAATGAACAGCCCGACGCCAGCCCGGCATTGCTCAGCGACGAGCCTGTGCAGGGGGCGTTTCTAGAGGTGGTGTTTGCTGAAAACGCCAGGAGCCTGTGTCTGGCCGCCGAAAAGCGTTCAACCTCTGTCGAAACGTTGCGCTGGACACTGTTCAAGAACAACCTCTGGCAGATCTTCAACGCCCTCCTGCCCATGCTCAGGGGCCCGGTGGCGGTGGCGGGGTGGTTGGCCCAGGTCTATGGCAGTTTTCGCGCGGTGCTGGCTTTGCCGGCTGGCGCCAGCCAGGAAGACTCCGCCAATGCTCTGGGCGAGTTGATCGCCAGTCTGGCCGGCCTGCTGTTGAGCCCCGTGGTGAGCCTCGATCAGCGCCTGCGGCTGAATGAGACCAACCCACTGCCTACCGGCTCGATTCAAACCACCGCACCCAGGCATGTCCAGCAGACACCGTCGACGTTTGCCTGGCGGCGCTCACTGGCGGATGTCACCGGTATGGACTTTTCCTGGGCCAACTCGCGGTTGCGACTGGGCCCTGCACAACAGGCACAACTGGAGACCTTTCGCTGGTCGCCCGGACGTGGCGAACAGTGGCCCCGCAGCCCCGCGATTATTTCGTCCGACAGTCCGGTACGTGGCCGAGTCGCGGTACAGCGCGGCGGCGGGGTATTCAGCCATGAAGCGTATCTGTTGATTGACAGCCAGTTGTATGGGGTCAGGCAGGTCGATGGTCGCTGGCGAATCGTGGACCTGCGGGCTCCCCAGCGCCAAGGCCCCTGGCTGAGGAAGGACGCCCAAGGTATCTGGAAGGTCGACCTGGGTTTGCAACTGCTCGGCGGGCACCCAAAGCTGTCGGCTGCCAGCCGACGCGCCAATATCCTGCGCCAAAACCAGATGTTCGAGCAGCGCTACCAAGAGGCGACAGTGCGATTGGTGGAGGCCGAAAGTGCGGTGGCGGCCGCCGAGGAGCGCTTTCAAGAGGCTCATGACAGCAACCCGCAAAGGCTCTTTGATCAAACCCTGCAGGACATTCGGGACACTTACCTGGCCGAGCTGGAGAAACAAAGTCGGGCGCAGTTCGAAAAGCTGGACGTGTTGATCGCTAAGAATGCCAACAAACCCGTTGAACGGTTCGAGTCGGAGAAGATCCTGCAATTGGAGGGCATCGTCGAAAACCTACGGGTGCAAATGGCGGTGCTGATCACCAATCGGGCGACCAAAATGCTTCCTGGTGAGCGTCGCAGCCAATTGCATGAGCAACTGGCACACGAAGACATGGCCATTGCCCAGGAGGCCCATCACGCCCTCGTCCAGGCCGCGCAGAACATCGCCCGGCACAACGACAGGCTGATCGACTTGAGCATCTTGGAGCGAAACAATTATGCCCGGCTGACCAAGGTGCCTGGGTACGAGTCTCGTGTCGACGCATTGGCCCCCTCTACGCTTGGCACTCCTCTGGACTGGAAGTCCTTGCAACTGAAGGTACTGGGCGGGGTGATCTTGCGCAGGCAGCCGCTCCCTGAGGAATATGATGATTTCCTGCGCATCGGGTGGCTGATCGACGAGGCGATCCGGTCGGTCCAGTCACAAAAAAGTTTGCAGGACCCAGGCCCGTTGACCGTGCAGCAGCACATCGAAGGGTATGACGCGATTCTGCTTGAATACGACAAGACTCAAGCGTCCCTGCGTGAGTATGGAGACATGGCTTCTGAGCTGTTTTATGAGGGCAGCATCGAGCGCTTGAGCCGGATGCTCAATGCCTTGCAACACGAGGCGCGAGAATCTCTGGTCGGTCTGCTGCGCGAGCGTGAGCGCACGCCCGTGCGTGAACCTGGACCGGCGCTGGGTTCGGGAAAACGCTTGATTCGTGACCGTAAGAGCCGGTATCTGGTAGGCCAGGTTCGTGCCCGTACGCCGGAGTTGGACGAGGATATTGTCGATGTCATCAATCCTGTCGATCAGAGCGTGGTGGCGAGTTTTCGACAAGCGCCTGGCAGCAATGAGTTTGAGGCGATCACCGAGGCCAGTACACCGCCAGTCCGTCCAACGCGCTCCTTGGCAAAGCTCAAGGAGGATGGGCGCAAGCTGCTGGACCGACAAGCGATTGTCCTTGAACAGGCTCGCGCCGAAGCCGGTGTTTCCAGCCTGCCCGCCAGTGTCGAGGCCCGGTTGTTGCGCCACGCTGCAAAAGTCAGCGCGGTGGCCGAGAAAATCCGTAAAGCCCTGGAGCGGGAGAAAAACCCTGGAGCGTCGCAGCCCTTGCTCACGCAGTTGGTGCAGGCCTCCAGCCACCTGGTGGAGCATGGTCGACTGATCCGGATCGAGATGGTCAAGCGCCTGGCGCCTGATGAAGAGGGGATTGCTTACCTCAAGAGCCAGAATGAGGTGCAGATCGTGCCGATAGAGGGGCGCATTGCACTCAAGCGGGAGAATGATTTCCTGCAGGAATACATCGTCAAGGACATCAAGGGGGCGGTATTGGCCTATGCCCATTTTCATTACCGAACCCCAGGGGCTGCCAACACCGAATACAGCGCCGGCCACCTGAAAAAACCGCAACAACGTTTTATGAGCTTCAGAAGCCTGGCCGACAAGACCGACAGCGATGTGATCACGATCTACTACTCAAGGATCAGCGCGACCATGGCCCAGCGTCTGTTTTTCAGCGCAACCGGTGCGATGCAGCAGCGCGGGCGCCGGGTTTTCTGGTGACGGCTGAGCCTAGGGTTTGCCAGGGATGCCGTACTTGCGCAACCGATGGGCGATAGCGGTGTGGGAGGTCTGTAGACGACTGGCCAACTGGCGTGTCGAGGGGTAGGTGGCATAGAGCTTTTCGAGCAGGCTGCGTTCAAAGTCCTCCACGGCCTGCTCCAGGCTGGCCACCTCGCCGTCGCTCTGGCGGGCGACCGAGGTGCCGGCGATATCCAGGTCACCAATGTCCACCAGGTTGCTTTCGCAAATGGCAGCGGCGCGGAAGATCACGTTCTGCAATTGGCGCACGTTGCCCGGCCAGCGATTGCCCAGCAGCGCCGGGTAGGTACCGGGTGCCAGGCGACAGACCGGGCGCTGGATCTGCGCACAGGCCTGCTGCATGAAGTAGCGGGCCAGTAGCAGGATGTCCTGGCCGCGCTCGCGCAGGGGCGGGACTTCGACATTCAGCACATTGAGGCGATAGAACAGGTCTTCACGGAAGGTGCCTTCGCTGACCATTTTCTCCAGGTCGCGGTGAGTGGCGCTGAGGATGCGCACGTTGACCTTGACCTCGCGGTCGCCGCCGACCCGGCGAAAGCTGCCGTCATTGAGAAAACGCAGCAGCTTGGCCTGCAAGTACGGCGACATCTCGCCGATCTCATCGAGAAACACCGTGCCCTGGTTGGCCAGTTCCATCAGCCCCGGCTTGCCGCCGCGCTGGGCACCGGTAAAGGCGCCGGGGGCGTAGCCAAACAGCTCGCTCTCGGCGAGGTTTTCCGGCAGGGCCGCGCAGTTCAGCGCCAGGAACGGCGAGTTGTGGCGGGTGCTGATGGCATGGCAGGCGCGGGCCACCAGCTCTTTGCCGGTGCCGGTCTCGCCCTGGATCAGCAAGGGCGCATCAAGGGCCGCGACCCGCTGTGCACGGGTCTTGAGGGTGCGGATCGCCGGGGATTCGCCCAGCAGCGCATCGAAACCTTCGGCATGGTCATGGTGCAGCGCCGAGAGCCGCTCGCCGATGCGGTTGGGTTGGTACAGGGTCAGCAGTGCGCCGGCATCGGTAATCGGCGTGGCGTCCAGCAGCAAGGTCTGGCCGTTGACGCTGATCTCCCGCAGGGGCAGGCGAAAGCCATGTTCGAGTAAGCCATCCAGCAGCGCCGGATCGTCAAACAGCTCGGCGATGCTTTCGCCTGCGGGTTCGCGACCATAGAGGGCAATCAACGCCGGGTTGGCCAGCAGCACCTTGCCGGCACTGTCCAGGGCCAGCACCGGGTCGGTCATGGCCGCCAGCAGGGCGTCGAGTTGCAGGTGGCGGCGCTGGCCGGGAAGGATATCCACCACCGTGACGGCCTGTACGCCGTGGACGCTGAACAGCGCGTCGCGCAACGCTTCCAGCACCTCCACGCTCAGGGTGGGTGCATCGATGTAGACGTTGGGCGGGATCATCTCCACCGCATCCAGGTTGAGATTGCGCCCGCCGAGCAGGGCCAGGACTTCCTGGGTGATGCCGACGCGGTCGATGAAGCTGACGTGGATACGCATGGGGTGGAATTGATTCTGCAATGCGGAGGGTGGCCAGTATGCCTTGGAGCAGGGCAGAGGTGAAATCTGACAGGTAACACAGGTCCGGATGTGGGAGCGGGCTTGCTCGCGAAAGCGGTGTGTCAGTCAATTATTCATCAACTGACCCTCCGCCTTCGCGAGCAAGCCCGCTCCTACATTGGGTTCTGTTGTGTCAGTAAAAGCCTGTTATTCCAGGTGCTCGGGCTTGATCGGGTCGCCCGGTTTTACATCCAGTTGGTGGCGCACGTCCTCGAACATCAGGTCGTAGTGTTTGTGCATGCCGCTGTTGAGCACCGCGGTTTTCGGCATGCCGTATTTCTGCGCAATGTTCATGGCATGGCGGGCAAAGTCGAAGGCCTGGTCCTTGGGCAGGAAGAATTCTTCCTTGAGGTCCTTGCCCTGCACCGAGCCGTGCATCTTGAAGAGCATTCCCTTGCCTTCCTTCGGGTCCTGGCTGACTTCATAGTCGATGCACAGGTTGTAGCTGTAATCCTGAGCATTCAACGCGTGGCGTTCGATATGCAAGTGACCGGGCTCAAAAATAGCCATAGGCGTCTCTCCCTAACAAGGCATTGGAGAAGGGCGGCTGCAACAACCGCCCAAGTGTAGTTATAGGTAGGTGATGCCAGGTTTTGCCGTGCTGATACGGGTGCCGGCGGTGCCCTGGACAATGGCTTCGATGTCCGAGAGTGAACCGATCACTGCGGTTTTGCCAGTGGCGCGGGCGAACTCGCAGGCGGCCTGGACCTTGGGGCCCATGGAGCCGGCGGCGAAGCCGAGTTTTTCCATGTCGTCGGGGTGCGCCTGGCCGATGGCCTTTTGCGTCGGCTTGCCGAAGTCGATAAAGGCGGCGTTGACGTCGGTGGCGATCACCAGCAGGTCGGCCTCCAGTTGCTGGGCCAGCAGCGAGGAGCACAGGTCTTTATCGATCACCGCTTCAATGCCCTTGAGCTTGCCGTCCTCGCCGTACAGGGTCGGGATACCGCCGCCACCGGCGCAGATCACGATGCTGCCTTTTTCCAGCAGCCACTTGATCGGGCGGATCTCAAAGATGCGTTTAGGCCGTGGGCTGGCCACCACCCGGCGATATTTATCGCCGTCGGGGGCAATCGCCCAGCCTTTTTCGGCTGCCAGTTTTTCCGCGTCGGCCTTGGAGTACACGGGGCCGATCGGTTTGGTCGGGTTCTGGAACGCCGGGTCTTTGGCATCCACTTCGACTTGGGTCAGCAGGGTGGCGAAAGGCACTTCAAAGTCCAGCAGGTTGCCCAGTTCCTGTTCGATGATGTAGCCGATCATGCCTTCGGTTTCCGCGCCCAGCACATCCAGTGGATACGGTGAAACCTGAGTGTAGGCAGCCGCCTGCAGTGACAGCAGGCCGACTTGCGGCCCATTGCCGTGGGCGATCACCAACTCATTGCCCGGATGGATCTTGGCAATCTGTTCGGTGGCGATCCGGATATTGGCGCGCTGGTTGTCCGCAGTCATGGGTTCACCACGGCGGAGCAGGGCGTTACCGCCCAGTGCAACGACGATACGCATAGCGTTTGTCCTTCTGTAGAAGCTGATCGCGGCCCTTGTAGGAGCCGGCTTGCCGGCGATGGCGGCCTGTCAGGCGACCTCGGCGGTGAGTGGACTGGCTTCTTCGCCGGCAAGCCGGCTCCTACAGTGACCGCATTTCGTCAGTGGGATTACAGGTCAGCCAGGGTCGAGACGAGGATCGCCTTGATGGTATGCATGCGGTTTTCCGCTTGCTCGAAGGCGATGCAGGCCGGGGACTCGAACACGTCGTCGGTCACTTCGATGCCATTGGCCAGGTGTGGATACTGCTCGGCAATCTGCTTGCCGACCTTGGTATCGCTGTTATGGAACGCTGGCAGGCAGTGCATGAACTTGGTCCGTGGGTTGCCGGTGGCTTTCATCAGCTGTGCATTGACCTGGTACGGCAGCAGTTGCTCGATACGCTCGGCCCAGGCTTCCACTGGCTCGCCCATGGAGACCCAGACGTCGGTGTGGATGAAGTCCACACCCTTGACTGCGGCTTTCGGGTCTTCGGTGAGGGTGATACGGGCACCGCTTTCTTCTGCGTATTTTTTGCAGCGGCCCACCAGGTCATCGTGAGGCCACAGGGCTTTTGGCGCGCAGATGCGCACGTCCATGCCCAGCTTGGCACCGACCAGCAGCAGCGAGTTGCCCATGTTGTTGCGGGCGTCGCCCAGGTAGGCGTAGCTGATGTCGTGGATCGGCTTGTCGGCGTGTTCACGCATGGTCAGCACGTCGGCGATCATCTGGGTCGGGTGGTACTCGTCGGTCAGGCCGTTGAACACGGGCACGCCGGCGAACTTCGCCAGCTCTTCGACGATTTCCTGCTTGAAGCCACGGTATTCGATGGCGTCGTACATGCGCCCGAGTACGCGGGCGGTGTCTTTCATGCTTTCTTTGTGGCCGATCTGCGACGAGTTGGGGTCGATATAGGTGACGTTGGCGCCCTGGTCATAGGCCGCGACTTCGAAGGCACATCGGGTACGGGTCGAGGTTTTTTCGAAGATCAGCGCGATGTTGTTGCCTTTGAGGTGCTGCTGCTCGGTACCGGTGTACTTGGCGCGCTTGAGGTCGCGGGACAGGTCCAGCAGGTAGCGCAGCTCGCGCGGGGTGTGGTGTTCCAGGCTCAGCAGGTTGCGGTTGTGGATGTTGAACGCCATGGTGATTCTCCTTGGATTCGGTAATCGGCCCGTGCGGCATCGGG
>Ga0180008_1001947_pt1 | contig 11824 bp, 10 predicted proteins | sample MM_PW_MetaG_FD_121121 | JGI IMG/M metagenome (GOLD analysis project Ga0180008, IMG submission 121121) | Groundwater microbial communities from the Aspo Hard Rock Laboratory (HRL) deep subsurface site, Sweden - MM_PW_MetaG | ecosystem: Environmental > Aquatic > Deep subsurface > Groundwater... | reverse complement strand
GCTGGTTCGGCAAGCTGGTGCATGGCGGATCCGGTGCTGCTGAAAAACAGGCAGACCTGGGTGAAGCCGTTGGTCTGGCCGTCGGCAGCGCCGTCGGTACCGTGGCTGACAGGTTTGCCGCTTCGGATGATTCTGCCGCTTCGGCCGGCGGCAATGGCAGGAGCCGCATCGCGCTTTTTGCCGCGACGGTGCTCATTGCCGGGCTGGCCGCAGCCGGTGTGTATCTTGGCTGGCTGCAGGGTCTGCGCGATCTGCTGGTCTGGTCGCCTTTCGCTGTCGTTATACTATTATATCTACTGGACTGGCTGCCCGGGTGGCTGAAGGCACTGTGCACGGTAGCCGTGGCTGGACTTTTTGCCTGGTTGGCCATGGAGCGGCTGGACGGCCTGCGTCAGCTGTTTGCCTTGCTGCTCTTGGGCGGCGGTGCCTTGTTCGCGGTGGCCGCCATGTATAAGGGCGGGCGGCGGCGTGGATTGTTTCCGCTGCTGGCGGCCACGGTGCTGGCGATGGGTACGATACTGCTGGCTGATTCCGCGCTCAGTTTCTTTCTGGCCTGGGAGGCAATGACCCTGGGCAGCTATCTGCTGGTGCTGCGCGGCAAAGCCGGCACCAAGCCCGCGCTGGCCTACATTACCTTTGGCCTGGGTGGCGCTTTTCTGCTGATGGTCGGGCTGCTTGGCGGCGCACGGCTCTGGGGTGCTGCGGCTACCGGCTTGTTTAGCGCTGGCGGATGGTTCAGCTGGCCGATTCTGTTGGCAGTACTGGGTATTCTGGTTAAACTGGGTGCTCTCGGGCTGCATGTATGGCTGCCGGGAGCCTATGCCGAAGCGGACGATGAGGTGTCGGGCTTTCTGTCGGCCTCGCTTTCCAAGGCCGGTGTGTTCGCGCTGTTGGCGGTACTGGCTACGGCCGGCCTGGGTATGGCCGACGCGGCCCTGAGCATGCGGGCGCTCGGCTGGCTTGGTCTGGCCACCGCCCTGTTCGGCGCACTGTACGCAATCTACCAGGAAGACATAAAAAAGACCCTGGCCTGGTCCTCGATGGGTCAAATCGGTTATATAATCCTTGCATTGGCCTTGAATGACCAGCTCGGCTGGACAACGGCTCTGTATCTGGCGGTAAACCATTTCCTGTACAAAGGCATGCTGTTCCTGGCTGTCGCCGGTGTTGTTTTGCGGGTAGGAACGCGCAACATGTACGAGATGGGCGGCCTGATCAAGCGTATGCCGTTTTCGTTCCTCTCCGTGCTGATGGCAATCATAGCGTTGTCCGGAGTTCCGCCGCTTTCCGGCTTCGGCGGCAAGTGGCTATTGTATTCCGGTCTTTTAGCCAAAGGCTGGTATTTTGAGGCGGCAATTGCGTTCTTTTCCAGCGGAGTTGCCTTTCTGTACCTGTACCGGCTGATTCACAGTATCTTCCTCGGGCAGCCCAAACCGTCGCAATCGCTGGTGCGTGAAGCGCCGTTTGCCTTGCTTGTGCCGCAAGGCCTGCTGATGGCCGCGCTGCTGGCGGTTTCGGCCTTCCCATCTTTGTTGCTTAATCCGCTCATGGCTGTTGTGGGTGAGCGTTTCGGCGCGGGTCTGGCATTCTCCGGTTCGACCCTGCTTTCGCCGCTGGGCTACTGGAACGGGACCACGACAATGGTGGTTACCGCGGTGGTCTTCGGCCTGTGTTTCTTCTGGCTGCTGGCCAACCTGCACAATCCGCAAAGTGTAAAGCAGTTCAATATCGTTTTTGCCGCCGAGCGTCCGTACAAGCCCCAGACCACGCATTACGCCTGGAGTTTCTTTAAGCCTTACGAACGCGCTCTGGGCTTTTTGACACGGCAGCGGGTGGAACGGTTCTGGGCCGGCTTCGGTACCGGCGTAAACGCGCTGGGCGGCGCGATCCGCCGGCTGAACACCGGTAATGGTCAGACCTACGCGCTCCACATCATTTTGTATGTGGCTATTCTGTATCTGATAATGGGGGCCCTCCGATGATTGCGGATATTTTCGTTCGTATAGGTTACGCCGCCATTTCACTGTTCATATTGACCAACTACGGTCTGCTGTTGATCGGATCCATGGCCCGCATTAGCGCAAAGGTGCAGGGGCGGGTGGGGCAGCCGGTGTGGCAGCCGTACATCGACATCATCAAGAGCATTGCCAAGCGCAACAGCATCGGCCACGGGGTGATGTTTTATTTAGGTCCGGTATTCCGGCTGGCCGGCGGTATCGGCACCTACATGTTCATCCCGGCGGTCTTCGGTTCGGTGCTGTTCCGCAACTTTTCCGATTCCGGCGACCTGCTGCTGGTGATGTACTTTATCTTTTTCGGGCAACTGGGCATGGCCCTGGGAGCCAGCGAAGGCGGGCATCCCTACAGTGCCTTGGGAGTGAGCCGCGGCCTGGCCCAGATGACCGCCTTTGAGGTGCCTTTTGCGTTGTCGGTTATCGCTGTGGTTATTCAATATGGTACGCTGGACATCACAGCAATTGTGGCCGCGCAGCAGGGTGGTTTTCTGAACTGGACGCTCTTTACCAATCCGCTGGCGGTGCTGGCGGCGATGATCGCCTTCCTGGGCATGTCCGGCCATAATCCTTTTAGTGTGGTTCTGGCCCCGCAGGAAATCCCGATCGGACCGCCGACAGAATACCACAGCAACCTCCTGGGTATGCTCCAGACCAACCGGGCGGTTTTTAACGGCGCGAAACTGGTGCTGTACATGAACCTGTTCTTTGGAGGAGCCACCAATATCGTCATTATGGTTATAAAAACATTCCTTATTTATTTTATCAATATATTTGTCGGGCAGGCCTTCCCGCGCTTCCGCACCGACCAGTCCATCCGGTTCTTTCTGGGGGTACCCACTGTGGTGGGCATTATCTCCGTAATAATCGCAGTCCTGTAGGAGGGAGCAGACGTGAGCAGCAAAAAGATCGAGATGGCCCCCCTGGCAAACGAGGGGCTGCCTCTAGAAGAGCGGGCGTTGTTCTGTGATGTGCCGCCGCGCGAATACGAACCGGCCCGCGGTGTAATCGAAGATTTTTATAACTGGGCCCGTTCGCAGAGTCTGTGGATTCTGGGTTTCGGCACCGGTTGCGGCGCCATCGAACTGCGTCCGCTGATGACCAGCCGCTTTGACATGTACCGCTTCGGCATACAGCCGCGGGCAACACCGCGGCAGTCTTCGGTTTTCGTGATCGGCGGTTATGCCTCGGTAAAGACGCTCAAGCGCATCGTGCGCAGTTATGAGCAGATGATGGGGCCGAAGTTTGTGGTCGCCCTTGGCTCTTGCACCATCAACGGCGGCATGTACTGGGACAGTTACAATACAATCAAGCGCATCGATCAGTATATTCCGGTCGATACCTACATCACCGGCTGTATGCCCAGGCCCGAAGCGTTGCTGGCCGGTTTTCAGGAACTTAAAAAGATAATCAGGGCCGGCCGGGCTGAAGGACAGAACCTCTACGCCCGCAACTTCGAGTGGTACAAAGAAAACCAAAAGAAGGTAATCAAGGACTGGAACATGCCGGATTATAACTGGTAGGAGGCTGCTGATGAACGAACTGGCAGAACGGCTGGCCCGGCGCTACGACGCTGAAGGCTGGCACGAACAGCGAAAAGATCTGGCCAGCATAAGCATCCCGGCCCTGCGTGTCCGTGATGTGCTGGCCTGGCTGCGCGACGAGGAAGGATACAAGCACCTTTCTTTTATAACTGCGATCGACAATATCGAGCGCGGTGTATTTACCCTTACGTATACTGTGCGCAATCATGATACCAAGCATAGTTTGATGGTGCATGCCGACATCATCCGGGAAAATCCGGTGGTGGATTCTGTACACCTTTTGTGGGAACAAGCCTGGACCTATCAGCGCGAGCTGAAGGAATGGTTCGGTATCGACTGTCCGGGCAGCCCGCGCAAGGACGAGGAATTCGTGCTGGAAGGCTGGGACCAGCTGCCGATGATGCGGCGCGACTTCGACTCGCTGGCTTACAGCAACGCCACCTATGCCGAACGGCCCGGTCGGGTTACCCATGATCCGGCAGCCTACATGAAAGCACAGCTGTACCCGGAGGCCGACCAATGAAGCGTGACAGAATGCCCTACATTCCGCCGGCCGAGCGGGCGACACCCGATCTGGATTCCGGCAAATATCTGCTTATGTGGCAGGGACCGCAGCATCCGGGCATCACCGGCAACATGTCGCTGCGACTGGTGATCGAAGGCGATACGGTGGTCGACTGCGAGACCCACGTCGGCTACCTGCACCGCGGTTTCGAGAAGCTGATGGAACGGCGCAGCTGGATGCAGAATTTTCCGCTGGTGTGCCGCATCGCCGTGCCCGAACCGGACTTCAACGAGTACTGTTACGCGGCAGCTCTGGAGGAACTTTCGGGTATACAGATACCGGAAAAAGCGGTATGGCTGCGTACCTTTTCGCTGGAGCTGATGCGACTGGCCAGCTACCTGATGTGGATCGGCGGCCAGGCCGGATCTTTCGGACACGGCACCATCATTCAATGGAGCGCCACCATGCGCGACTACGTGCTGGACCTGTTCGAGGAACTGACCGGTGGAAGAATTTATCACATGTACATCATTCCCGGCGGAGTGCGCGGCGACGTGCCGGCAGGATACTTCAAGCATGTGCTGGAAGTGATGGATACGGTACAGAAAAACCTCGACGACATCGAGCTGGTGATGTACCACAACGCGGTGTTCAAGCTGCGCGCCGAAGGCCTTGGCTACATACCGCCGGACTGGATAGACCGTTACGGCATAACCGGCCCCAACGCCCGCGCCGCCGGCATTAAACGCGACTTGCGCAAAGACCTTGGCTATCTGGCCTATCCGCAGCTGGAGTTCCAGCCGGTAGTGGGTAGTAAATCCGACGCCTTCGAGCGCGCCCGCCTGCGGCTGCAGGAAATGTACCAGTGCATCGACCTGATACGCCAGTGCATCGACCTGATGCCCAAAGAAGGGCCGTTCCGGGCCAAAACGCCCAACCCCTTGTACTGGAAGGTCCCGGCCGGCGAAACCTATGTGGCCGCCGAATGTACCCGTGGCGAATACGGTTTTTATGTGGTGTCGGACGGATCGGAAAAGCCGCGCCGGGTGGCGGTGCGCGGGCCGAGCTACACCCATGCCGTGTCTGTCATGGAACGGCTGGTGCGCGGCGTGAACATCGCCGATGTGGCCGGCCTGATGGTCAGCCTGCATACCTATCCGCCGGAAATCGAGAGGTAAGTGTATGGATATTAAAGATTTTATAGCGCCTTTCGCTGTCTGGAAGCGGGCTTTCGAAAAACCCTTTACTGTAAAGAAGCCGATAGACGAGCGTCCCGGCGCCCCGCGTTACCGCGGTTTTCATATCAATGATGCGCAAAAATGCATCGGCTGCGGCACCTGCGAAGCGATTTGCATGAACAAGGCCATCGATCTGGTGCCGGCTGCCGGTTATGCCGCCAAAGAGGGCGATTCCGGCCTGCGCCCGCGGGTGGATTACGGGCGCTGCTGCTGGTGCGCGCTCTGCGTCGATGTGTGCCCCTCCGGATCGCTGGGCATGAGCAACGAGTATGTCTGGATCGATTCGGATCCCGAGGTATTCCGCTACACCCCCGGTGTGGAAGCCAAACCCTGGGACGGGTCTCCCCTCGGCTACCGCCGCGCCGAAGGCTACCGCCTGCTGGAAGAGCAGCGGGTAGAGATGCCGGAGCTTGACTACAAGGAAGCTGTGCAGACTTTTCTGGAACTGGTGCGCGGTTACTCGCGGCAGCAGGCCGAAAAAGAAGCTGACCGCTGCGTATCCTGCGGTGTCTGCATTGCCAGCTGTCCGGCACACATGGATATCCCCGGCTACATTAACGCGGTGCGCGAGGGCGATATGCAGAACGGTCTGCGTCTGTTATATGAAACTAACCCCTTCCCGGAAGCTTGCGGGCGCATCTGCACCCACCGCTGCGAGGAAGCCTGCGCCATCGGTACCGGTGGTGACCCGGTGGCTATCCGCTGGCTGAAACGCTATATCGCCGACCAGGTGGAACTGGCCGATTACGGAAAGGTCCTGCCACGCGCCGAAGCGGACAGCGGTAAAAAGATCGCCGTTGTCGGTGCCGGCCCAGGCGGCCTCTCCGCTGCTTATTATCTGGCACTGCTTGGCCACTCCGTTACCGTTTTCGAAAAAGACAGCGAAGCCGGCGGCATGCTGCGCTACGGCATTCCCGAATACCGGCTGCCCTATCCGGCGCTGGACAAGGATATCGGCTACATCGAAAGCCTGGGCGTAAAAATAGAGCGCGGTACGGCCGTCGGATCCGCCGTGGCGCTGGCCGAACTGCGTTCCCGCTTCGATGCCGTGTATCTGTCCACCGGCCTGCCGGCCGCCTACTCCCTGGAAGTGCCGGGCGACAAGCATCCGCGGGTGCTAGATGGCGTGGCGGTACTGGCCGCGGCCACCAGAGGCGAGCCGCTCGGCCTGGGTAAACGGGTCGCGGTAGTCGGTGGCGGCAACGTGGCCATGGATGCCGCCCGTACTGCCCTGCGCAACGGCGCGGCCGTGGACATCCTATACCGCCGCCGCAAAGAGGACATGCCGGCCGACCCCGACGAGATTCGCGAAGCCATAGCCGAAGGCGCCAGCCTGGTGGAGAAAGCCATACCGCTGGAAGTTCGCGACGCTGCCGGAGCCATAGCCGGAAAACAGGCCCTGTTCGTCTGGAACGAGGCACGCATGGTGCAGAAAGAAGACGGCAAGCGGCCGGTGCCCGAGGCCATCCCCGGCGCTGTGCACGAGGACCCGTATGATTCGATTATCGCCGCCATCGGCCAGGGACCGGACCTATCCTTCATCGGCGAGGCTGACCGGCTGGAACTGCGTCGCTTTAAACCGGTAGTGGACGGCTTCGGCCGTATCGCCGAAGCGGCTGCCGGTGCTGCGGCCGAACCCGGTGCACCAGCCAGTGCATCGCCGTCAAAAGCCGCTGCGGTGTTCGCCGGCGGCGACCTGGTAAACGATCGCAAGGACGCCATTTCGGCGATCGCGGACGGCCACCACGCAGCCCAGGGCATAGACCGCTGGCTTGACCGGAAAGGAAGCTGAGATGGATTTTTCGACTTTTGACGAAGCCCTGGACCTGGCCATAGGCCGCGAAGCAGCAGCCGTGCAGTTTTATACAGATCTGCTGGCGCTGGCTTCATTTGCCGCCCAAAAATCGGTACTGGAAGAGTTCCGGGCCATGGAAACCGGCCATGTAACCATGCTGACTAATATCCGCATGCGCGGCCGCATCGAACTTTCCGCCACCGCGGCGGTAGACCTAGCGCTGGCCCGCCGGCTGGATGCCGAAGACAAAGCCACTGCCGTCATGAGTTTCCAGGACATACTGGTCTCCGCCATAAAAAAGGAAGAACGTGCCGGCGACCTGTATGCCGACCTGGCCGCCGCCGCTTCCGTGCCGGAGGTTAAAGAAATATTCCAGCGATTGGCCGCTGAGGAAAGCCGCCACCGCCGCTATTTCGAGGAACTGTATGAATCGGAAATAAGCCGGGATAACTGAAGGGGCGGCGCGGCGGCGCGAATGGCCGCTGACAAGGGTTGGCTCCGTCCGGCCATTGGCCAAGAGCAACAGCCCTGCGTAGAGTCGGCAAAAGGCGGTTCAGGCTATACGGACCGCCGGTTCCTGCTATCCAGCAGGAGGCCGCAGGCTATGTCCGGGATTCCGGCCGGAAACCCGGTCAGGCTCCAGGTGGCGCTCAGGTTTGCAGGTGGCGGTTATTGTCGTATTTGCGGACAGCAAACGGAAAAAAGGTCTGTATTGTACCTTGGTACGATGTAAAAAATCCGGTGTATGGCATTATGTGCAGCGGAGGAATGTATGAAATTTTCAAAGTTAGCCATTTTGTTGTTGGCCGTCTGCCTGTGCCTGTCAATCGTCTCCTGTGATCTGCTTGGCGGTGACTCCAAAGAGCTGTATGTGTCCATGAACGGCACTTTCGACGGTATCCCCTGCGAGCTCTCGTTCTTGTCCTATAAAGACCGGGCTGCCGGCAAGAATATCTATGATGATGTGCAACGGACTGTAACGTATGCCGGCCGTACCTGGAATGTCTACGCGGTACCCGCCGGTTCCTGGACTATCTATGTGGAATACCAGACAGATGGAACCTGGGATTCATGGCAGACCGAGACTGCTAATGTGAATCTTGCCGACAATGAATGGGCTGCGCTCTATCTGGAAAGCGACGACTGGGTCAACCTGCGCTCCTACGCCAATGATGGCGAGTTCGAAATCCCTGGGCTGTAGCACGCCTGCCTTGCCTGCTTTGCCAAGGCCTGCTACACTTTTACTATGACCACAGCAGAACTCACACGCAACAACATCCCGCCGTCTATCCGTCCGGCCACCATCGCCGATGCCGCACGCCTAGCCGAGATTCACATTTTCGGCTGGCGGGCGGCATATCAGGATTTAATAAGCGAAGAATATCTGTTCGCCTCGCTCTCGGTGTACAAACGTGTTGCCTCTTTAGCCAAAGCGCTTGATCCAAACCTAAGCGAGAAGCCCGAGGAAACCTGGGTTTGCGAGCGCGGCCTGGCAATTCAAGGTTTTATGACGGTCGGAAGCTGCCGTGATGACGATAAGCCGGACGGCTTCGAGCTGATGGGCTTGTATATGGACCCGCTCCTGCGCCGACGCGGATCCGGATCCGCGCTTGTTGTCCGTTGCGAAGAGTTGGCCCGTCAGCGCGGCTACCGGGAAATTTTCCTTTGGGTACTGGCTGAAAACCATCCCGCCCGCCGGTTTTATGAGCAGGCTGGTTACCAGCCAGAAGGCAAAAGCCAGCTGCTGGAGAAGTTCGGTCTTGAAGAAGTACGTTATGTGAAACTGTTGTAAGCGGGCAAATTCCAGTCCGGAATCGCCCCCGACAATTACAACGGCAAGGTCAACTGCGATGCTGCATATCGATAAGCCGGGCTCTTCACGGTTTGCTGCCGCCACAGTATTTTCCTTAGTTGTTTGTACGGTCCTGAAGTTTCTATCATTTTTATTTGATTACTAAATTTCATTCTTTTAAAATGCTCGATTCAGCTAATGGACCTTACAGCCAAGGAGAATTTGACATTGCAAAATACAGCAAGTACATTTACGTAGTGAGTGACTTTCTGACTATAAGCCAGCTGGCGATGTTATTTAATATCTCTACGCACCAGATCCGTTATTTTGAAGAAAAAGGTTTGCTGGAACCGCCCCGCCAGAGTGGCAACGCTTACCGGCAATATGGCGAGCAGGAAATTTACTGCCTGGCTTCTATCCTTTTATTTAGGGAAATGGGTATACCGGTAGCTGAAATTCTCAAAATCAGCCAATCAAACGACAGGGCATTTCTTGAATCGGTGCTGCAAAAACAGCGCAACCGTATAACAAACCACATACGTGATCAACTTGCATTACGGGACATTTTGGATTGTCACCTGCAACTGGCAAAGCAAAAAGACACGACCGCTGACTTTATTGAATCCATGCCGGAACGTGCCTTGCGTGTCTGCATAAGCCAACATTGGCGGGATAAAATTCAGGTAATTGATTATCTGAAGCTGGCTCCCCTGGCTGTAACTGAAGATGTATTCAGATTGTACTATGATGAGACAGAAAAAATTTGTCTTTCCTGCTTGCCGGAGCAAGCCGGTATTATTCTCCCTGCCGGCACCTATAATAGTCACATTATTTTAGTTGACCCTGAAACCACAGTGGATACCGCTATTGAAGAATTTATGGAAAGAGCTATTAGTCAATTCCCGCAACTAAGCGCACCGCTTATTTTAATAGAAGATTCTGCCCGCTCTCTGTTAGCCGGTGACAAACTTTTATATAAAATGCAAATAAAAATATCTTAAACTTGACCTTAGGTCTGGCCTAAGGTTTATTATCTCCTGACTGGTCTTATCGGGTCTGCTGGACGTGCATAAGCCGGCTAAGAAGGAGATACTATGAAACGACTACAAGGTTTGGATATCGCCCGGGCACTCGCTGTTTTGGGCATGATGTTTGTTAATTATTTTGTGGTTTTTAACCAAAATGATTCGGTTAATGGCGGCTGGCTTAGGTTTTTTAGCCTGTTTGAAGGTAGGGCTGCGGCTATCTTTCTGGTATTGGCCGGTATCGGTCTTGGTTTAATGAGCCATTACAAGGAACAGCCGCTTGATCAAACACAGCAAAAAAAGCTTCGTGCTACAATCATAAAGCGGTCCGGTTTTCTTTTTGTTTTGGGTATGATCTTGTATGTTTTAGGTTGGAATGCTGACATTTTACATTATTACGCAATATATATGCTTATTGCTTTGATTTTTTTACATGCCAAAACCCGAAATATTATCAGCGCAATCCTGGCGGTGCTCGGTGTTACTTTGGCACTTCAACTGGCTCTGGATTATACTGCGGGCTGGGATTTTAATACATATAGCTATACTGATTTTTACGCCTGGCGCGGGTTTGTACGCAATTTGTTTTTTAACGGTTTTCATCCGGTATTTCCCTGGATTTCTTTTATGCTCGTTGGTATCGTTGTCGTCCGGATTGATTTATCGGATAAAGCCAAGCTGTATCGACTGCTTGTTTCTTCACTGGCCATTGCTCTATGTGCTGAATTAGCTTCAGCCCTGTTGCTTGGTCTTTTTAATAACAGTGAAACCGCCTAGTATCTTTTTGCTGCAAAACCAATGAATCCTTCGATCATGTATATGATCGCCGGAACGGCCTGGGCATTGTCGGTAATTAGTATTTGTTTGCTGGTAGGTAATGTTTTGCATGACCGCCTGAACTGGTTGGCGCGTTGTGGTCAAATGGCACTCACACATTATGTTTTTCATTCTGTAGTAGTGCTTGGTCTTTTTGAAGCTTTTGACGGTATAGCTGCCCGCAGCGGTTATTTTGTTTTCGGTTTAAGTATTACAGTTTTCCTCATTATGCTATTTTTCAGCAATGTCTGGTTGAAATTTTTTAGGCGTGGACCGCTGGAATTATTAATGCGACGCTTATCTTAGAAAAAACATTAAATCGTTCTACTGATTTAACTAGCAAGATGAAAAAGTTGACTTTCAGTGTTATGCGTATCTGTTCGGGGCGTTTACGGAATTAACCCGGAACGTACACACAGGGTGGATATAGCAGCTTTGCTTACCCGCATCGCAAAATCCAGGTCTACATGGGCAAAATCATCATCCGCAGTGTGGTACACATTGCCTTCACGCAGATTGGCCGTGTCGGTTATCATCAAGGCCGGAACAGCGCGATACCAGAAGGGGGAATGATCGCTGCGCAGAAGATCCTGAAGAAAGGGATTACTGCCCATGCCGTCATCAACTGCGATGCTGTATATCGGCAAGCCGGGAACATCACGATTGGCCGCCGAGAGAAAGTCGAGCAACAGGGCGCGCGATTCGGTAGATGCGAACACCCCGGCAAAATTGCCAACGACCGGCATGGACAAAAGCACGTCCGCTACCGGCACGGTGTTTTGTTTTTCCGAAGTAAAGCCGATTGTTTCCAGGACGATCACTGAATCAGGCAGTTCGTGTGGAGCCAAGCTGGCAGCATAGGCTTCCGAGCCTATCAGCCCGTCTTCCTCGAAGGCGAAAAAAGCAAAGATGATAGTCCGCTCAAAAGTGGTGTCTTTCAGGGCAAAGGCCGCTTCCAGCACACCGGCACAGCCCGTACCATTATCATTGGTACCGGGAGCCCAGGCTACTGTATCATGATGTGCAGCCAGTATCACCGGAGCCAGGTCCGGCTGTGTGCCGGTTTTTTGAGCAATGATGTTGCGCATCGAAAATGG
>Ga0180008_1001946_pt1 | contig 11825 bp, 12 predicted proteins | sample MM_PW_MetaG_FD_121121 | JGI IMG/M metagenome (GOLD analysis project Ga0180008, IMG submission 121121) | Groundwater microbial communities from the Aspo Hard Rock Laboratory (HRL) deep subsurface site, Sweden - MM_PW_MetaG | ecosystem: Environmental > Aquatic > Deep subsurface > Groundwater... | reverse complement strand
TTAGCAGCTCCGGCCCGGTATTGTATGTTGTGCCGCAATATATTGATGCCGGCAGCGACACTGCGGCTGTACTGTATTTCCGCAGCAGCCGAACCATCGAGCAGCCTGCCCGGCTGGAGCTGCGGCAGCTTGCCGACGGGCAGGGTGGTGCTGCCCTGCTTGTTACTAAAAAATATGCGGTGCTTCGGCCGCCGGAAATGGAGCGTGTGGTGTTGCCCGCCGCTGCTGTAAGTGCCTGCCGTGCCTTCGCTTCTGGCTCCGGCCATGCTGATGAACCGGCAAACGTCTTGTCTTTAGCGCTGACGGTGGAGGACACAAATGAGTGAACATAAGGCTTTTACCTGTATTATCTGTCCGCGCGGCTGTCGTTTGGTAGTGGAAGTGCAGGATGGTACGGCCGTAGTTAGCGGCAATGCCTGTGAGCGCGGCGAAGTATATGGCAGGCAGGAAGCCATAATGCCGCTGCGCTCCCTGACCACCACAGTGCGCACAAGTTGTGCAAAGCGGCCGCGGCTGCCAGTGCACAGCAGTGCCGATCTACCGTTGGCCCGTTTGCTGGAAGCCATGGAAGCGCTCGATGAAGTGGTGGTTGAAATATCGCTGAAGTGCGGTGAAGTGGTTGTTACAAATTTGCTGCAGCTAGGGGTTGATATGCTGGCTAGTGATGATTTTGACTGCCGGGAGGGCTCCGCAAATGAGTGATTGTGTTCTTTCCATCGATTGCGGAACCCAAAGCCTGCGCGCCCTGGTGTTTAATGCGCAAGGCGAGCTGCTGGCCCGGCGTAAAATAGAGTACGAACCGTATTTTTCGGTACAGCCCGGCTGGGCCGAGCAGGATCCGGAAATCTGGTGGCAGGCATTGCTTTCCGCCGTGCGCGGACTGCTTGAAGCTGCTCCGGAAATGGAAAAACGCATAGTCGGCCTTGCGCTGACAACCCAGCGCGACTCCATGATCTGTGTCGACCAAAACGGGCGGGTTGTGCGGCCGGCCACACTCTGGCTGGATTCGCGCAAGGCCGTTCCGCCCTGGAGGCCGGATCCGTTTACCGGCCTTGCCCTGGGGCTGGTAGGCATGAGCGAGGCCGTAGTGAAAACCCAGGAAGCCGGCCGCTGCAGCTGGCTTATGCAGAATGAGCCGGACAATTGGCAGCGTACATACAAATATGTTCAAGTGTCCGGCTTTCTTACGGCCCGCCTTACCGGCGAGTACCGCGATTCGGTGGCCAGCCAGATTGGACATCTGCCTTTTGACTACAAGCACCAGCGTTGGGCAACAGCCCGGCAGCGCAACGCCAAAATGTTTCCAGTGGATCCGGCAAAACTGCCAGAACTGGTGCCGGCCGGCCAGGAACTCGGTCGGCTGACCAATGAAGCTGCCGCTGCCTGCGGCTTGCCGGCGGGCCTGCCGGTGTTCGCCGCCGGCAGCGACAAGGGCTGCGAGACGCTGGGAATGGGTGTGCTGGACGAAAGCACGGCCAGCTTGTCCTTCGGCACCACCGCCACCATCCAGACCACCAGCCGCCGCTATCTGGAGCCGTTGCGTTTTATGCCTTCCTATCCGGCCGCCCTGCCCGGGCACTGGAATCCGGAAGTAGAAATATTCCGGGGTTACTGGATGATAACCTGGTTTAAAAACCAGTTTGCCTACCAGGAAGTGCTGGAAGCCAACGCCAAAAATATCGTGCCGGAGATGGCCCTGAACCAGCTGCTGGAAAGCACTCCTCCTGGTGGGCACGGTCTGGTCATGCAGCCGTACTGGACCGCCGGCCTTAAGCACCCGGCAGCCAAAGGCGCGATAATTGGTTTCGGCGATGTGCATGAACGCGCCCATCTATATCGGGCCATTATCGAGGGTCTGGCTTTTGGCCTAAAGGATGGCCTACACAGCATTCAAAAGGTAAGCCGGAAGCAGATACATGAGTTGGCGGTTTCCGGCGGGGCCAGTCAGAGTGACCAGATCTGCCAGATATCGGCCGACATCTTCAATCTGCCGCTGTACCGCGGCGCTACCTACGAAACCAGCGGCCTTGGCGCGGCCATGTGCGCTGCCGCCGGGCTGGGCTGGTATGCCAGTGTGGAGGATGCCGCCAGGGCGATGAGCCGGCGCAGCACCTGTTTTGAACCGCGCCGCGAGCCGGCTGTCCTGTACAAACAATTGTACACCCGGGTCTACAGTAAAATGTACAAGGCCCTGTCACCATTATATGAGGAAATAAGGGAAATAACCAATTATCCGGAAAAACCCGGCCGGATCACCAAATGATACAGGAGAAGATTATGGCAAAACAGCAGGAATTCCAGCCCGACTGGTTCGAAGGAGAAGTGCCCGGAAACAGTTTCCGGTCGATATTCAAGTGGGGCGCGGTGAATGAATATAAACACCCGAACCGCAAGTTGTACAAGCTGATGAAGCAGACCTTTGGTCTGGATGACCAGTGGTTCGAGCAAAAACGCAATGTCGGGCTTGATGCCGTGCCGGAAAACCAGCCCTGCAAGCTGGCCGCAACCCATGTCGCGGCCTTGACGGCCATTGTCGGCAAAGAAAACGCCCACAACGATACCTATAACCGTGCCAGAATCGCCTACGGAAAAACCATGCTGGATCTGATGCGCCTGCGCTACGGCATTCTGGAAAACCTGCCCGATCTGGTCTTGTGGCCGCGCAACCGCGACGACCTGCGGGCCATTACCGATTATTGCGAAGCACATGAAATACCGCTGTACATATACGGTGGCGGTTCTTCGGTGTCGCGCGGGGTGGAGCCGGTAAAGGGCGGCGTGTCGCTGGACATGCGCGTGTATCTGAAACGGGTGTTGTCTTTCGATGAACGTAATCAAACCATAACAGTAGAAGCCGGCATGAGCGGCCCGGAGCTGGAACGTATTTTGCGCGACGCTCCCAATGTGCTGCAGGCCGGACAGTCCTATACCGCTGGTCACCTGCCGCAGAGTTTCGAGTATTCGGTGGTGGGTGGCTGGGTGGTTACCCGCGGTGCCGGCCAGAACTCCACGTATTACGGAAAAATCGAAGACATCGTTATTGCCCAGGACTATGTCTGCCCCGGCGGCCGCGATCTTGTTACTCAGGATTTCCCGGCGGCCGCCAACGGTCCGGACGTGGACCAGATCATGATGGGCGCGGAGGGAACTTTCGGCATCCTGTACTCAGCTACCCTTAAAGTGCGCAAGTATCTGCCGGAAAACACCCGCCGCTTCTCGTTCATTTTTCCGGACTGGGAAAAGGCCAAAGACGCTGCCCGCGAGATCATGCAGGGCGAGTTTGGCTTTCCCAGCGTGTTCCGTCTATCCGACCCGGAAGAAACCGATGTGGCCATGAAACTGTACGGGGTGGACGGAACCATCCTGGATACCCTGATGAGCTTGCGCGGCTTCAAACCCGGCCAGCGCTGTCTGATGCTGGGTACCGCCGACGGCGAAGCCGGCTTCAGCCGCCATGTCAAAAAAATGGTGACCAAGATATCACATAAGTACGGTGCCATGAACAGCACCGGCTATGTGCAGAAGTCCTGGGAGCACGGCCGCTTCCGCGACCCCTATATGCGTGAAGATCTGCAGGACTACGGCATCATGATTGATACATTGGAATGTTCGGTAAACTGGACTAACCTGGAAGCCGTGCATACCGGCGTGCGCGAATTCTGCCACTCGCGGCCCGACACCATCTGCATGACCCACATGTCACATTTTTATCCCCAGGGCTGCAACCTGTATTTCATTTTTATCGCCAAAATGGAAACCCTGGAAGAATATAGCGCCTACCAGCGCGGCATTCTGGATAATATCCAGAAATACGGAGCTACCATGAGCCACCACCACGGTATCGGCAAATCCTTCGCCCCCTGGCTGGAAGGCGACGTAGGCCCCGAAATCATGAACCTGTTCAAATCCCTAAAACACCACTTCGACCCGAAGAATATCCTCAATCCGGGGGGCACACTGGGCTTGGATTTAACTGACGAGGAGAAAAGGTTTGTGAAAGCGCGCTGAGCAAACTGAATGGTTTACCTACCCCGGGTTGAGGGCGCGCAAGGATGCGCGCTCATGTGATTGGGAGAAGCCGCCTTGCGGCTTCTTCCGCGCCCCGGAGGCGCAAATCCCGGGGGCACTTTAGGTCTTGACCTAACTGAGGAAGAGAAGCGGTTTGTGAAAGCGCGTTGATGTGATTGAGTGGGATCCTCCGTCCCGGGGTTGAGGGCGCGCAAGGATGCGCGCACAGATGATTGGAAGAAGCTGCTGCCGCAGCTTCTTCCGCGCCCCGGAGGCGCAAACCCGGGGGGCGCATTATTTTGCGTTTTCGAATTCTGCTTCCCAGTCGAAATTGGCCGAATCTTCATACCAGGCTGGCCAATGAGAACACCAGACAGGAAGACTGTACTCTTTCACCCGCTCCCAGCCATAGTAGGGTTTGATGTCCAGTACCGGGGTTCCTGGAAATGCGTCAATAAAGGCGAGTCCGATCCGACCGGCATCTTCGTCCAGAAAGGTTACCGGAACCAGGGTCATGGCCAGCGGATTCGGCCGAATTGGTGAACGGGTGGCGAAGATTCCAAGTTCGGCAGGACCTTTTTTATAGGGTTTGCTTACAGTGTATACCTTCCGCAATTGTTGTTTGTCATTTTCATGTGCCCACCAATACACTTGAAGGTGACTGAACCCCTGCAGCCCTTTCATTACTGATCGCAGTTTTGGATTCAGCTGAATTGCGAACATTTCTCCGTCTGCAACTACTTCACCGATACTTGTAACCTGAAACTTTGTTTCTTGCATGAATGCCTCCTGGAAAATTCAGGATGCAGCAATCAGCGGAATGCAGATTCGAACAGTATTCCGGCCGTCAGCGCTTTGATCTGCTTCCTGGGGGAACCATTCAAAAGCCGGGCGGTCATCAGGCAAGTATCCGCTTTGGGGCAGCCATTGGCTATACAGCCAATCCCAGGCTTCCTGATATTCCGAAGAGTTCAGCCTGAAATGAGCGATAGCATATTTCCCGCCCGGTATCCACAAGTGACCGAGCCTGCCGCTGCCTTCAAACGGTTTGGAGGTGCTGACGGCAATGGTCACCCGTAACTTGCTGTCTTTGGTCAGCTCGGGATTATCGTGGTAGACTGCCAGATACTGACTGTCATTATCGATTAATTCCTGTGCTCCTGCTTCCGCACAGAGTCTGGTCCACAAGCGCTCAAACAAGAGTGCGTCTCCCTTATACGGTCCTACATACCTGATATAGGCACAGTTTAGAGCCGCCAGCGATGTAACTTCAACTTGCCTTTCCTGTCCGTTTTTCTTCATTCGCCAGAGCTGCACGCCCTGTTGGTATTCAATATAGGGCTGCCAGGAAAAACATTCTTCGCTCAATTTGCTTTTGACTATGCCCGGATTGCTATTTTTTCCGCAACTACTACGCCATTGGCTGGGCGTACAATCCAAGTATTCCCGGAAAGCCCTTGAAAAAGCTGCTGTATTGCTGAAACCGCAGGATAGGGCTATATCGATTATTTTTTTGTCGGGACGATGTAACAGCAAGTTCGCCGACTTTTCCAGTCGCAAGCGCTGTATTAGCTGGAACGGTGTTTCTCCGGTGAAGATGCTGAATATGCGGCTGAAGTGAAAATTGGAGAAGCAGGCTATGCCGGCAAGCTCTTCCAGTGTAAGTGCCGAGTCCAAGTGTTCTTGTATATAGTCCAGTACTCGGTTTATGCGGATGGTATAGTCGGTCATCGTGCCAGTATAGCATGGGATGACGAATTGGTAAAAATACCTGCTGGCATTTGATTTTTTTATTCTGTCTTGCTATATTTTTCGCCGGAGGTATTATGAACTTACGTCGATCACGAGATGACAAAGTCATAGGCGGTGTATGTGGCGGTATTGCCAATGCATTGAACGTATCATCCAGTACTGTTCGCCTGATTTGTGCCCTTGCGGTAATTTTGGGTGGATTGAGTGTCTGGCTGTATATTATTGCCTGGATTTTTATGCCATCGGACTAACAACCCAGGCAGGTTGCAATTGCAGCCTGCTTGCCTGACAGTACTTTTCTGACTTAGAATGCAGCATGAGCAAACCCGAAGATCATGAGTCAGGAAAGCTGAAAATAGGCGATAACTGGAACGCTATCACCATTATCGCCCTCTCGCAGAACAACCCTCTTAAAGCAATAGCCGAATTCGTTGAAAATTCCATTGATGCTGGTGCCCGGAACGTTACCATAGTACGCGGCAAGCACAAGAACGAGCATTATATAAAAATAATTGATGATGGTAAGGGCATCAGCGACTTTAAATACGTGGCCACTCATATCGGCGATTCAATCAAGCGTCAGCTGAAGAAACAGGGAGCGACTGGCCTGCAGGGTGAGTTCGGCATCGGTCTGTTGTCGTTCTGGACGGTCGGCGAAAGCTGCACCCTCACTTCGGCTGGCGAAGACGGGATTACCCGTACCATGCGGATGGCTAAGGGCAATCCCAGCTATTCTATCCGGGAGGCCGGAACCTTGTTTGCCAAACAGGGCACCGAGTTGCTTATCAGTCCTATTCTGGCCGGTGTGCGCGTTTTGTCCGGCGAAAAGATCCAGAATTTTCTGGCCTCCGAATTGCGCGACCGCATCAGCAAGAGCGGCGTGCGCATCCGCATCCTTGACCACAGTTCCAGGCGCGAACTGATAGTGGAACCGCGCAAATTCAAGGGCCGGCTGTTGCATCAGCTGCCAGAAATCAATTGCCCCTTCGGCGAAGTATACCTGGAATTGTATTTTGCCGAACCCAGCCAGGAAAGCAGTATCAGCCTATGCAAGCAGGGTACCCGCGTGGTGGCCGATATATCCCGGTTGGAAAATTTTGCGGCTGCGCCTTGGAACACCCGGAAAATAGAAGGCATTATCGATGTGCCTTTTTTGCAGCTTACTCCTGGTACCCGCGACGGTGTAATTCAGGATGAAGCCTTTGAATCGTTGTGCATCGCGCTTGAACCATTGCAGCAGCACCTGGAACAGTTGCTGGCCGAGCAGAAACGCGCCGAAGAAGAAGAAACCAGCCGTAATATTTTGAATAGGGTGACCAAGGCCCTGCGTGAAGCTTTCCTTCATTTGCCTAGCGAGGACTATTCCTGGCTGGCGGCCAAGACTCCAGATCCGCGGCGGTCCGGAAATGAAACCGGCGGAAGTGCGTCTGCCGGCAGTGGTTCTGGCGATACGGCCGGAGCGGCCGAATCTGCTGATGGAGACCCTGACCAGGCCGCGGCCGCTACTGAAGCTGCCGAGTCCGATACCAGCTTCGGAGAATATCTGCCGGAAAGTCCTCCGGAAGACAGGGGGCAAAAGAGCTTTTTTGAATATGCCGGACCTTTGCATAAAGTCATGATTTCGCCGGCTTCATCACTGGTAGGCATCGGCGACAAGCGCAAGCTGAAAGCGGTGGCCCGCGACCGCTCCGGACGCCAGATCGACGACGGAATAGATTTTTCCTGGAGCATTATGGACGGCGGCGGCCAGTTGCAGGGCGTGGATTCAGCCTATGTGGAATATTCGGCACCGGATGAGCCCTGTGTGGTTTCGCTGGAGCTGAAGGCTCGACAGGGTGATAACGAACTGACCGCTACAGCCCTGATTACCGTTACCGCCGAACTGATCAGGCGATCCGAGGGTGGCAGTGCTGCACGGCGCGGTCTGCCCGGCTACACCTACCAGAAAGCGCCGGGCCAATTGTGGCGTTCGCGTTATGATCTGGTAAAATCGGTTATCGTAGTCAACAACGCCCATGCCGATTTTATTTTTGCGTCGCGCCAGCCCATGACCAAGCTGCGCTACATACTGCGCCTGTTTGCCAAGGAGCTGGTTTTGGCCAACTTTCCGGAAATCGACAAGGAAGAACTGCTGGAGCGCATGGTGGAGCTGTCGCTGTATACTGAAGAGAATTTAAAATAACTGCACGCTTGGCGGAATTTGTCGGCTGCTGCGGTGTAGGTATGGTCTATTACCGGCTCCCGGCTCTCGGCTGGCTTATGCGATACGGATGCGGTATCCCATGCCCCAGACGGTTTCCAGGTAGCGCGGTTCCGAAGGTTTTTCCTCGATTTTTTCGCGGATTTTACGGACATGTACTGTTACCGTGCTGATGTCGCCATGCCGGTCCTCCCCCCAGATCCGGTCGAACAATTCTTCTTTGCTGAAGACTTTGTTGGGGTTGGTCATAAGCAGCTGCAGCAGATCGAATTCTTTTGGAGTAAGATCCACCATCCGTCCGGCTATGGCTACTGTTTTGGCGACCGCATCCAGACTAAGCCCTCGGATGGAAACCAGCGGATTTTTTTTACCCGATTCCGTGCCGGTCAGTCTTTGATAGCGGGCTAGGTGGGCTTTTACTCTTGCCATGAGTTCACCCGGGCTGAACGGTTTTGTTATATAATCATCAGCTCCAAGCCCCAGCCCGCGTATCTTGTCGATATCCTCCCGGCGTGCGGACAGTAGCAGTAACGGAATATCAGAACTTTCCCGGAAGCGCCGGCAGATTTCAAAGCCGTCGATGCCGGGCAGCATGATGTCCAGGATCATCAGGTCAAAGTTGCCAGCCAGGGCTAGCTCCAGTCCGGCAGTGCCGTCCATGGCGGTGATGCAGGCATACCCTGATAGAGTAAGGTAGTCGCAGACCAGTGCCGACAGGCTCAGGTTATCTTCTATTAGGAGTATGGTAGCGCTCATCGTGCTGCCGCCGGCAGGGTAATGGTAAAACAGGCGCCTCCCGTGGCGGCATTCGCTGCCCGGATGCTGCCGCCCTGTCCTTCGACTATCAGTCTGGCTATGGCCATGCCCAGCCCCGCGCCGCCGCCGCTGCGGCTTTTGTCGGCGCGGAAGAATCGTTCAAAGATACGCTCATCAATGCCTGCCGGCAGCCCTGGGCCGTTGTCACAGCAGGAAATGACCAGTGAGCCGTTCACCGCACCAACCTTAATTGTTATGCTCGTGTCGCCCCCTTGCGGCGGATGTGCATAGGCCACGGCGTTCTGCACAATATTTACGAAGACCCGGCGCATGCGCTGCGTATCCAGCTGTACAAACATACCGCTGGTCTCGTCCAGCACGTCGAAACGCAGGGCTGGATAATCGGCGGCGAGTTCTTCGACGCAGCTGGCGATAAACGCGCTCGCATCGACTGGCTGCAGGTCCCAGGGAAAGCCGTCCAGGTCCAGGCGCGAAAACAGAAACAGGTCTTCGATGAGCTGGTCCATTTGCTTGGTTTTCAGCAGTATGGTTTGCAGATACGTGCGGATTTTAGCCGGGTCAGCGGCTACTCCGTCCTGCAGGCCTTCGGCATAGCCTTTTATGATGGAAAGCGGGGTGCGCAGGTCGTGCGAGATGGCGGCCAGCAGTTCCTGACGGGATTGTTCATCTTTCAACTGGCTTTCGAGTGAGGCTTTGAGCCGCAGCCGCATTTCATCGAAGGCGGCGAATACGCTGTCGAATTCATCCTGGCTGGCCGGTTTGCGGAACAGTAGCCTGCTGTGGCTGGGCTGATGTGAGGCTCCGGGGCTCAGGTCACCATCGCGGATGCGCAAGGCCTTTTTTTCTAGTTCGGCCAGCGGCCGGATGATACTGCGCGAAACCAGCCAGGTAAGGCTGCCGTTAGTCAGCACCAGTATGCCGGTTGCGGCCAGCATGAAAAGCAGGGCCGGGACCAGGGCTTGACGCATGGCCAGCCCCCTGTCCGTGTATAGGTACAGCAGTGCTTCTTCTGTCTGGGTATCAATTTGGGGGAGGGCGATAGTGGCCACTAGAATGTTGTGGTTTTGCGGGTTGCGCCGACCAGTTCTAAAATCCGATTCAGGATCTGCAGGGTGCAGACCCGGGCTGATGTATAAAGCTTCTTGTCCGCGTAGAATGGCCAAGCCGCCCGGCCAGTCAAGAGTGTCCACAAACGATCGGGTTTTGGCCGTATCGGTATGGAAAAATGGATCGGCGGCGATAAGCCGGCTGATTTGCAGGAGCGCAGCGCTGCTTAGTTCGCCTGTACTGTGGTCACGCAGTGCCGCTGATTTTTCGACTAAAGACCAGCGCGAGGCCGCGTCCGGCAAAATCAGGCTGAACGCGTGAAATACTCCAGCAGCCAGCATGATGAGGGCCAAAGGAATGAAAATCATCGCCAGATTGGAGATGACCAGGCGCTTGCGTATTTTCATATACTCTTTACTGTATCAGGCACGCCTTAGTACCGCAAGCGGAAACAGCCTGTACTGTCTGTAGCCGCTTGCAGTATTTGACCTCACTCTTCGCTCAGCACCGCTTTGCGGGTTTTGAATTCCGCTTCGTCAATTTCCCCCCTGGCATACCGACCCGCCAGTATCGTCAACGCGTCGCCATCACGCTTGTGCTGCCAATGGCCTCTGGCCCGGTTGTTTCCGCCAAACAGGGCGAGTATGATTTTGAAGCCGATTATTCCGAAAAAAAATGCCGTAAGTACAGTAAGTACGATAAATCCGCCAAAATACCAGTTCATTGTTTACTCCTTTAGTTCGCGGGCGCTCAGACGACGTCTGCGCAGATACACCAGGCCGAAAATCGCGCCTGCTCCAAGTGAAAGTAAGGGCAGCCCTCCGAAGCCATGCATGCCGTTCATCGCTGCCGGCCGGTAGGCACTACCTGGTCGCCCCCTTCCCATATAATCATCCCTGGCCCACTCATGATTCTGCCAGGCCTGGACAAATACTGAAGTCCGGTTTTGCAGGCTCTCGCGTATACTTTCACGATTATTGAACAATCCGACAGCCAGGATAGTACCTAGTACCAATATCGCCGCTCCGACTGACAATAACAGAATGCTGGATGTTTTCATCTTCCTTGATTTCATAGACTTTGCCTTTCTTTTTAATGCATGCGCAGACGCAGGCCCATTGCCGGCATGAGGTCCTGCATGCTCAGGTAAGGTTCAAACTGAACTTTTCCTTCCGTAATATTCCGCTCGGCGCTGCTGCGTGCCTGTTTGGCTGAAATAACGCTGTTTACCAGCGACAACACAGCTCCACCGCCTGATACGCCTATGGCCGGCAGCAGTTCCATAATGCGGTCCTCAGTCATGTAGGTTCTGAGCAGGGCTTTGTGCTCTTCATGCGTAAGTGAAAAATCTTTCAGATCCGCAGGCAGCAGATACCACAGCCCCGCTGCGCTGGCTCCGCTGACCAGCAGTTGCAGCCCGCCAAAAAGCGCCGCCGTTCCGAATTGTCCGGTAATAAGCTGACCCGCTCCGGGGAGCACAAAAGAAGCCATCTGGGCATGCAGCACATAGGCTTTTTCCTGCATGGCAAGCGACAGTGCTGCGCTTATATCCAGGCGCTCCTTGAGTGTAAGCTGGTCAAGTGTTTTATTCTGCGCATCCGGAACCGCTTCCAGAATGAGCGCGGGACTTAGCCCATACTTCATGGCCATTCCGCTTTGGGCAAACAGCAGGGTTCCGGCCAGCAGCAACCCGAATAAAGCCGTTACACGCGTCTTCATCATACATAACCTCCGTTGGATTCATTGTCTGCAGCTAATATCCTTGCTGATTCTTAGCACAGGCTTACCAAATCCTTAAGAATTCATTAAGCTTGCGCTAACGTAAAAAATTGGAGGAAATCATGGTAATCAGACTTGATACAGGGCCGCGTGACGCAAAGGCGACTGTATTGGTGCACGGGGCGGGAATGGCCGGATGGATGTGGAAAAAGCAGATTGACCATTGGCCGGCTGCCCGGAAGATTATCGTGGACCTGCCTGATCATGGACTCGACCGGGGGAGGCCTTTTGGCAGTATCGAAGCAGCCGCTGCTGAGTTGGC
>Ga0180008_1001945_pt1 | contig 11825 bp, 37 predicted proteins | sample MM_PW_MetaG_FD_121121 | JGI IMG/M metagenome (GOLD analysis project Ga0180008, IMG submission 121121) | Groundwater microbial communities from the Aspo Hard Rock Laboratory (HRL) deep subsurface site, Sweden - MM_PW_MetaG | ecosystem: Environmental > Aquatic > Deep subsurface > Groundwater... | reverse complement strand
TTCCTTAGGAAATAGAATTGGAAAGAAATTTGAAATTCCTTTTGTCTATGGGGCAACTAGGCAAAGACTTGAGACAATAAAGGAAGCAGATGTTTGTATTGTTTCAAGAGTAGGCGATGAAGGTTTGAGCATTCCAGATATTCAGAGAGTTATTGAAATTGATTTTTTATTTGGAAGTAGAAGGCAAGAGGGCCAGAGGATGGGCAGATTATTTCACGGAGAAGAACGGGGAGAACATATCATTTTAATGAGTGAGAAGGAATTTGAGGATTATGGAAAAAGATTGTATGCAATAACAGAAAGGGGGTTCAAGATTGAGATAATAAGATGAAAACTGAAGAACAAGTAAGAAAAAGATTGAATAGATTAATCGCAGATTATTTTAATGGAAAATTTAATGGACAAGAAAAAAGACTGGCAGAAGAAAGAATTAGAGAGCTTGTATGGGTTTCAGACGAAACAATTTTGATTGATGATGATAAAGCTAAACTTGTTGGGAAGAAGAAAAAATGCAATTAACATTTAATGAACTCAACGAGAATGGGAAAAGAAAAGAAATAGAGATCAAGATTAGAGATCAAAACAGGACCATATATATTAATGGAGTGAAAGTCGAGGTCAGATTCAAAATAGATTTTTTTGGAAATGCGCAAGTTTTTTATGTTGGAGAAAGCTATGTGCCACATATAGAAATCCAAAGTGTTAATGAAAAAGAGCCAAATATTCTAACAGAAACAGGATACAGATCTTGTTTTTTTAATTTTTGGGTTTTAGAAGAAGCAAAGTCCTTTGAGGAACTAGTTGAGACAGTTCTAAAAAGCAACCTAGATTATTCCTGGAAAGACAAAGGAAAAAGAGCATTAAAAAATAAACCTGAACTAAAAATAACATGGTAGACGAAATAACACAAATAGCTTTGATGAAAATTGAAATGAAGTTGGCCCTAGATAGATTCATCCAATATTATAAAAAAGCATCAAAGGGAATAGAAAAAATATACACAGATGCTGTCTTGACAAATGATTTGAAAGAAGTGCAAAAACTTTATATAAGATTTTTTGGATATGTAAAACAATCTAAGAATGCAAAGGAGTTGAGAGAATGAAAGATCTAAGGGATTTCTTTGATGAAAGGATGAATAGAATCATAATGATAGTTGAAATGAGTACAAGAAAAATTATGAAAAAAGAAATAAATAAATTTAGGAAGGATATCCTCAAGGAGATGATGCAAAATGGCTAAACTATCTGTTCGAGAAGAAAAAGAAATCCCAGAGGGATTTAAAGAAGGAAGGAACAAAATTATTGAAAATGGGAAAGTTGTTCGTATTGATATAAAGAAGTCATACCATTTTGCCAAAGGAAGAACAGGCCCAATAATTAAATATAAAATAAAGGAGTACAGGAGATAAAATGTTAAATAAATTCAAACAAGGAGGTAAAAATGGAATTTGAGTATAGCAAAAACCCAAAAATAAATGAACAATTAATAAAAATGTTTAAGAATGAAGAAGAAAGAATGAAAACTGTAGAATTAACTTTATTCTTAAAAAAAGTTTTTCCAAATATGACTAAAGAAGATGGAAAAATTATTTGGGATGTTCTTGAAAATAAGGATTTGATAGTTAATGGAGAAAATATCTCTGGAACCTTTAGATATAATGCAGGATGTATTGCCTCTGTTGTTGGTGAAGGAACAAACTATATGGACTTTTATTGTTCTTGGGTTCATAGTCCAAGAGAACAAGAATTTATTAAAAAAATAGAAAAAGCTGGGGGGGAAATAGTTCCCCTTTGTGTATGATGGATAAAACAGAACTTGAGCTTGAGGCAATTGCAAACATACGATATGGGAAACATTATTATTCCCTGTGCCCAGATAGGCAGAGGGTTGTCATAAATCTGCATGTATCTGGGTTCTTAGATGAGGTTAAAAGAAATGAAAATTAAAACAAGACCTAGCGATAATAGGGCAACGCCAAAATGGTTAATGGAAATTTTCGAAGGTTGGTTTGATCCATGCCCCCTAAATCCTAATCCAAAAATAGACGGATTAATTTTAGAATGGAAAGACAAAACTTTTTTGAATCCTCCATATAGCTCTCCAGCAAAATGGATTTTTAAAGCAATAGAAGAAAACAAAAAAGGAAAAAGAATAGTAATATTAATGAGATTTGATCCAACAACAAGATACTTTAAAGCATTAATGGAAAATAATGCGCATATTTTTTATTGTGCTGAAAGATTAGAATTCATTAATCCTGAAGAGAGTATTAATTATAAATCTCCATTTCCATCAATATTGGTAATTTTAAATAATTGATCTAAAAAAATGAATGAAATCGTCAGAGTAACTTGGCTTGATGCGCAAAGAGTTGAATTTGGTGTTCAGCACCAAGAAGACATCTCGGATTTACAGCCAATACCTTGCGACATTGTTGGGTTTTTGATTCATGAAGACAAAAACAGAATTGTAATTGCGCAGGAAAAATGGGAAGATTTGCAGGGGTTTAAGTATGTGCATGTCATCCCAAAATGTTCAGTGATTAAAATTAAGAGGTTGAAATGAAAACAATAAAAAGATCACCAGTCTTTTATAAATTAAATCATCAACAAAAGATCTGGTTGAAATCTAATTGTTGCCCAATTTGTGGATTACCCAAGGATAAGTGGAATAGAAGGACTGACTGGAGATGTTGTTGTGTTAAATGCACAAATAAGTTTTCGAAAAGAATTTATATATGGCAATTCTTCAAAGAAAAGGCATTCAAAAGAGATCATTATTCTTGTGTTAAGTGTGGAGAAAAACCAACACAAAGAACTTATGAAGGAAAAATTATACCAGATACTTCCAAATTAATTGGAGATCACATTATTCCTATTGCTATTGGAGGTGAAGAATATAATTTGAATAATGTTCAGACATTGTGCGAAAAGTGTAATAAAATTAAGACTAAAAAAGATTTTAAAAAGATTTCCCTTTATAGAAAGAAACACAAATCACAACGAAATTTAATGGGAACATTTCAAATATGAAAAAAATAATCCTAGGTGCTTGGCTGATAAGTCTTTCTAATAATAAACGAAATTATTGCAAAAAATGTTAATGTTCCTAACAATACCCATCCTAAATTTTCTTCTGCTTTTGCCATTTTATAGTTCTCACTAAAAATAAAAAAATTAAAAATAAATTAAAATTTATCTTCTTTTTTTTCTTTTTCTTCTCGATTTTCTCTTTTTTTTCGGTCCGCACATCACTCTCTTAAGACATTTCTTTTTCTTTGCCTTTCCTTTCACATTTCTACACCTTTTCTGTGCAACGCCGATTTTTCTTGTACATTTCACCATCGTAGTTTCTCCAAATTTAGTTGATTATTTTTTCTTTGCTCTTTTATGCTTCAAACATTTTTTGGTTTTTTTATTCACACCAAATTTACACTTTCTTTTTCTTCTTTTTGCCATTGTTTTTCTCCAAATTTAGTTATGATTATTTCTTTAATTCTCTTCTCATGCATGCTCTAAAAGCCTTAAGTTTTTTTCCTTTACACTTCTTTGCCGCCTTTTTGAATTTTTCTTTTTGACTTGCCATTATTATTTTTTCTTCTTCCCTGTTTTTGTTAAAAGATAAGCACTTTTAATTGTCTTTTTCTTTTTTCCACATTTAACTGCATATTTATATGGCTTATCCTCAAAAGGATCTCCTATCTCCTTTAGCCTATATGTGCATTTATCTTTTTTCTTCATTTTTTTTGCCATTATTATTTTCTCTTTCTCTTTAATGCTGCCTTGCAGATTGCCCAAGGATTTGTCTTGCACCTCTTCTTCCCGCACTTGTAGGTTTTCTTGATTTTGCCTTGCTTGATCTTCTTCCTAACTGCCCTAACGCATCTATCTAATTCTTTTGGCATGAATTATATAAAACAATAAAGTTAATAAAGCCTTTTGCACAAATAGATAAAATGGCGAAAGGTAAGAAATACAAAGATTTAAAGATAGAAGAAGAAACTGCAATAAAGTTCCTCAAAGCAAAAAACCTAGCAGAATTCAAAAATGAGTGCAATGTTACAGTAAGTGAATTCCTTGAAGAATTACTTGAGCCGTATTTCAGGAAATTTGACAATTTGAGGATTGAAAAAACTGAGGAATGATTCTGTCGCACCTTGCAAAGAGGTGCTTGAAATCAAAGTCTATTCTGTGTTATAGGGGTCTTTATAAAGTATATAATCATAATAATAATATGACAAATCAAATGAACTATAGGAAAGAAAACTGGACTGAAGATCCTGAAACAGAATTCACATGCGAAAAATGTGGCCATGTTTGGAAGCTAAGAGATTCTATTGGCTGTCCAAATTGTGAAGGATCTGACGGGGGGATAGAATGAATCAATTTATAATCAAAAATGAAAAATAAAAAGAACATAGAAAAAAAGTTTAATGAATTTATAGAAACAGGAATTTTAGATAATAACGAATTTCAAGAATATGAAGCTTGCATAATCTATTTTGATAATATTCAAAAGGAGACCTTAAAACAAAAATGAATCTAGAAGATCAACAAATAATTAGTGAAGGATTAAGTGCCCTAGCTAGCATTAATGAATCCTGCCACGCCGTCAGCACTAAGAATAGATTTAGGGATTTTTGTTGCGAGAAAGAAATAAGGTGTTTAGAAACAGATCTTAATTTCTCTGATTTAAAGGAAGGTTTTGACTTCGGTGACCAACAGTTTGATTTATATGAAGAATTTAGGCAAACAGGTTACGGAGCTTGGCATATTGGAAGTGCAATTAGTGAATTAAGAAAACAAGGAAAAAATATTTTGATCATAAATGGAAAGAGAAACCGGAGATTCATAATGATTGAAAGGGGGTTGGAAAATGGAAAGAATTGAAATTAATTTGAGTGGTGTTGATGAATCAGATATAGAAGATTTAAAGAGGTATTTAACACAGGGATGTTGGGATTGGACAACAAGACAATTATAAAATGAAACCAAAACAAAATAAATTAGTAGTTGCTGATGCCGGCTGGGCTGAGACTATTCCAGAATGGGTCAAGGAAGCAATAAAGGAAGAAAGAATGATTTGCGGAATGGTGGATATTTTAAGGGGAACAGAAACAGTTGGGGACGCGGAGGTTTTAGCTTATCTCTATACTGCAAATCTCCATGGTCCAATAAGCCATTATTTAGCAGAAGTTTTCATTTATCTTACTGGAATTTGCATGCAAAGATATCAAAAAATCAAATTAGAAGATCTGCCTGATTTTTGCAAGGCCAAAGTAAAACAAGGATTGAGTATAGATGAAAAAAGAGAATTTGAAGAATTGAAACAGGATCTTTACAGAAAAAGGGGTGGCAGAATAAATGTGCCAATATTAAACATTTTGAGAGAATTGAAGGGAGGTGTAAAAAAATGGAACAAGAAATTTTAAATCAAATAAGTGAAAAGGAAAAAGAACTTAATAATTTAAATTCTCAATTAACTGATTTGAAGGAAAATGAGAAAAAAGAGATTTTAAAGACAAATGGTTTTAATAAAGTAATATATCTTTTAAATGTTGAATTTGAGAGCAGTAGCAGTAGAACACCACAATACCTTGAAGCACACAGGATTTTTAAAAGAGAATTTAAGAAGGTTTTAAATCCGATTTGTAAAGAGATAGATATAAGCAAACCTAACCATTTTGATATAACAGGTTTTTTTAAACTGAATGACAATAGAATTTATTATTTCAGTATAGGCGATTTAAGATGGGACAAGACCTTTTTAATCAGAATAGCAAAGGATTTTGCGGATTATACAGGTGGAAGTAATAACTTTATAGAGTTAGATGATAAATTTATTGAAAATCTTTTAAAAAAACTTGAAGATTGGAAAGAATTTGATAAAATTTAATTTTTTATTTTTTTTATTTTCCTCTTTCAAATGCGAGAGGTTAAAGAAGCAAAACTAAAAACAAACAAAAAAGAAAATGAAAGAAGAAAACAAAAAGAAATTGACAGAAGGATTTAAACACTTTTGCGATTGTATTGACTTTGGTAAATCCTTTTTAGACGCAGAAGCAATACAATTTATGAATGAGTTTGGAACTTATTTGGAATAATAAAAATAAAATGCCAAAATACAAAAGCCTATCCAACGAAACTTTAATTAGGGGAAATTATAATCAACAAGAACCACCAAAAAAGAAAAACAAAACTCTTGATGAATTTAAAGATGAAAAGGAGGTAGAAAAAGATGAGTAATATGAGTATAAAAGAAGCAAAGAAGCAGAGCGATGTTGCTTACAAATTTTTATCAAATTTTTGTACTGATTACTGCAAGGATGAGGAAGAAAGAGAAAATTTCTTCACTAATTTATCCCAATATTTGGAAGCTGAAATAGAATTAGAAGGGAGGAGCAATCAATAGAAAATGAAAATTGAAGATTGGGAAACCTCTAAAAAATTGAGCGACATAACAACTAAAAAATGGGCTAGATGCCAAGATTGTGATAAGTGGAAGAAAACAACCAATATAAGAATTATTGATAATTTAAATTTATGCAAGAGTTGTTTCAAACAAAGAATTGAAGAACAAAATGGAGAAAAACAAGATGGAGAAAAAATTGAATGAAGATAAGAAAAAGATTTGTCTTAGATGTGGTAATAAATGGATTGCACAAAAAGAGAATCCAGTATCCTGCCCAAGATGTAAGTCAACTTATTGGAACAAACCAAGAATAAGAGAATCAAAATCAATGTGGAGATAAGATGGGAAAACTAAAAATTTTCAAATGCCATATTTGTAAGAACCGGGTTTTAATTACTAGTGGGAATAAAATAAGGTGTGAGAATTGCGGATCTGAATATATTTTAAAAGATGGGAAATTCTATAAGGAAAATTGCTATTCAAAGATGTATAAGAATTTTTAAGGGAGGCTTGTTTCTTCTACTGGGATTGTCCTAGTATAAAGAAGCAATTCTCCAACAAGATCTTTATTTAATTTTTTAAACCTTTTAATTAATTCCTTCCCAACTTTTTCTTTTTTTGTATCTTTGAATTGAACTTGAATGACTACATTCTTTTCTTCATCATATTTATCTCCTTTTGGGGCCTCCCAATCCCCAATTGCTTTTATCCTAGTCCTTCCTTTAAGAAAGTTAAAATGATGTAATTTATCTCTCAGAACTACTGCCTCAAATAGCTCAGGATCAGTTTGGGCTTTGCCAGGATTAAAGATCAAATCATTTATAGCCTTCATATTAGCATTTATTGAAGAAGCCAACTTTTTTGATTTTCCTACCTTGCAGGCCCCAGAATAATAAGGTACTTTTGCACATAATAAGGGATTTTGTTTGGGCATTTTAAACAGTTATGGACATTCTACATCCTCAAACAAAGTTATTTCCTTATTAGGCTTGTAGGGAGTAAATTTACATTTATTTTTCTTCAAAATTTTTATTATTTCTTTAGGTTTAATCCCCTTAAAATCTATTCTTAATGTATCTATTCCTTTGGCTTCTTGTGCAACATCAAAACCTTCGCTATAAGAAGTGTACCCCCTAATCATTTGAGAAGCTGTTGCTGTCATGGGTTTAAGACCTCCTTTTTTTAAAATTTTCTTTAATTCTTTCCCTTTCTTCTTCATTTCTTCGGTATAATATTTTACCATCTTTCCTTAAATCAATCAAACTATTTAAATTTTAGTAATTACCTCTCACCTTTTTTTATTAAACATTTTCCTTTTTTTCCGAACCCATAAAGACAAGAAGAATTACATTGAGTTACTGCTGGAATAGATTTAACCCCTAATTTTTTATAAGCTAAAAATCTGTGTTCTCCATCAACAATTCTATATTTCTTTTGTTTTTTTAAATATTCTAAAACAATTGGGCATTTCTTATTTTGAGATATCTCTTTTTCCTGCTTACTAACATCTCTACTATCTTTTATTTTTTTTATTCTCCCAATATCAGCTTTAATAAACATAATTTTACCAGTATTATCCTCTGCTTGATTGGCAAGCCAATTAACAGCATTATTAAATTCTGTTCCTCCACTTATTTTCCCGGGAGTCTTAGGAATGTCTTTTTCCAATTCAGGGACTTTTACTTGTTCTGGTGAAAAACATTTATTAAATTCTATTTCAGATTCATCGCAAAGATTTGTAAATGCCATTTTAGTAATTCTTTATTAAGAGCTCCTTTTGTTTGTGTTTGTTTTTTGAAGCAGTATAAGATAATTCTATTTTACTGAAATTTAATCCCTTGCATGCTTTCCTTACTCTCTTATTATCATCATAACTAATTACAACCTTGCCTTTCATCTTTTTAGCAACTGCGCAGACTTCTTCTGGTGTTACTCCATTTGTAACATAAGCTCCTCCGGCTTCAACATAGGGAGGATCCAAATAATGCAGGGTGTCTTTTGAATCATTGTCTTCCATAACTTTTTTAAAATCCTGACATAATACTTTTGTTTTCTTTAGTTTTTCAGTATTTTTTTCATTCATTGTATTATTAAAAGTTCTCCCACCCTTATCAGCATAATGCTGAGGCAATCCCCCGTATCCGTGTTTATGCAATTTAATAACTTCACAAGCAGTTTTATTTGATTTATTTTTCAATTTGTTAAATTTTTCTTTATCCATGTCTGTTAGATTGCATTTCTTTAAAGAATTCGGAGAATTTTTTGCAGTTTTATAAACTGTACAAATATCTTTATTCTTATCATTGATAACAAATTTATCTGCAACAGTATTTTTCCAATAAACAGAGGCACCACCGGCAAAGGGTTCAACATATGTTTTATGATCCGGAAACTTAGAAATAATTTCATCAGCTACCCTCTGCTTTCCGCCGAAATAAGGCAATAGTGGTTTTGGCCTGTTTTTGCATTCCTTTAATTTCTTATTTTTCTTGAGACTACAATTTGTTCCCATAATAAATTAAATCAAAAGAAATATTTAAACTTTTACAAATTTTACAAAGAATCAAACTTAGACTTTATTTCCTCTGCTGTAGCAAATCCAGTTATCTTTTTTGATTTTCTTCCTTTCTTAATTATGAGGGTTGGAGTATATTCGATCCCCTTGCAATCTGAAGGATCCTTGCCACAATCAACAACATTTATTTTAAAACCAGCCTTCTTTAATTTTTGCAATTCTGGCTTCATCTCCTCGCATGCATTACAAAATTCTTGGGAATAATGTGTAATTTCCATTAATTTATTAAGAAATATTGGTTTAAAAATGTTTCAGAAAAATTTAAATATAATTTCCCCCTTTAATAAAAATGGTTTCAGAATTTGCGTATTGTCCTTCCTGCGCCTTTCGAACGAGAATCCAAAAAGGAAAAAAAGCATCTGACTATTTATGTCCCCGTCATGGATTTAAAATGATTTATTCGGGGGAACATAGTAATCTTCCTTGGCTTGGTTAAAATAATTCTAAATAGAAATGTTTATAAACTATGGTAACTATGGTTTAATATGTCTAAAGTAATTAAATTAAATGATGATACAATCAAAAAATTAGAAAAATATAGAGATCATTTTAGAGAAACTTGGGATGATTTAATAAAGAAAATTTTAAATAAAAAAAAGAAGAATGAGAACTAAAGAAGAAATAAGAAAATATGAAAGAGAATATCGTCAAAGACCAGAATTTAAGAAAAAAAATAATGAACGAATGAGAAATTACAGAAAAACCAACTTAGAAAAATTAAGAGAATGGTGGAAGGAATATAGGAAGAAAGAGAAATACAAAATAACAAAGAAAAAGTCTTATGAAAAAAATAAAGAAAAAAATAGGGAAAAAGAAAGAAGGAGGGCAAGAGAACTTAGGAAAAATTATCCAGAAAAAGTTAAAGGATATTACAATAATTATACGAAAAAGAAAAGAAAAATAGATAAAAGTTTTAATATTAAAAATAGACTAAGATGTCTTTTTGGTCAGGCATTAAGAATATATACAAAAACAGGAAAAATAAAAAAATCTAAAGATTATGGGATTGATTATAAATCAATAATAAAACATCTTGAGCCTTTTCCAGAAGACATTTCTAAATACCATGTAGACCACATTAAACCCCTGTGCAGTTTTGATTTAACAAATCCTGAAGAGGTTAAGATTGCTTTTGCTCCTGAAAATCATCAATGGTTATTAGCAGAAGAAAATCTAATTAAAGGAAAAGAATTATAAAATAAAAAATAAAGAATTCTTAATTCTCAACTACGCTTGGTATTGGTTCTTGTTTCGCAACTACAAATGCCGCATAAGTATCTGTTAAGTTGTCGATAAATTCCCCTGGGACAGTAATTGTTAATGTTGAACTTGGAGCAATTCTCATCAAAGGACATTCGCAATCTGGAGCAACTATTGTAGTATTTTCAGTGTCATTAACTTGTATAGACAAAGCTGTAGTTGTTGCACCTTTGTAAAAGATGAACTGTGCCGCAGTATTTGTTGAGTGAACTGTAATTAAGTAAGGATACAAAGCATGATCTGCATCAGTAGTGTATGTATCCATATCCCAATCAGTTGAAGTTGCACTCGGAACACCCTTATGCCCAATATCTGGAATGTCAGTTGTCTTAATGTACCGACTATATCTTCCATACAAAGGATCGTACTTATCAATCCTGTTCGCTCTTAAGTTTTGTGTTTCTCCTGCCATTTTACTTTTTTACTTTTTTAGATTTTAATTCAGCTAATTCTTCTTCTAATTTATTTAGTTTTGGAACTATGGTATTATAAATTAAATTTTTCATTTCGCTCATTACTCTCTTATTCATTCCAATATCACTCATTTTAATAATCTTTTGGTTTTTTTCCTAATTTAGTTCCTGGATTGATTGTCCCTTCTTTTTGTTCAACTTCCAGTTTTTGAACTTTTTCTTCAACTAAATCAAGTCTCTCATTCAATTTAGCGATTTCTCTTTCCATCACTGCCATCTTAATTACTCTTCAGCTTTTTCTTCTTCAGCTTCTTCTTCAGCTTCTTCTTCTGGTTTTTCTTCGTCTTCCGCCATTTTTTAAAGTTTTCCGAATTTAGTTAATTATGATTACTGTGCAATACCACTTATAGTAATTTGAGTGAATTGTGATGGTTTGCTTGGCAATTCCTCAATCGCATATCTCCATCCAATATACCATAATTTTGCAGTGATTGATACTGGTTGGGTATTTACTAATTGAATGCTTGGAGGGTTATCGATTGTGAAATGAAGGTTTGTATATAGCCCACCTTTTACACCAGAGGTTCTATCATTGAGTAATCCACCTGCTGGTGATCTTACAGTTCCCCAACGATTTGTAGCTGCTGGTTGCTTCATATAAAGTTCTACATTACCATCGATCCAAATTTTATAAATAGAATATAATTGTCCGTGGGGTGGATTCAATTCTGTAACCTCTGCATAAGATTGCGTTGAGTCTGCAGCAACAGCATCTCTCTCGTCAAGTAAGAAAATATTATCACGATTACTTATTATGTAATATTTTAAAGTTCCTCCAATTCTTAGACATATATTATCCCCGATTGCAAATCCTAGCTCGGGATCCCATTGTGTTGGCATAGACTAATAAAAGTGGCAAGATTATTTAAATCTTTCGTTGGCCTGTTCCTAAAAAAATTTAACTTAAATTATAATAAAATTTAATTTTAAGAAAAAATAAAAATAAAAAAATAAAAAAAATTAAGTGCTAAAAGATTTACGGATTAATTATTAATCCTCTCTTTTCACAAACGCATCCCATGAATCCTATCTCTTCATCAGTAGTTGTAGTAGTTCTAGCGTTGTATCCCTCAATGGTAATTTGTTGATTTTGGTCAACAATT
>Ga0180008_1001944_pt1 | contig 11831 bp, 11 predicted proteins | sample MM_PW_MetaG_FD_121121 | JGI IMG/M metagenome (GOLD analysis project Ga0180008, IMG submission 121121) | Groundwater microbial communities from the Aspo Hard Rock Laboratory (HRL) deep subsurface site, Sweden - MM_PW_MetaG | ecosystem: Environmental > Aquatic > Deep subsurface > Groundwater... | reverse complement strand
GACCGGCTGTCGATCCTCAAGAAGGACATATCCATACTCGTCACCGAGCAGAACGTCCGCGAGAGCCTCAAGGCCATAGACCGCGGCTACGTGATGGAGAACGGCGCCGTCGTGCTCGAGGACACGGCCGCGGGGCTCGCCAAGAACCCCCACGTCGTCTCGGCCTACCTGGGGATATAGCGATGGCTCGCGCGATCGTCGACGGGATAGGCCTCGAGTACCTGGTCGAGGGAACGGGGCCGGAGACCGTCGCGCTCCTCAACGGCATAGGCATGAGCATGGCCCACTGGAAGCCAGTCGTCGAGAGGCTCGCGGGCGAAGGCTACCGGGTCGTGACGCACGATCTCCGGGGCCAGCTCCTGTCCGACAAGCCGGCGGGGCCGTATTCCTTCGAGACGCACGCGCGCGACCTCGCGTCGCTGCTATCCGGGCTCGGCGTTGGCCGGGCCCACGTGATCGGGACGTCCTACGGGGCGGAGGTCGCGCTGACCTTCGCCCGGGACTTCCCCGCCATGTGCGCGAGCGTAGCGTCCATCGACGGGGTCACCGAGTACGACGCCGTGCTAGGGACGGCGATAGAGGCGTGGCGGGCCGCCGCCCTCTCGGACCCGCGCGTCTTCTACAAGTCGCTCGTGCCGTGGAACTACTCGGCCTCCTATATAACCGGGCACCGCGAGGCCCTGGCCCAGAGGGAGGACCTGGTCGCGTCCCTGCCCCGCGCCTATTTCGAGGGCTTCGCCCTGCTGTGCGACGCGTTCCTCGCTATCGACCTGACGAAGGATCTAGGCCGCATCCGCTGCCCCTGCCTCGCGCTCGTGGCCTCGGAGGATATACTTAAGCCGCCGCGCTATTCCCGCATCATCGCGGACGGGGTGCCCGGCGCGGCGTACCGGGAGATCGCCGGCTCCGGACACGCCGTGGTCGTGGAGAAACCCGAGGCCCTCGCCGAGGAGCTCTCGGTTTTCCTGCGCGGCGCCCGGGCCGGATGAGCCGGGAGTCCGCGGGAAGCGCCGTGCCCGCGGCGCTCTCCGCCGCGCTCTTGTTCGCGCTCTTATTCGCGGCCGCGCTCTCGATCGCGTACGCGCTATACGGCTGCGCAAGACGCGGCGACGGATGGAAGGAACCAGGGATGGAAGAGAAGAAGGTAACGGTATCGGGGAAGAAGATATCCTACGCGGAGCGGGGAACGGGATCGCCCGTCGTGCTCGTGCACGGCAACACGGGATCGTCGCGCTGGTGGAGCAGGACGATGGACCTGCCGGGCCGCAGGGCGATAGCCCTCGACCTTCCCAACTTCGGCCGTTCCGAGGCTCTGGAGGTAGCGGATATCGACGCCTACGCGGATAGCCTAGCGGGCTTCATCGGGGCGCTGGGCCTCGATAAGCCGGTGGTAGTCGGGCATAGCCTAGGCGGCGCGGTCGTCATGGCCATGGCGGCCAGGAACCCCTCCCTCGCCTCCGCCCTGGTCCTCGTCGACGGGGCCGCCCCCTCCGGGCTCAAGACGCCCGAGGAGCATTACCCGTACATAGAGCTCTATAGGACTAATAAGGCGATGATGAGGCAGGCCCTAGGCGCGGTGACGCCGACCATGAAGGACGACGATTTCCTCGACGCCCTGACGGACGACGCGATGACCATGGCGGGCCACGCCTTCGCGGGCAACGCCAGGGCCCTGGCCCGATTCGACTATTCCGGTATGGCCGGGGACTTCAAGGGGCCGGTGCTGGTCGTTTGGGGGCGCAAGGACGTCATCATAACCGAGGCCATGGCCAGGGAGACCGCGGCGGCCTACGCCGACTCCAGGCTCGAGATACTCGACGGGGTCGGGCACTCGCCCATGGTCGAGGACCCGGAGTCGTTCAAGCGCCTGCTCCTCGATTTCATAGCCGGGCTTTAGCGGTCGAGGCGCCAGCCGCGCGCCTAAATGTCATTTGACCGAGACGGGCTCCGCCCTATACACTAGGGTATGATCCATAAGCCAAAGACAAGGCGCGGCGAGGAGACCCAGGAGAAGATACTCCGTGCCGCGGAAGAGTGCTTCGCCGCCAAGGGGTACTTCCAGACCGTCATAGCCGATATTACCCGCGGGGCCGACATAGCCCCGGGGACCTTCTATATATACTTCGAGGATAAGCTATCCGTCTTCCGATACCTGATGTCAGAGCTGTCGCGCAAGCTGAGGAGCCGGTTGCACGTCGCCTTGGAGGGCTGCGCGACCAGGCTCGAGATAGAGGAGCGGGGCGCGAGGGAGTTCTTCAAGTTCGTCGCTGAGCACACCGGGCTCTTCCGCATCATCTGGGACGCGCAGTTCGTCGACCAGGACGCCTTCAAGGCCTATTACGAGGGCTTCGCGACCGCGTACGCCAGGAGGCTCGGCGAGGCCCGCGACGCGGGATCGGTACGGGATATGGACCTTACGGCCCTATCGTACAGCCTGATAGGCATCGTGAACTTCGTCGCGCTCAAGTATACGGTGTTCGACGGCGGTTCCGTGCCCGAGTCGGCCATTCGCGCGGTCGTGACGCTCCTGTCGGAAGGCGCCATCGTCGACGAGGGCGCCGAATAGAGTAATAGGCATTATTTCGCTATTTTATTCTCCATTGCCATAGATTCCTGTTGACAAAAATATGAAACAGCTCTCACTATATGAAAGATGATTCATAGTTCATCAAGGAGGCTCTATGGAGCGAAAACAAGACGCCCTCATGGTGGCGATAGGCCTTATGTGGCTAGCCATCCTGGTCATGGGGTGGAACGGCGTGTGGCTTCCGGCCATGATACTCTCGGTATTCCTGATGCTAGCCCACATGGCGCTAGGCGCGACGCATAAGGGGAAGATCGATAAGAAATTCTTCCTGTATCCTCTGGCGGCCTGGGCCGCGCTGTGGGTGGCGAGCTTCTCGCTGTCGGCCTACTTCGCGGACGTCTTCAAGGGGACGGTGCCTTCCTTCACGATCCTCGGGTTCCACCCCTCCTTCGCGTGGACCATCCTGACCTACTGGATAGGCGGCATACTGACGCTCTCGGTAGGGCTCTACGCCTGCCGCGACGGCTGGCTCTCCGAGGCCGATTGGGAAGGCTTCAAGAAGGAGATAGCGGAGATTAAAGCCCAAGGAGGCAAGGCATGAGCGGCGGAGCCAAGGTCCTGATCATCGGATTCTCGTTCGCGATGATAGTCGTCTCGTTCCTCATAGGCATCTGGGCCAAGAGGAAGGCCGATACGGCGCAGGCGTTCTTCGGAGGCACGGCCCTCTTCGGCCCCTTCGTCGTAGGCCTTTCGACGATGTCGGCGGTCGCCAGCGCCTTCGCCATCGTGGGCATACCGGGCATCATATACGCCACGGGCAATCCCATGAGCTTCTGGATGCTGTCCTCCGCCGCCTTCGGCATGGCCTACATCATCCTAGGCAAGAAGGTCCGCGCGATGGCCGAGCTAGGCCCGATATCGAGCCTGGGAGACATATCCGACCTCCGTTTCCAGAAGAGCCGCTACATCAAGGCGGTGATGAGCCTCGTCCTGTTCCTGGGCTGCATCGCGTACCTCGCGGCCCAGATCAAGGGCGTCTCGGTGATGTTCGCCCATCTCCTGGGATGGAATTTCTACGTCACCGGCTTCCTCATCTTCGGCGTGCTGATAGCGTACATGATCATAGGCGGCGAGGCGGGGGGGATCATGACCCAGGCCTTCCAGGGCCTCGTCATGGCGGTAGCGGGCATCATCATCATCATCGGCTTCTTCGTCGTCACCGGCGGCTTCGGCAACGTGCTGGACGCGGTGGCGAAGGCGGGAGCGATAACGGGCGGCGGGGTGACCAAGAAGATGAGCGCCGACTTCCTCAACGCCTGGGGCATACTGCCAGGCCAGGTGTCGATGGTCTACATGCTCATCCCCATCCTCGGTACCGTGGGCCAGCCCCAGGTGCTGACGAGGATGTACGCCCTGAAGAACCCGCGGGACATGCCCAAGCTAGGCCTGTGGGCCGCCCTGTCGCACGCCATCGTAGGCTTCCTCGCCATCGTCATGGGCTTCGGGGCGCTCTACCTCGTGGCCACCGGCAAGATAGCGCCGCTGGCCAAGGCCGATACGGCGGCCGCCGTGTTCGCCGATTCCCTGGGCATCTGGGGGCAGCTGCTGTTCTACGCCACGGTCCTCGCCGCGGCCATGTCCTCCGCCTCCATGTTCCTGTCGCTGTCCGCCGGCATCATCTCCAGGGACCTGCCCGCGGCTATCGGCATGAAAGCCGTGGACGGCAAGACCCAGATCAAGCGCTTCAGGATAACGATGGGCGTCCTCGGCGTCATCGCCGTCGCACTCGCGCTGACCAACGACAGCATGGTAGCGATACTCGGGACCTTCGGCTGGGGCACGCTGATGTCCGCGACTTTCCCCGTCTTCGTCGTAGGCCTCCTCTGGAAGCGGGCGAGCAAGGAAGGCGTCGCGGTAGGCATAAGCCTCGCCCTCGTCCTGAACGTGATATGCTTCATCCTGGTGCAGAACAAGTTCAAGTTCCCCGGCGGCATCCCGTGGTACTTCAACGTCATAGTCGTTTCGATCGCGGCCACCATCCTGGTGTCCTTGTTCACGAGCGGCGCGTCGGGCAAGAACCTCGACCGCGCCGTGGAGAAGGTGCTCGACCTATAGGCGCCGCCGGCCTATAGTCGATCAGTATCATCCAATCATCGATAGCGCCGGGCGGGAGCGATCCTGGCCCGGCGCGCTCTTGGAGGCCGTATGCGCGCATTGGGAATCTCAGCCAGCCCGCGCGAGGATAGCAATTCTCGCGCCTACCTTGAATTCACCTTGAATGAACTGTCCGAACGGGGGATAGAGACCGAGATGGTCAACCTCCGCGGGCTCGATATATCCGAGTGCCGGGGATGCTATTCCTGCGCCAAGACCAAGGAGTGCGCCCAGAAGGACGACTTCCAGGCCGTGTTCGCCAAGATGACGGCCGCGGACGCGATACTCTTCGCGTACCCGGTGTACCACGCCTCCGAGCCGGCCAAGCTCAAGGCCCTGATGGACCGCGCCGGGTTCCTGGGGCGATGGGTCAACAACGACATAAGCGCCGGACAGGGCAAGGGCGGCTACCAGTGGAAGGGCACGGCGTTCTCCGGCAAGGTGGGGACGCCCATAGCGGTGGCGCGCAGGGCGGGCCACGCGTTCGCCTTCGCGCAGACGCTCTTATGGCTAACCGTCAACGACTTCATCGTGACGGGCTCTCACTACTGGAACGTCGGCGTCGCCGGCACCGGCGGCAAGGTCAACCCCGAGGACGACCAGGAAGCCTACGGCATACTGTCGCACCAGGCTGAGAACATCGCCTCGGTCCTGAAGAAACTACACGCGTGACGACGAGGGATAATCGATGAAAGAACTCAGCTGGATAGGCAATTATTCGTATCTCAGGTCGAGGACGAGCCCCGACAAGGTCGCCGTCACCGATATCGACGACGGCCGCTCGTTCACGTACCGGGAGCTGGACGCGCGCGCCAACAGGCTCGCGAACTACATGGCCAAGGAATGGGGAATAGCGAAGGGCGACCGCGTGGCCTTCCTGTCGCGCAACCGCGTGGAGATGATAGACGCCCTGTTCGCGGCCGGGAAGCTGGGCGCGATCCTCGTGCCGTACAACGTCCGCCTCTCCGCCGACGAGCTGGCCACGCTGATAGCCGACGAGGGCCCCCGCGCCCTGTTCTACGAGGAGGCCTTCGACTCGACGGTCCGAGCCCTCGAGGGAAGGACGGGCATCGAGCGCACGGTTAGGCTCGCCGAGAAGCGAGGGACCCTGGCCGACGAGTACGCCGCCGTGGAGTCGTACGGCGACGCCTCCCCGGTCTCGTGCCCGAGCCTATCGGAGGAGGATATCTTCCTCCTCATACATACCGGCGGCACCACGGGCCTGCCCAAGGGCGGCATGATATCCCATCGGTCGGTGCTATGGAACGCGCTGTCGGAGATAGTCACCTGGAAGCTCTCGGACTCGGACTCGTCCCATATACTCCTCCCGCTGTTCCACACGGGCGGCTGGAACCTCCTTACGATACCGCTCCTCGTGGCCGGAGGCAGGGTCATCCTGAACCGCCAGTTCGATCCCAAGCTCGGCATCGAGGTGATACAGGGAGAGAGGACGACGCTGGTATTCGGCGCCGCGACTATATTCCGCATGATGCTGGAGCGGCCCGAGTTCGCCGGCGCCGACTTCTCGTCGGTGCGTTGGATGATGGCGGGCGCGGCGCCGACGCCGCTCAACGTGATGGAGGCCTTCTGGGCCCGGAAGATTCCCTTCGTGCTGGGTTACGGCATGACCGAGGCCGGGCCTAACAACCTGTCCGCCCCCGCGGAGGACATGAGCTTCGAGCTGCAGCGCCAGAAATTCGCCTCGGTCGGGAAGCCCTTCCTCTTCACGCAGATGCGCATAGTGGACGACGACGGGCGGGACGTGCCGCGGGGCGAGAACGGCGAACTGATATGGTCGGGCCCCCAGATATTCTCCGGCTACTGGAACAAGCCCGCGGAGACCGCCGACGTGCTCCGCGACGGCTGGGTGTACACGGGCGACGTCGCCGTGCAGGACGAGGACGGCTACGTCTACATCGTCGGCAGGAAGAAGAACATGTACATCTCCGGCGGCGAGAACGTGTTCCCGCCCGAGGTGGAGAAGGCGCTGTACGAGATACCGGAGGTCCACGAGGTCTGCGTCATCGGCGTCCCGGACGAGAAATGGGGCGAGGTGGGCAAGGCGGTCGTGTCGCTCAAGCCGGGCGCGAGCCTGGACAAGGCCGGGCTCGTCGCGGCGCTGTCCGGCAAGCTGGCCAAGTTCAAGGTCCCGAGGTACGTCGCCTTCGTCAAGGCCGTGCCTAAGAATTCCGTGGGCAAGATAGTATCGAGCGAGGCGCAGAGGCTCTACGGCAGGCCCGTGGACGAGGCCCTCCTATGAGCGGCGCCCTGGACGGGGCGGCCGTAGGCGCGGCGCCCGCGAGGATAGGCATAGAGCGATTGGGCTACTACATGCCCGAGACGGTGCAGACGAGCGAGTACATAGCCCGGGAGTCGGGCATACCTCGGGACGTGATAGAGAGTAAATTCGGCATAAAGCAGCGGCACAGGGCGGGCCCCGGCGAGCAGGTCTCCGACCTCGGCGTCAAGGCCTGCCTCGAGGCCCTCGGGGACTTCGACCCCGCCCTCGTCGACCTCGTGGTCTATTGCGGCAGCGAGTACAAGGACTACTACCTCTTCAACGTCGCCGCCCACGTGGCCCATAGGATAGGCGCCGTGAACGCCAACGCGTTCGAGATACACAACCTGTGCTCCGCCGGGGTGTGGTCGCTCAAGGTGCTCAAGGCGATGATGCAGGCCGACCCCGAGCTGCGGCACGTGCTGCTCTTCACCGCGAGCAAGGAGACCGACGTCGTCGACCTGTCGAACCAGCGCACGCGCTTCATGTTCAACTTCGGGGACGGGGCCGCCGCGGCCCTCCTCAAGCGGGACGCGGACAAGAACATCATCCTCGAGACCAAGATGATAACCGACGGCCGCTTCGCCGCGGACGTCGCCGTCTACGGAGTCGGCTCAAAGAACTGGGACGGGCTCGAGACCCTCGACCGGCCCGGCCGGAGCCTGGACGTGGCCGATCCCGCGTCGATGAAGGAGCGGCTGGACCCTATCAGCATGGCCAACTTCGTCTCCGTCATCGAGGGCGCCGCCGCGAAGAGCGGCTACGCGGGCCGGATAGACTTCGTGGCGCCTATCTTCATGAAGAGCTCCATCCTCGAGGGCATACTGGGGAAGCTCGGGCTCGGGCTCGAAGACACCTTCGTGCTGGAGGACTTCGGCCACTGCCAGTCGGCCGACGCCTACGTCGCGCTCGTCGAGGGCCAGAAGGCCGGGCGCCTCAAGCCAGGGGACCTGGCCGTGATGTTCGGCGCGGGCACCGGCTACACCTGGGCCGCGACCGCCGTGAAGTGGGGCCCCGCCGACTAAGCGGCGAGCCGGCTATGGGGCGAGCCGGCTAGGCGGAGACCCGGCTATGCGGAGACCCGGCCGGGAGCGGAACCGACCAGGCCGCGCGCGGCTAGGTCGAGCGCGGCTTAGCCGCGAGCAGGCTCCTGACCGCGAGGCTGGCCAGGATGTGGCCGGCGGCCTGGGGCACGAAGGGGCCGGAGCCCTGCACGGCCCTGACGCGCACCCCGTCCACGGTCTCGCCCGGCACCGAGCCGTCGGCCGGGAGCGCGGGCGGGACCGCCGGCTCGTCCGACCAGACGCACAGGAAATCCGCCGACCCTCGGCCTAGGCGCCGAAGGCGCTTGCGCACGAGGGCCGACAGCGGGCAGTCCCTCGTGTCCCATAGCGAGCCTACCTTGAGCCGCTCCGGGGCCAGGCGGCCCGCGGTGCCCATGGCCGAGGCGAAGGGCAGGCCCCGCTCCGAGAGGGCGGCCATCAGGTTGACCTTGGGGTTGAGCGTGTCGATGCAGTCCAGGTAGAAGCCGCAGCCCGCGGGTATCATCGAGGCGGCCTCGGCCCCGCGCACTATGGAGCCGACGGCCTCTATCTCTATCCGAGGGTTCACGGCCGTCGCGTAGCGGGCGAAGGCCGTTACCTTCGGCGTCCCGACGTCGCCCGAGTAGCCGAAGTAGAGGCGGTTGAGGTTGGATTCGCTGACGTCGTCGAAATCGATAACGACGATAGACCCTATTCCCGCGCGTACCAGGTCCATCGCGGCCGCGGCGCCGACGCCTCCGAGGCCGAAGACGCAGGCCCGCGAGGAGGCCAGGGTTTCGGCCCCGGCGTCGCCAAGCAGTATCCTCGTCCTATCGTCAAAGGCCACGGTTACGCCCCATCGCCGAATACCCCCGTGAAATTCCGCCTTACCGCCGCCTCTATGCGCTCCGGCGCCGTTCCGCGTATCGACGCCAGCTCCGAGACGACCGCCCGAAGGTCGGCGCAGGTCGAGTAGGCGCGGGCGAGAGGCCGCCTGCCGCCCCCCGAGCCGGCCGGCGGCGCTAATCTAGGCGGCTGGTAGGGCGCGTCGGTCTCCGTGAGCAGGGCGGACTCGGGCAGGGCCGCGGCGCTCTCGCGGGCCTTGCGGTTGCCGTTGGCGGCCGACAGGCCGAACGAGAACAGCGCGCGCGGGCAGCGCCGCAGGAAGTCCGCCGCCTCGGCGGCCGGCCCGGGCCACGAATGGAGGATGACGGCGCGCAGCCTAGACAGGCGCCGGGCGTACTCGAAGAGCAGGTCCGAGGCCCGCCTCAGGTGCAGCACGACCGGCAGGCCGAAGCGCTCCGCCAGCCCCAGCTGGAACTCGAAGGCTACGCGCTGGTCGCGCAGGTTCTCCGTTGTGCGTACCAGCGACGGCGCGTCCCCGTAGAAGTCGAAGCCGCACTCCCCAACGGCGTCTAGCTCCCCGGCGGACGCGAGCCGCGACAGCTCGTCGGCCTCGTCCATCGCCGCGAGCTGCGGGTGGATGCCGAAGGACAGGCGGTACGGGCCCGCGCCGGCCATGGCGAGCCTCGTCGCCGCGAGCCCGCCCGCGTCATGAACGGAGGCCAGGCCCAGTATCCTGAGGCCGCTATACTCGGCCGGGAAGCCTGGGTCGAGGGCGTATAGGTCGTCAGCGTGGAAATGCGCGTCTATGAGCACGGCTTACAATAAAACGGCCGCCGCTTTGTTACAAGCGGCGGCCGGTAAGACGCACGACGGTCGCTACAGCCCGGAGCGCAGGGCCTTGGCGTCGGCCAGGACGGCGGGATCGTCGAACCAGCCGGCGGGTATGGCGGTATCGAGGAGGGCCTTGGCGTCGGCCGCGGCGCCGTAGCGGGCGGACAGCGCGGCGAGGGCCAGCGCGTACGAGCCGCGGAGGGCCCCGGCGTCCTCGGGGGAGGCGCTGCGGAGGGCGGCGAGCGCCCGGGCGCCCGAGCCGGTCGCGAGGGCGGATAGGGAGGCGCTGTAGGCCGATCGGGCGGCGCCCGTCGGGTCGGAGGCGTCTACGTACAGGGCGAAGGCTTCCATGTACAGCGAGTACGCGCCGGCGTGGTCGCCCTTCTGGGACGCCTCCAGGGCTTCCTTAGCGGCCTCGTCGGCCTCGACCGTGCCGCCGGCCCACATCGTGCCCTTGGCTACGACCGCCTCTGAGCCGCGTACGCCGGCCACGGTCTGGTCAACGGGGCCGCCCTTGGCCATCTTCTCCAGCTTGCCCGCGACGGTCGCGAGGGCGCTCGTTTCCTTCATGGGCTTGAAGAGAGATTCCACGAGGTAGGTGCCGGGAGCCGCGATGGCTACCGTCGCGCCCGTCTGGCCCCGCAGCTCGAGGACCGCGCCGACGGCCAGCTTGACCGACTGCGAGGAGTCGAATTTATCGTCGAAGTCGAGATTCTTCCACGCGCCCCCCGAGAGGACCTGCGCCGAGCCGTCGACGAATTCGACGACGACTGGAGCTGCCGCGGCGTTAACGGCGACGATCAGCGACAAGGCGGCGAGCGCGATGTAGCGTAGTGCTTTCATTGCATCAACCTTTCGTCGGCGGCATTACGTCGCCGCCATAATCGGATTCCTATATCAGATACAGTAATTATAGCTCGGAAACCTACGTATTTCGAGGCCTCCGAGCCTAAATCACGTTAAAAACGTGTAGACGTTCGTCTACGCATCCGCTTCCCTCTCTCCTTCTTCGCGGCGCCTGCCGTCCGCCCTGGCCGGTACGACCGCCGAGTACGGCGCCCTGTCCCGGGTTCCGTCCGGCGCCCGCGGGCCGTCGGGGGGAGCGTCGGTAGCGCCCGTCCCGCTTCCGGGTGCTCCGGCCGAGCCCGCGTTCGCCGCGGCCGAATACGAGGCCAGTACGGCGTTAACGCCCGCCGCGCGCTCGTCAGTCGTCTTTACGGTAGCCGTCTCCTCTAGCGAAGTTCCAGCGGGTTCCTCGGTTTTCTCGATAGCCGTCTCTACGGTCTTCTCCGCGGCCTTAGCCTTCGGCGCGGAGGCTCCGTCGTCCCTGGATGGAGCGACCGCCTTGACCGGGACGACCGCCGCGCTAACGGATTCCACGGCCTCGCTACCCTCGGGCGCCTTGGCCTGCGCGGCCTCGGCCCTCTGAGAGGCGGCAGCCTTTGTTACCCTAGTCGTCGCTGGAGCCTTCGCGGCGGACCTCCCGGAGCCGAGCGACAGCCATGAGGCGGCCGCGGTCTTGACCTCGGTTACAGCCGCCGAGGCTATGCTCGATGCGGTACTGCGAGCGGTTGAGGAGCGGGAAGAGATAGTGGAAGAAGACCCGGCAGTCGACCTGGCTGTTGCGATGCGGGGGGGAGAGGAGAGGGAGGTTTGGACTGTACTGTATTCGGTGATTGTATAGTTCGATGCGTTCGTCCGATGGCGTGTAAGGATGGTCGTCCTCGTATTATTAGTGTTATCTGTTCCAATGATTCTGAAATTATCATCGTCTCCATTGCTTAACAATGCTATCGTAGTGACTGTGTTTCCGTTGTAGCTGACATCCGTTGTCACCCAATCTCCTTCTACGGCGTCAGCGATTGCTACGGTCGAAGGCAAGCGCATGATCGAATAAGAAGCGACCCCGCTTCCTGTATCCGCGGTGACGCTCGCAAACGACGTACTATAGTCGGATGTGACGGTGGGGTGGGAGATAGTCGGCGGCGTGTTGTCTACGGTGAAGGTCGCGGAAGCCGCTGTCGCGATGGACTGATTACCAACGGCATCTGCGGCGGCGCCCGCCTTGACCGTGATGCCCAGTGTGCCGTCGCCTGTTCCCGTCGTGACGGTGACGGTAGGCGTAGCGGTATCGCCGCCTGCGACAGCGACGGTTCCCGTAGCGCCCGAGGCG
>Ga0180008_1001941_pt1 | contig 11863 bp, 14 predicted proteins | sample MM_PW_MetaG_FD_121121 | JGI IMG/M metagenome (GOLD analysis project Ga0180008, IMG submission 121121) | Groundwater microbial communities from the Aspo Hard Rock Laboratory (HRL) deep subsurface site, Sweden - MM_PW_MetaG | ecosystem: Environmental > Aquatic > Deep subsurface > Groundwater... | reverse complement strand
TCGCACACAAAATATAGCATGGCTACTTACAGCCCAAAGGGAGCTTATATAATGAGAGGTAGATTAAGTACAAAAGAAAAATATACTATTCAAGGTATGTTACAAGACAACAAAAGTGTCAAAATTATTGCTGAAACTCTAGAAAGACCAGTGGCTACAATAAAAAAATATGTAGACGGAGAATTGAAAAATATTCATAAAACAGTCAAAAGAGTCAGAAATAAACAAGTTAAAGATTTGGAAAAAGAATTAAACGCTAAAAATCAAGAAATAGCGAATTTACAAAATCAACAAATGTCAGTCGCCGATATGGTTACTAATGTCACCCAAAGATTATCTGATATGGGTATGCCGGACGGACAATCATCTAAATTAGTACAAAGAGCTTTGGTACAAAACGGAAACCCTCCAAACAAAGAGGTATTGTTTCAATGGGCAATGCAATCACAGGTTGCAAAAGACAAAATGGTAACACAAACTGCCGGTAAACGCGAAAATGTGGTTGCTATGATGACAGAGGCTGCTTCTCAACAAGGAGATGCAATGAGAGAGAATATGCCAAAAACCATTTCAAGAACTGCTCGTAACAACTTGTTTGCTCCGCTAGATGGAAAAATGATTGGAGAATAATAATAGTTATTATTGATAAATCAAATTATAATGATAAATAAATATCCATCTCGTTACTCCCCAAATAAAGAAGTAACTGCTGCTCAATATATTATAGAATTGATTTGTGAAAAAAAAGCAAGGTTTGATAAAACCGAATTACCAATGAAATTTTGGCAATTAGAAGTGTGGCAGGATTTCTTCAAAAGGAACCTAAGAAAAGTTCATTCTTTATTAAAACAGTTTGAAGCTAAATCTATAATAAACGCACTTAACTTACCAGAATACAATAATTCTTACTCTGTATTCACAGAAAGATTTATGGGATTAGTTAAGCAGGAACAAGCTAGATTAAAACAAAAATCATCAATATCTAGTATACCTAATCCCACAAATAGACGCACAATTAATAGTAAACCAAGAGAACCAAAGGTAAAAGAAAATATAATTAATAAATTAAAGGATTTAGATGGCACAATCAATTGAAGATACCATTTTAAAAGAATTTGGAAAAGACATCCTCTCTAATAGTCAGTCTATTTTAGATGCAAACAATATGACTATTCCTGTCAGTCCTAGTATGGATATTGTATTGGGAGGTGGTGTTCCAGAGGGTAGTTTTGTAGTATTAACCGGAGTACCTAAAAGTGGAAAATCAACACTAGCATTAGATTTCGCAGGAACCGCACAACAAATTCAATATGCATGTGATCTCGGTAGAAAAGAAGGTCGGCATGTATATTATTCCAATATTGAGGGTAGGTTGAAAAAAAGAGATTTAAAAGGGATACATTCTCTTAATTTAGACCCAAAATACTTTACCATTATTGGCTCTCAATTGGGTAACATTTTAAGTGGTGAAAATTTTATAGATATTAATGAAAGGTTAATTAACGACAAGCCAGGAGATATCTTTATCATTGATTCTTTTTCTGCATTATGTACTGCTGGAGAAATGAAAGCAGATATAGGAGATCGTTATAGAGCGGACGCTCCTTTGCTGTTGGCAAAATTTTGTCGTCGTCTCTCAAACGTAATACCAGTCAATAAATCTATTGTAATAGGAATTACACATATTATTGCTAATCAAGGAATAGGTATGTCGCCCTGGATAGAAGCATCTGGTAGAAAACTACAATATCAAACAGATGTAAAATTGAAAGCAGCGTATTTTACTCCGTGGAAGTCTGGTGAAAATCAAATTGGACAAGATATTAATTGGATATGTGAGGCAACGGCCTTAAACACCCCCCCGGGTGGCAAATGTGTATCTAAATTCAGATATGGATACGGCATTGATAAAGAAGCAGAATTGTTAAATATTGCAATTGATTTAGGACTAGTTGCTAAAAAGGGGTCTTGGTTTGAGTTACCAGACGGACAAAAAGGACAAGGGTTAGATAAAACATCAGAAATATTACGTAATGACACCAACCTATATGCTGGTTTATATAAACAAGCAAAGGAAATGTTGGGACTATGAAGGTGGTTGATTTAGCGGGCAATGTCTTAAAGTGGAATTTGCGTGGTCAAACAACCATAGCGAATAAACATAAAAAGTCTCAAGACCATATACAAGCACGGGAACTATTAAAAGAAACATATCCAACCCTAACAATTTTAGAAGAAATTCCAATCCCTATTGCTATTAGTAATTATTTATATTTAGATTTCTACTTGCCACTATATAAAGTTGCTATAGAAATTCAAGGGGAACAACATTTTAAATTTATACAGCACTTTCATAGAACCCAATATAATTTTTTCTTACAAAAAAAACGAGATAGTCAAAAGCAAGAGTGGTGTTTATTAAACAGTATTCAATTAATAGTATTTAATTATAACGAGGATATAGATGAGTGGAAATGTAAATTGCCAATCAGCAACAGATAAGATGAATGTTGTTATTAAAGTATTAGATGAATATGAAGATAAGTGCGGTTTACCATCTTTAACTAATCCTTGTCAACAAGAAGAACTTAATCAATATCTTCAAATGAATCGCACCCAAATAGAAAAATTAAGCAGTGAAGACTGTGTACAAATTGCCTATAGATTAGACCAAACAGCGTTTTATATCCAACGACTATATAATAGGGAACAGGCCCGTATATTGTGGGCACAGAATGAACTTAATAGTATATTAGCTACCCAAATAGATTCATATAATAAATACTGGAAACATGAAATGAAAGTGGCAATGATAGTTAAACAAGACCCTTATGCTGCAAAATTACATAAAATTGTAAATTATGCCACACAGCGTACCCAACGATTAACTAATATGGCATTTTTACTGTCTAATTTAAGCAATACAATGAAAGCAAATCAAAGGAGTAAATATGTCGGTCAAAGAACTACTTGAAAATCTTACCAAAGAAGAGATGAAAATATTGTCTCAAGAGTTAAAATCTATTTTATCTGTTGAACCTAAACAGAAAAGACAACGCAAAAAGAAAAATACGACAGTTCAAGCCATTGATATCAACGAAGAAGTTCCTATTCCAACCCCAACTAGACAAAACAAACGCTCTCGTAGACCAAAAAGACATACTTCTTCACACGTCGGAACAATTCCAGCTAGAATAGAACCTATAGATACTCGCACACCAAGAGAAAACCTGTTCTTAAAACACCGTAAGCAAATGGCACCAGTATCACAAGAAGAACTAGACGCAATTAAGTTTGATAAACAAGTATCTAGAAAACATCAACCAACAACAAGAAGACAAAAATCATTGATTGAGGTGGAGTGTGATATATGTAATAAATGGTTTCAAGTATCTAAACAACTAGTGCGTACAGAAGGGCAAGAATTACTATATACATGTAATAATTGTCAAATACACCAAAGAAGATAAGAAAAGTATATGAGTTTAATTTTATCAGACCCCCCATCAGAAAGAGCACTGTTAGCTGGTTTATGTCAATATGGAAATAATGCTTATGCCGATATGGCAGATATAATACAAGAAAGTACATTTACAGATGATTTACATAGTATTATATTTAAATGTATAAAATACATTCTAGATAACGATGATGCTGCTTCAATAGAAATTTCACTTATACAATCTGCGGCACATACCTTTGGACTATCTCATGTTATTAGTAAATCTGAACATTTAAGATATATTAAGGCATTGTTTGACTTTCCTATTGGTTTAGATAATATAAGACGATTTGCTGCTAAAATACGAAAATTAGAAGTGGCAAAACTCTTACACAAACAACTTGGAAAAGCACAAGATAAAATGCTTGAAATTAAAGGTGATGAAAACATTGCTCAAATATTAGGCATTGCCGAAGATGCCGTTTTAGATTTCACTGCTTTATTAAACGATGATGATAATAGTCCAAAACAATTAGGCGAACACATAGATGAGTATTTACAATATTTGATAGATAATCCAGTAGAACAAGTTGGTATTTCTACTGGGTTCCCTGCGTTTGACCAAGCAATAGGTGGTGGACTAAGACCAGCTACAATTAATATTATTGCGTCACGAAGTAAGATTGGAAAGAGCACCGCTGGTAACAATATAGGTTATCATATTGCCAACAACGATATTCCCGTGCTTAATCTAGACACAGAAATGACTACAGAAGATAATATTCATCGTATGTTAGCACTAATAAATGAGATTCCAATTAACTCTATAGAAACTGGACGGTTTGCTAAAAAATTAGATTGGAAATATAAAGTATTAGAAAGTGCCACACACTTAAAAAGACTACCTTATTACTATAAAAGTATTGCTGGGAAACCATTTGAAGAACAGATTGCTTTAATGAGAAGGTGGATTACAAGAGTGGTTGAACTTAACGATGACGGAACTGCTAAACCCTGTGTAATAATTTATGATTATTTAAAGCTGATGGATACTCAAGGTATATCTCAAGACTTAAAAGAATATCAATTATTGGGCTTTATGATGACTACTTTACACAACTTTGCTACTCGGTATAAAATTCCTATTTTAGCATTCATTCAATTAAATAGAGATGGTATAACTAAAGAGAGTACTGATGCAGCAAGCGGGTCTGATAGAATTATTTGGTTGTGTTCCAACTTTACTATCTTTAAGATGAAATCAGATGAAGAAATACAACAAGATGGTTCGTCTAATGGAAATCGTAAATTGGTGCCAATTGTGACAAGACATGGACCAGGAATGGAACATCTAGATTATATTAATTGTCATATGAAGGGGTGGTGTGCTAAAATAACAGAGGGTAAAACAAAATTTGAAATAGCAACAGAACAAGAAAGAGAGAAGTCGGGTTTTATTGTAGAAGATAATGATGAACGAATCCAGTTTGAATGAGTATACCGATCAAACTAAACTTCATATACTCTCTCAAAAAGTAATGGATAAGTTTGAGAACTTATTGGATTTATTAGACATTAATTTAAAATATAGTCGCAAAATGTATTATGGGTGTTGTCCTGTTCACGGAGGAGATAAATATAACGCACTTAACATATTTCATACCGGTAATACTTATAGAGGAAATTGGAAGTGCCATACTCTTCAGTGTGAGAAATATTTTAAACCTACAGTGTTAGGATTTATTAGGGGTATTTTATCACATCAAAAATATAACTGGAAAGGACCATCCGACAAAAGTATTAGTTTTAATGAGACAATTAAGTTTGTTCTAAACTTCCTTGATGAAGATTATTCTGCTATCCAAATCAATCAAAAGGAAATAGAAAGAAATAAGTTTGTTAAAACAACGGACATTTTGAATGTAAAAAATAAACAAGGACACATTACTAGAAAACAAATTCGTAACGCACTCTCTATTCCTGCATCATATTATTTAAATCGTGGATATTCTAAACAAATACTTGATGAATATGATGTTGGACTATGTAATAATCCTAAAAAACAGATGTTTAATAGAGTAGTAGTACCAATTTATGACGATAATTATAAGTATATGATTGGTTGTACCGGTCGTAGTGTTTTTGAAAAGTGTCCTCAGTGTCATAGCTGGCATAATCCTACACTAGAATGTAATAAAGTGTCAAAATGGAAACATAGTGATGGATTTGAAGGTACTAATTACTTATACAATTATTGGAAGGCTAAAAAACACATAGCTAATAATAGAATCGCTATTGTAGTTGAAAGTCCCGGTAATGTATGGAGACTAGAAGAATCTGGTATAAATAATAGTGTCGGTTTGTTTGGAACCGCATTAAGCGTTGGACAAAAAGTTCTATTGGATAGTTCTGGAGCTTTATCTTTAATACTTTTAATGGATAACGATGATGCGGGACAAAGAGCGATACAAGCTATTAAAGAGCAATGTAATAATACATATTATATTCATACACTTAATTTTCAATGTAATGATGTGGGTGAAATGTCTATAGAGCAAATTAATAATGAGTTAAGACCACAAATAGATAAAATCAAAGAGATATGAGCAGCAAATATTTAGAAATGATAGTGAAACGCGGATATGGAATGATTACATGTGGAAATCATTTAGGTGTTTTTGTGTCTTCTGTAGTAAATATAAATAAAACCCCGCTAGGATGGGTATTTATTGATTCAGAAAACTTAACTATGGAAAAATTAGAAATGGCAGTTGAATATCTTAAAAAAGGACGAGCGGGGTGGCCAGAAAAAGTTGCTAACGACCAACCCATTAAAATAAAAAATAAAAACAAAAAGAAAAAGGAAAATAAATAATTATGGTTAAGATATTAGGTTTAGCTGGTAAAAAACAAAGTGGTAAAAATACAAGTGCCAACTTTATATTAGGTGTTCATATGATTCATTTAGGATATACTAAAAGTATGTTTATAGATGATGGCGGGCAACTAAATATTGGTGACCTATGGGGAGAAGAAGAATATAAAGGTGTTTTTGATGTAAATCGTAGATATGAACCAAACAACGACACAATGGTTAATTTTTTAGAAAAGTGTATTTTTCCTTATGTAAAGTTGTATAGTTTTGCCGACCCGCTTAAAAGATTATGTATTGATATTATGGGATTACATTCAGACCAATGTTATTTGACAGATGCTCACAAGAATACACTTACAGACTATAAATGGTCAGATATGCCAACCGTTGAAAAAAACGATCCAACACACGATGTTGATGCATATATGAGTGCTAGAGAAGTTTTACAATATATTGGCACCAACATTTTTCGTAGAATGTATTATAATGTTTGGGTAGATGTGACGCTTAGACAAGTAGAACAAGAACAAACAGAATTAGCAGTTATTACAGATTGTAGATTCCCCAATGAAGTAGAAGGAATTCAAAAGGTTGGTGGTAAGGTTATTAAATTTACCAGAAATCCTCTAAAAGATAGTCACGAAAGCGAACTAGCATTAAATAATTTAAGTAATGATAAGTTTGATTTTATATTAGATAATGCCAAAATGACTATTAAAGAACAAAATAAAGAGGTGTATAGAGCATTAAGAGCATGGAATTATATACCGGAAATAGGAGAATAAATGCCACGATCTAAATATATATACATACTAAGAGCGACGGAAAGTAGAGAGATACTTGGTGGATGGACTGTGAAACACGAATTAAACACATGGTTAAATTCAAAGCGTCTTATACCAGCTAAATATGCAGGAGGCCCACACGAAGTATTAAGAATTAGAAATGGGTTTGGTAAAGAAGAAGTTATTTCATGGGAAGACTTCAGACCAGTTAAACAATCGAAAAAGAAACTTAATAAATAAAATACTATGTATATTGAATATTTCAGAAGTTCAAGTTTTAATACTCACGAAATGTGTCCGCACTCATACTTCCTTGAATATAATTTAGGTTTGCCAACTTTGAGTAATATGGCTGCCGATAAAGGCACAATAGTTCATAAAGTATTAGAAATATTAGCATTAATTAAAAAAGCAAAACAAGAGAAAAAAACCCGTATAAAACACGAGATTTGTGGTAATATACAAACAGATAAATATAAGTTAGATATAATTATAGAACAAATTTATAAATACTATTCTACACACATTACTCATCATACTTGGACGAACGACCATTTTCAAGAATGTAGAAAGTGGGTATATAAAGCAATAGAGTATAATGATGGACAGTTTAATCCGTTAAATCGTATCGTCATAGATGCTGAACCGTTTTTTGATATAGAAATAGCAGAACCGTGGGCAATGTATAAGTATGCTATAAAAGACAATTTAGTAAAGAAATTTCTTTCTATTAAGGGAACTGTTGATTTAGTTACACAAATTGGTAATGGGGTTTATGAAATAATAGACTGGAAATCTGGTAAATATCGTAAAAACTGGGCAACTGGTGAAGATAAAAACTATGAGGATTTTAAGAAAGACCCTCAATTAAGAATATATCATTATGCAGCACACAGAATGTATAAGATGGACCAAGTTTTGGTGACCGTCTTCTATATTAATGCCGGAGGACCATATACTGTATGTTTTGAGAAAAAAGACTTGAAAGATACGGAAGAAATGTTACGAATTAAATTTGAAGAAATTAAACAGGATATTAAACCCAAATTAAATAAGTCGTGGAAGTGTACCAAGTTTTGTCATTTTGGACTGAATACATTTGAGGGCACCCATGTTAACCCAAAGGTGGATAATTCTCGCTATATGACACAATGTGAGCAAGTAGAGTTTGACTTATTTCATCAAGGAATGGATTGTGTTATTAAGAAATATACAATGCCAGAATATCAAATAGGCAACTATAGAGACCCAGGAAGTATATAATGCCAAAATATGACGACCAATTAAATTATCGGCGAGATACAAGAACGAAGAAACAATTTGAAGAAGATATTAAATTTAGAACAGCGAAAGAAAAGTTTTTGATACAGTTATTCAAGAAAGAAATGGTTGCCAGAGGACACACTATAACTTATAGAAGCTATGGGGTTGATAATAGTGGCAAATTAGTCAAAAGGGCAACCTGTGCTCCAGATTATAGGGTTATTATTGATGGGGTGGAACAATTATTAGAGATTAAGAATAGTCCTGTGGTAGATAAATGGACTTTCAAAGTTCATAATTTACAACAGTATGTAAAAATAGGGGCAGATATTCTTATTTTTTGGGGAACGGGATATATTGATAAGAGTCCAAAAGCAATTAAATGTAAACAGACGAGATTTGGAATACTTTTGTCTAAAAAAATTCAACACATATTGAAAACATACGAGCATTATCAAGAAGTCAAATTTGGTAATAAGATATGTATAAAAATAGAGAAGAAAGACTTCAATTTATTACTTGATATAGAGGAGTTGATTACATGCGATTAATTAGACCATCTTATGAAATTTTAACAGATGTTAATGGTTTGGAAATGCTCAAACAAATAGAACGTGCTGGTAGAACTTGTTATAAGTCTGAAGATAAAATAACGGATGATTCTTGTGTTAAATTTGTAAAAAATATTCTCAAAAGGAGACATTTATCTGTAATTGAACATGTTAATTTGTCGGTTAAATTTATTGTTGACAGGGGTGTGACCCACGAACTTGTAAGACATAGATTATGTGCTTTTAGTCAAGAAAGCACTCGTTATTGTAACTATAAAGATGAAGTAACCTTTATTATTCCTCCTTGGGTTAATATAAAACCAGATATTTATACTAAAATAACACCCACGAGACAATTGAACCAAGCAGATATGATGTGGTTGTGGAATATGCTTGATGCTGAACAATGTTATTGTAGTTTATTAAGTGCTCATAAGTGGTCACCACAACAAGCACGCTCTGTCTTACCGAACTCATTAAAGACGGAAATAATCTGCACGGCTAATTTAAGAGAGTGGAGACATATTTTGTCATTAAGGACGAGCACAAATGCACATCCACAAATGAGAGAAGTGATGATTCCATTATTACTGGACCTGCGTAAACAGATTCCTGTAATTTTTGACAAAGACGTTGGTGGTTGGCACGTAAATCAAGACTTATCTTCAACCGATTCATTACAATGTAGTTTGGATACTATTACCCAAAAACAAAGGGATGATAAATTGGATAAGTTTGTTGAGTTTATTAGGAAGTCGTAAACAATAATGACAACATTAATCAAAAATTATAAAATATTCAATACCAATTGTTATATCTATAATACAACAGAAAAATTCAATCTAATCTTAACAGATCCCCCTTATAACATTAACTATAACTATAACTCATATAAAGATAATTTAGAGTGGTCGGACTATTACAATCAACAGATTAACTATCTGCTTCAATTATATAACTCTTTATTAGATAGTGGAAATTTATTATATTTGAATTATCCTGAAACAAACTCTATTATCTGGACACATTTAATAAAGAAGTATAACCCAATCAAACAAATATTTTGGGTATATCATTCTCATTCTCCAAGTGGTAAAGCACCATTAAGAAGAGGTATAAGGTCTTGGTTGTGGTTATCAAAAACTTCCAATTATTATTGCGACATATTATATTTAAAAGGTGAATATAGAAATCCCACAGATCGCCGCGTAAAAAAACTAATAGAACAAGGTAGAAAACCGATAGATTACGACTGGTGGAATATGGAGCAGGTTAAGAATGTGAGTAAAGAAAAAACCGCTCATCCTTGTCAATTACCATTATCTATGATAGAGCGAATTATATATGCTTGTTGTCCAAAAGAGGGTTTGGTGTTTGACCCATTTATGGGCAGCGGTACAACTGGTGAAGCCGCTCTTAAAAATAACAGACAATTTATAGGACTCGAACAAGATAAAGATTATTTTGAGATTTGTAAAAAAAGATTATCACTATATGAAAACTAATCATTCAACACAAGGAGACCAAATAAAGATGGCAGACAAGGGTTATTATACGTCCCTACACTGCCATTCCTAAGTGGAGTCTCATTACTCACTTTTGGATGGCTTATCAAAACCAGAACAAATAATCAAGAGGCTTAATGAACTAGAAATAGATACATGTGCCCTGACGGACCATGGAAATGTTTCTGGAGCTATAGAGTTTCTAAAGAAAATGATTAAGGCGAAAAAGAAACCTATTTTAGGAATAGAAGGATATGTTTGTAAATATAATGCTAAAATACAAGACTCATCTAATAGGTCTCTAACACATCTCTTAATATACGCTAAAAATAATCAAGGTTGGTTAGACTTAATTAAGTTAGTATCAGAGTCTAACTTACCAGAACATTATTATTATAGACCTAGACTATCATTAGAACAATTAGCAGATTTTGCTGGCAATCTTATAATATTGTCTGGACACTTGGGTTCAACATTAGCAGATGTAATTCTACATGATAACAAAGTAGATATTCAAGAAGGAATTACACATCTTAAACAACTACAAGATATATTTGGTAAAGATAATGTGTTTTTGGAATCGCAACTTATTGATAAACAAAACATTAAAGAGATGGCAATTTTAACTAATGCCGTTCGTGAAATTAGTGCTAAAACTGGAGTTAAAGTAGTTCCAACTGGAGATGCTCATTATTGCAGGAGAGAAGATGCTGATGACCAGCGAGTATTGTTAGCGAGAGCATTAGGTAATAAGACATTGGCGGAAGCTAGACAAGATGGGGCACTATCATGTTTCTTCAACTCTAACAATTTCCATATACCTTCATATGAGGATATGTTGGCGTGTGGGCATACTGAAAAAGAACTTGATAATACTAATTATGTTGCTTCATTAATAGAAGAATATACAAATATATTAAAACCACCTATTTTACCTCAATTTCCTTGTCCTAACAAATATAGTGCTGATGAATGGTTAAGAGAATTATGCAGAAAGGGGTGGAGGGAGAGAATTGCGAATGTTATACCTAAAGAGGAACAACAGGTATATATAGATAGAGTTAAACATGAGCTTAATGTTTTACAAAGTGCTAATTTATCTAGTTACTTCTTAATTGTTGAAGATATTATACAACAGGTTAAAAAAATGGGAGGATTGCCAGGCTCTGGTAGGGGATGTGTGTGTCCTAATACTAAAATTTATACAAATAATGGCATTAAATTAATAAAAAATATTTCTATTGGAGAACAAATATTATCCTATGATGGACAATACCATACTATAACAAATATTTTTGAATATGATATTACAAAAAAAGAAGAATTAATTAATCTTAGATGTTTCTATGGCGACAAAGATGGAGTTACGCTAACCACAGATCATAAAGTTTTAGGAACAAAACGCGGTACTAAACATTTAAAATGGTATTCAACAAAAGAAC
>Ga0180008_1001940_pt1 | contig 11874 bp, 12 predicted proteins | sample MM_PW_MetaG_FD_121121 | JGI IMG/M metagenome (GOLD analysis project Ga0180008, IMG submission 121121) | Groundwater microbial communities from the Aspo Hard Rock Laboratory (HRL) deep subsurface site, Sweden - MM_PW_MetaG | ecosystem: Environmental > Aquatic > Deep subsurface > Groundwater... | reverse complement strand
TTTACAATAATTTAAAGGTGTTATTGTATCGTGATTTTAAGAATTGACATCAATCTGTCACTGTCGATCAATATCAATCTTAAAATTGATAATACTCATCAATTAATTCATCATAAGAAAATTGGTTGAACCCGAATGCTTGATCATCAGACTCGATTTTGTGCGCACGGAGATACAATGGTCTATCGGAAAGATTGACTTGAATCTTCACTAAGTATCTTGGGTTCGGATATTCATTAACCATCCATTCATACATTGTTTTCGATCGGTTGAATGCTTCAATTAAGTCCTCCTCACTGTTTATGATAGGTTCGTAAGTAAATGAAGCAATGTTATGGATGTGCAAGTATGGATTGGATTCTAACATCAATTCAAAATCAGGGTAATCTTGATTATTCATGAAAAGATAATGAATCATTTCATAGTTGAAATTGTTGTAAAGATTGTAACGTACCTTGCAAAATTCACCTATAGTAACATCATAATGACACAGTTCCTGAGATGATACAACAAAATCTATCTCATCAACTCGAGCAAAAAAATTAACATATTGGTAACCATTTTCGGTCTCTCCTGATAAAGTCTCCTCACTCAAGATGACATCATCACGATTCAGGTAATCTTGGATATACTCGAGTGCTTCATCATAAGTATGGGGTTTGATTTTTGAGTCCTCAGGAAATTCATATCTGCAGCCACTTAAAATGAGTACAATCAGTGTGATGAAAAATGTAATAAATGATTTCTTTCTCATGAAAGGTGCACTCCTTTATTCGTCTAATTAAGTATTTGATTCAATGGATGCTTAATAGATTGATGCCGTTCTTAGTATTAATTTAATTATAACATTTATATCCTATGTATTTATCGCAATAAAACTTTCAATGTCAGAAAAACGTGTCGATTTTTTTTAGAGAGATTTTCGCATGTTGAGTTATGCACATTCACTTTAATATATCTCGAATATTGAAATTCATGAATGCTACCAAAGTTCGAATCATCCCGTTTGACCCTAGAAGTTCATGTTTTACATTTCGTGTTACCCATTCAAAAAGTAATCATTATACAAAACTTGAAAAACAAAAGACCATTGATCTTCAATGATCTTTCTCCAAAAACTAATAATTCAAAAGATGGTGCCGAAAAGATAACCCGAAACTAACTCACTTACTTTGGTGTATTTTTGGCTTTATAAAGCCATTTGTTTTTTCACCAAAAGCTATTATTCTTCTCAAATTTTCTTACTTCATGCTAAATATAGCCTAAAATTGTACTAAAAATGTTGTTATTTTTATTCATATGTCTGCTTTCTAAAGTGCTCTCTAGCATGTCTTCACATATAAGCTTCAAATATATCTTCACTTTAATGACAAGAATGCTAAATGATAAAATCCATTATATATCAATCAACAATCTTTTGCTTTCCATCAAGTAAATCATATACATTGTACGATTCCCAATTGAGGAAAGATTTAGTGATCTCCTCTTCGAAATTTTTCCAGTAACAAGATCGACTACCAGAACCTAATCTATTTAATTCTTGAATTGGCAAAATGTTACCCAGATTTGTTAGATTCTTTGGTATTGATCTTTTAGAAGTACTAATAAGCATCATTTCAAACATTACATCTTTTAGACGATGTTCAGCATATGCCTTGGGGATAAAAAACTGTGGTAGCACTTCTAAATCTAATATTGCTTTTGTTTCTGGCATTTCTTCTCCAATCCATTTATAAACTCTTACAACTGGTTCTGTATGCCCTGGCCACCATATACCATTTCTTACTTTTTGAAAAACAATGTACTTGTTAAAAAAACCTCTTTCTTTACTAATGTCAGATTCGAATTTATATGCATATACATCGCCAATTTTCCACTCGCAATTAAATAAACGATATTGAGATACTTTCTTTTCTGGTGGTTGGGGAGAGGTTAGTTGTTGCTTTAATTCATCTAAAACTATAATCCTTTGCTTCAGCAATTTTCCATCTTCCTGCCATCTCTTCAGATCTGAACCGCTATTTAAATATTCTAGTGCTTTTTCTTTTACAAAAGGGAGAAGTCTTCCATATTTCCATTGTGTATCAGCAAGAGCGAACCAAAAAAGTGGACCGTCTTCCTCATCATCAATGTAGTCAGCAAATTCGGATAACATATTTTGAGCTAACTCATCTGAATCAAGTCCTCTTTTTAGATGGTCAACATAGTAAGTTTTCACATCCTCTGTAACATCATCTTGATATAATTTGACACCCCAAGCACCCATTCTTTTTCTCCTTTTCTTTTTAGGCTTTGATTGAAACCATGCTTCTATTCTTCTTATGGTATATTATTCTAATCAATTCACATATTAAGTATCACATGAGCTGTTAATGATGAATTGAAGTTTTCATCTTCTTTATCATATGCAGCATTGTTTATAGTTGTGACTAAAAAGTATTTATAATTTGAATTCAACAAATTTTTTAAATTATATATATTTGCAATCAATGTTTTGCTCTCAAATCCAACCACAATGCATCCATCAAAGTCTTCATAAGCAAATAACGTTCTATAGTTACTTACCTTATTTAGAAAAGTTTTGACTGCTTGTAGGTTAACTTCAGTCATCAAGATTAGTAATTTTGTCCTTCCAATATGTGCGAATCACTCTAACAGCTCTTTTGGAGTATCGAATCGTAATAAACGTATCTTTGTTCATTACACCATTATATTGTTTAATATCTTCCTCTTTATCTTTTAGAACTATCCATTTGACTGCAGTTCCAGCTCCACTAATATTGAACATTACAAGAACTACTTCTTTAATATCCTTCCATTGAACTTCCAATATGGTTTTAAAGATATTTCTTGATCTAATTTTTTTATTGTCGATGATAGTCCATTGAAACATATTATGCCCTAATGAGTATATTAGGAACACTGTAAAAACTATGCTAAACCCCAAAAAACCAATAATCACCCATAACTCTGGATCTTGAACTCTATATAAGGCAATCAACCAAAAAAAACTAAATACAACACTTCCAATCGAAAACATTATCAAAATCATGCCTCCGATAATATTAAACAAACTGGTTAATAATGTGTGTTTTTCTTTCATATATGCCCCCAAAAAATGTATTTATGATTTATAAATATTATACCATGCAATAAAAAACAATAAACAGCAAAAATATATCAGTATTTTTCTATTCCACAGTCATAGATATTCATACCCCCGAGATTTAACATTTACTGTCTAAAACTCCAAGAAGCTCCAAGGGTGTGCAGTTTTTTATACATTTTTCTGTTTTTTATAGTTCGTTGTGTTAGATTGCAAACCACTCAAGTAATTCTAAGTATCAGATTTTTCATCTTTTCTACAAAACATCTAAATTGTTCACACGGCTTCGTTGTTACTACTTCACGCTCGCCCCTAGAAATTCCTGTATTTAACCCTCCAAAACGTCAATTTCACCCAAAAAACACTCCAAAAAATGCATAAAAAAAGCGATAATTTACATCGCTTTTTTGGCTCTACTAAGGGATATATAAGCAGTTCTTTAGGGTAGTAATGGTGCCGAAAAGATAACCCGAAATTAATTCGCTTACTTTATGTTATTTTTGGCTTTATTAAGCCACTAAGTTGTTAATTTAAATACTATCATAATTGTTAATTATTAAATGAAATCTTACCTTTATTGCTTAATGCATGAGTGAGTAATTCAATACTCCAGATGGGAATTAACATTATTGACAAATACAGCTTCATACTATGAGGAACTGATGCAATTAATGATGGAAACTCAACAATTGATCCAATATTCATTGGAATAAATCTTAAGAAGAGTATAAATGTGAAAACAGTTATACTCACTGATAAACTCTTGAAGTATCTTTCTAAATTGATCTTTTTTAGTACAAGTAATATACTCATAATAAGCAAAACAAGTAAAGAAATAATTTGAACTATTGCTGATATATACATAAATGGAGAAAACAATTTATCTAATATACCATATATAATTAACCAAAGGTAAATACCGCATATTCCAAGGAATATAATAAATGCTATTCCCATAAATTTCGCCTCTAATGTATTCTTTTTAATCTTTAAAACTACTGATACTCCAAATATAATAAACATACATGATAATGCTAATCCAATAAGGATAAAATTAGTTTCTAATAAATAACCAAAGTAGTCCGGTATTGTGAATACTGCAACACCAAAAGTGATTAATATTGGAGTCAAATATCTGATCGATGCTGTATTTTTGTAAATAGAAGGACTATATAAGTTTGATATCAATAAGCGATTAATAATATACCCCAAACACAAACCGATTATAGTATATTCCGCAATATGCTTATAGTAAGTTGAAGAAGCTAAGAAAGGCGAAAATAATTTAAAAGCACTGAATGATAAGGCTATCAAAGATAGATTTACAATCAATCTTGTTGTTGGAATATATTCTTCAGAATAATAAGTTTCTTTTTTTTTATAAATAACAGAAAGTGAGTAAATTAGAATTATCAAAATAAATAAAATATTCAAATACAGGACAATCATCATAGAAGAATTATCTGATACGAGGATTGATATAATAGTTGAGCATATTATTGCAATCATGGGAATTATAAATAGAAAGTATTTTTTTTGATTTTTCTGGGTTGCATCTATAAGGACTTGTTTATTATTCATATTGATGCTTTCGGGATTCTCTATTATTTCACCTCTAAGTATTTCATCAATTGTAATACTTAAAATTTCACTAAGTCTTGGTAATATTAAAATATCCGGAAACCCTTCTCCTGTTTCCCATCTTGATACTGCTTTGTTTGTAACTTGAAGCAAATCCGCTAAATCATTTTGTGTTAATTTTTTTGCTTTTCTTAACTCTTGTATAAACTTCCCCGTTTTGATTGGATCCATCATATCACCTCATCTTTACACTATCATCTTAATGAGAAACTGTAAACCTATGAGTAAGAGATAATATCCACGTAGCGTGGATTTTACATTTTTCATACGTTCACAACACATAATTCCTATATCCCCCAAAAGATTTTAGAAGTTACTAAAATTATAACATGTGTAAGGAAAGTATAAACAACTAAAATCCAAATTATGCTTTATCAAATTTATTGCACCGCGTTCTTTGAAATTCATACCTCTGAAATTTAGCATTTACTATCCAAAACTCCAAGAAGCTCCAAGGGTGTGCAGTTTTTTCTATATTTTTCTGTTTTTCATAGTTTTTCACTTTCAACAACAAACCACTCATATACTTCTAAGGTGTTGATTTTTTATCTTTTCTACAAAACATAAAAATTGTTCACACGGATTCGTTGTTACTAGTTCACTCTCACCCCTAGAAATTCATGTATTTAACCCCCGAAAACGTCAATTTCACTCAAAAACCATCCCAAAAACTCATAAAAAAAAGCGATTGTTTACATCGCTTTTCGGCTCTACTAAGGGATATATAAGCCGTTTTTTAGGGTAATAATGGTGCCGAAAATAGAACCCGAAACTAACTCGCTTACTTTGGGGTATTTCTGGCTTTGTTAAGCGGTTTTAAAAAATGAGTAATTTCTCCACCTGGCAAGCATATAACATCTTGATTAATAACCCAATTTTCATATATCATTGAATCAACAATGATTTGAAGTAAAATACCTTGCTCAAACTTTATTGTTAAATCATTAAACTTGCCTATTGTAATGTTCTTTACTATTGCTCCATTAATATATTTTCTTAGATTATTAATTTCTTTTAATTCTGATTTTGTAAAAACCATCTGACATGTTAAGAATAACCTAAAGTTTCCATCTAGTTGAATATATCTCATATTGTTATTTTTTAATAAGAATGCAATATTTATATATTCATTTACTTCTGTAATCTGAGCACCTTTAAATTGTAGCAAATACTTTTTCACTAACTTGTCCATTTGATGTTCTCCTTCAACACGATGTATTATCCATTAAGTATCCGAGGAATCCTCAGTAGATGAAAACAGTTGTTTTCGTTAAATTCTATGTTCTGACTTTTCCTCATACGGAATTATTAATAACTGAATAAGGGTGAAGATAATAAAAGTCCCCACAAGAATAGCAAGAAACAATAATAGATTTTGATTAATTGGAATCAATGCAATAAATGTAACTGCAATGATGACCACAAAAAGTAATGTCATGATATACAATGCTTTTATATTAATACCATATGCTTTATTGCAATGATCACATGTAACAGCTTTAGTATTTGTTAAAAACGTTTTGTTGAAAATTGGAATATTTTTTTGGTGACAATTCGGACATTTTCTCATATGCTTCCCACTTCCCTGTTTTACTACAATTTAATAATTTCAATATAATAATTTCAGAAAACTTAATATCAAAAATAGGATACTTAAAAGCACATTGACTATGTCCCTTTTAGTCTTGAATTTAATGAGTGCAAAAATACTATATGTCATGAAAATTATAGATAAAGGTATTAGAATAAAAGCAACATCAATGAATCCGAAATCTTTTAAAACATTCATGATAATCATGATAATAATCAGCAAAATAGAAAAAACATTTTCGTAGAATTTATATTTATCTGTTCGTTGCATTTTCCCAGCCCCTTCATGCAATTCATTTATTTATCACTATTATACCACGTTGCATTACGAAAAAATAGGTGATATGGATAACAAATGATACGTGAAATTTAACCTCCTGATCATGGAAGTTCATACCCTTGATTTTTCTCGTTTTCCTCCAAAAATCCAAGAAGTTCTAGGAATATGTAGTTTTTTATTCTTTTCACCATTTTTCATGGTTTTTCGCTTGAACACATAAACAACTCATGTATTTCTAATGATTCCATTTTTATTCTTTTCTTTAAAAATCCTAAATTATTCAAAAGGGTTCGTTGTTGCTATTTCACTCTCACCCCTAGAAATTCATGTATTCAATCCACAAAAACGTCAATTTCGCACAAAAAACACCTCAAAAGTACATAAAAAAGTGATAGTTTACATCACTTTTTTGGCTCTACTAAGGGATATATAAGTAGTTCTTTAGGGTAGTAATGGTGCCGAAAAGATAACCCGAAACTAACTCACTTACTTTGATGTATTTTTAGCTTTACTAGGCTATTAAAATAAGTGCCAATTTTGGTTTTCATTCAAATCTATTGAGGTTTTTGAATCAATTTTCTTATTAACAAATAAATCAAGAGTTTCAAAAATGATAACCATAGATTAGGTTAAGACTCACAAGTGTATCACTTTATTACATTTCATATGGAAATTGTTTCTATGAGAAACACTGATTATTGTTAGCTTGTTTTTTTTCATTAGATCAAAAATATTATTTCGAATTTTGGTTTCAATATTTACATCTAGATTTGCTGTAACTTCATCTAGCATAATAAGAGGGGTTTGTCTTGATAATCCAATGGCTAAAGACAATCGCTGCTTTTCGCCTCCTGAAATCAATTTTCCCATTTCCCCTATATCCGTATATATTCCTTTGGGAAGATTTTGAATGAAAGCTACTAATTCCGCGATTCCTAAATATTCAAAAATCAGGTTCTCATCAATGTTTTTGTTTATTAGCTTAAAATTGTCATATATACTTCCAGGAAATAAAAATATATCTTGTGAGATTTTAGTGATTATCTTCCTTAAATAAAATGAATTAATTTCAGAAATATTAATGTTATTCACTTTAATTTCTCCTGATGTCACTTCATATAACTTAGAAATCAAATTTAAAATGGTAGTTTTTCCTGATCCAGAATCACCTTCAATACCTATCCAATCTCCAGAGCATACATTAAATGAAATATTTTTCAATTCATAGTTTCTATCATATGAAAAAGAACAATTTTTAAATGTTAATTCACTAAAATCATTAATAATAACTTTGTCAACATTCTTTTCTCTTTCACCTTCTAAATCATAGAACTGCATCATCTTTGAAAATTCTGCTTCTTGTTTTTTCCGATCAAGTTGAGTTCTAATTACATTATTTATAGTATTATAAAAAAGTCCAGAGTATGTGAACAGCATAATCAAGGTTCCAAGTGAATTGACAGTAAACAGGCTATTTTGATTCAAATATAACAATGCACTGAGTCCGAATGTCAATCCTGAAAATAGTGCAGTAGTGAATCCAACACTCCAAAAGCCAGTTAAAGAATCAAGCGCAGCAACCTTACCCCAAGTTTTAACAATTGAATTGTTTTCATTTTTTATATCATTCAGCTTAGAATTTTCTAGTGTGTTGAGTTTAATGTATTCTATACCCTTAATCAAATCAGTTCTCTTTTGCATCAATACAGCATTTTTCTCAAGAATGAATTTAATTTCTTTATCTATTTTTTTAGTTGCAATTTTGATTGGAATTACACTCAAAGGAATATATATTAATTGAACTAGTCCAATTATTGGATTGTAGTAACCGATTAATACTAACGTGATAATACTAATAATGATATATCCAAAATATTTTGGTAATTCTCGAATATAAAAAGAGACGTATGTAACTGCTTCTTTAGATAAATAACTCACTAATTCCATAGAATTCTGCTTTTTAAAATAATCCAGTTCTTGGTAAACCACATTTTCCAATAAATCTATTGCTATTTCATTTCCCCTATTCCTCGCAAATTTAATGCTTAGGTAATTATATACAGTTTGTGATATTACAATAATAAATGGTAATGAAACTAGTATTACTGTAGCTAAAATTATATATTTAACATTACTTTCTGGTAAATATATGTCTATTATTTCCTTCATAAAAATTGGTGAAATTAGAGATACCAATTGAATGAAAATGAAAAGAACAAAAGAGAGTATTGCGTATTTTTTTATCTTTTTGTCCATCAAATGAGTTTTAAACATTAATTATCTTCCTTTCAATTAGTAGATTTACAAATTCAATTACATCATTTTTGACTTGTTCTTTATAACCAGGATATTTACGTTGAAGGTTTGAGATTACTGCATGTACAGAGGGCATACATATAATCGCCTTCCATATTTCTGATGCAGTATCCTCTAACATCATCTGTTCATTTGTTTTTGAGTTAACAACTACCGTTTTTGAATCAATTGTCGTATAACTAACAGACTTATTAAGTTCCATTTTATAGTCCTCCAATTTTATGTTTTTGCGCTAAGCAGAATGATTCGGATGGTTTAAATATACTTCCAGTTTCATTTAAATTTGATACTAAGCAAGGGTTACATGTGTTTCTTACTTCGCAATTCACACATTTAACAAAGTTGTTGATATTCAAACTTCTTATGATTTTAAGATAATGGGAGTTTTCCCAAATATCCTTAATTTTTGTTTGGTTTATATTTCCTGCTGGTGTATTGAAAAAAGTACAAGGATATACATTTCCTTTTGAGTCAATTGAACATGTTATTCTTCCAGCAGAACAGAAAAATTCGGTTCTTAATTCTTTTTCAAGAAAATATTGAGAATTTCTCTCGAGCTGCTCTTGACTAGGACGATAATCATCAATACTTTGGTTTCCCTCTAGTAATAAATTCAAATTAATATCTTTTTTAGATAACCCTAAATCAATAAAATATTCCAATAAAGTCGGTATATCATCAATGTTATATTTAGTCACTGTCGTTGCAATTCCTACAGATATACCACTTTCAATCGAAAACTTAATATTATCTATAGCTCTATTATAAAATAAAGTATCATTATTTAGACCAAAATGAAAATCGTAATTCATCTTATCAGTACTATGGAAACTGTAGGTAAGTCTTTCAATTCCTATAGAAGCTAAATTAAGAATAACATTTCTATTCAACAAATGTCCATTTGATATTACTGATACTCTAAAACCTAATTGTTTTGCGTATCTTAATATATCCAAAAAATCGCTTCGTGCAAATGGTTCTCCTCCAGAAAACCCTATATAATAAGTTCCAAGTTTCTTTAATTCATGTAATAACTCTTTTAGTCTTGATGTAGATATTTCATCATTAGCAACATGATTCTCTCCTTGATAACAAAAAAAACATTTTGCATTGCATTTATATGTCACATCAATTTCAACTTGAAATAATCTGTTATTAATAACTGCGATATTCTTTATTTCATCTAAATAATTTTTATTATTCTCCACAATAATCATTTTTATACCCCCTATAATATTTGGTTAATGGTTAAAGACAGATTTAATACGTTTTTATAGCATTTTTTTCTTATTTATTAGCAGCAACTAATTCTATCGCAAGCAACTTGATTACTAGCTACAATTCCATTTCCATCTGATAGCAATATAGTAATTCTAATAATTGGTTTTCTCCACATATCATTCACCTTTCCTTTATATTTCTTAAACCATTAACCCTAAAATCGACATCAATCCCCGTTTAATAAAAAACTCACCCATGGTTATAAAATGAAAAGCAATTATAATCTAAAAACATTCAAGTTTTTTGATTGCATAGTCTTAGAAATTCATGCTCCAAAATTTTGACATTTACTATCCAAAACTCCAAGAAGCTCCAAGGGTGTGTAGTTTTTTATTCATTTAACTGTTTTTCATGGTTCTTCACATTCAATATCAAACCGATCATGCAATTCTAAGGTGCTGATTTTTCATCTGTTCTACAAAACATCAAAATTGTTCACAAGGGTTCGTTGTCACTATTTCACTCTTACCCCTAGAAATTCATATATTTATCCCCTCAAAACGTCAATTTCACCCAAAAAATACCCCAAAAATGCATAAAAAAAACGATAGTTTACATCGCTTTTTTGGCTCTACTAAGGGATATATAAGCAGTTCTTTAGGGTTGTAATGGTGCCGAAAATAGGACTCGAACCTACGACCTGCTGATTACGAGACAGTTGCTCCATCAATTTATGAATTTTAAAGCTATTATCCATATACAAATTTATGCGCTTATCTTAGTAATTCAATTCATCAAAAGATGTAATTCATTTAAAATCTTCTTCATATAATTCGAAATACAATTTCTCTCTCGCTTCTTTGTTATCAATTAAATCAGATATTAAATATCCTTCATCATCGATCAAATCAACTGATGCTCCATTTTTAAGAAGATAAGACTTTATAACTTTGTTTTCCCTTATTACAGCATAAAACAAGGCTGTTCTTCCATCATTGTCCCGTAAATTTATATTTGCGCCAGCTTCTACTAAATGTTTGACACTTTGAAAATTATCCCATGCTGTAGCAAGGACAATAGCTGGACAGTCAGTGTGTAAATCTGGGTTTGCTTCTTTACTAATTAGATATTTCACAATATCGCTGTACTCTGCAGATGCGTGTATTAATGGAGTAAACCCATCAGAATCACAGATATCCATTAAAGCTCCAGATTCACATAAATACTTTACAACTTCAAGTTTATTTTCTTGGGTAGCTAAATGTAATGATGTTCTACCTCTACAATCAAACCTGTTAATATCATAACCATTAGAAAGGAGAATTTTTACATTTTCAAGAAGTCCATAACTTGATGCACAAGCAAGTGCATCATTATTCTTTGATGGTTCTTGTCTTATTAAATTCTCTAAAATCACAGGGTTATTAATCATCGAAGCAATCTCTATAGGATTAAGCCACTTGTGATTTGTTATAGATAAATCCGGATATTGTGATAGTAAGTATATTACAAATTTAAGATTCTCGTTATAAACTGCGACATGCATTAATGTATTTCCATATGAGTCAGTGCTATTAATATCGTTAGATGCTAAAAAATCATTCAGTTTATCTTCATTATAAAATCGAAACAGTTTTTTATAACTAGTACGCATGTTTGCTCACCACTTACTTCAATTTTCTCTTTATAAATCAACTTAGATTCTTAGCATCAATTTACT
>Ga0180008_1001939_pt1 | contig 11875 bp, 8 predicted proteins | sample MM_PW_MetaG_FD_121121 | JGI IMG/M metagenome (GOLD analysis project Ga0180008, IMG submission 121121) | Groundwater microbial communities from the Aspo Hard Rock Laboratory (HRL) deep subsurface site, Sweden - MM_PW_MetaG | ecosystem: Environmental > Aquatic > Deep subsurface > Groundwater... | reverse complement strand
TCGGCCTGGAACCCGGCGCTGGTCGAGCAGATGGCGCTGCCGCCGTGCCACGCGCTGTTCCAGTTCTATGTGGCCGACGGCAAGCTCAGCTGCCAGCTGTATCAGCGCTCGGCGGACATCTTCTTGGGGGTGCCGTTCAACATCGCCAGCTATGCCTTGCTGACCCTGATGGTCGCTCAGGTCTGTGGTTTGCAGCCCGGTGACTTTATCTGGACCGGCGGCGACTGCCACCTGTACGCCAACCATATCGAACAGACCGATTTGCAGCTGAGCCGCGAGCCGCTGCCGTTGCCGACCATGAAGATCAACCCCGAGGTGAAGGACATTCTGGCCTTCAAATTCGAAGACTTCGAACTGCTGGGTTATCAGGCACATCCGCACATCAGTGCGCCGGTGGCGGTCTGATCACAGGGTGAGACGGCTGTATTTGTTACCCTGAGGCGTCTTTTAGTTGGGGGAACAACGCATGCCGAGAGTTCTGATCGCCTTGTGGCTGATGCTGCTGGGGTTAAATGCAGCGGCCGCCGAGCCAAATGAACCGGTTCTGCGGGTGGGCATCAGCGAGGTGCCGCCATTCGTGATCAAAGAGCCGGATGGCAGCTGGCGCGGTATCAGCATCGATTTATGGAGTACGGTGGCCAGCGCCGCGGGCTACCCTTCGAACTGCTGCCCATGCCGTTCGAGCGCTTGCTGCCGAGCCTTGAAGAGGGCCAATTGGACGTGGTGGTTGGCGCGCTAACCATGACCGCCGAGCGTGAGGAACGCTTCGACTTTACCCACCCTTTTTATCGCACCGGCCTGGCCATTGGCGTACAGCGTGATGGCGACAAAAGTGGCTGGATGGCGCTTAGAGGGCTGTTGTCTTGGCAGTTTCTCAGTCTGATCGGCGGCTTGGCCGTGTTGTTGCTGTTGGTTGGGGCGTTGCTCTGGCTGTTTGAGCGGCGCAATAACCAGGAGCAGTTTGGCGGTACCCCGGTGCAAGGCCTGGGCTCCAGTTTCTGGTGGGCAGCCGTCACCATGACCACCGTAGGCTATGGCGATAAAGCCCCGGTCACCTTGGGCGGGCGTTTGGTCGGGCTGGTGTGGATGTTTGCCGGTTTGATCATGGTGTCGACCTTCACCGCCGCGGTTGCCAGCATGCTCACCGTTGGTAATTTACAAGGGGGTATTCAGAGCGTTGAAGACCTGCGCCGCGCCCATGTGGCCAGCGTCGACAACACCTCCGGCGCGCTCTATCTGGAGAGCCAGCGCATTCGCCACAGCAATTACCCCAACCTGATGACTGCCATGCAGGCGGTCCAGCAGGGCGAAGCGGAGGCGGTGGTGTATGACTTGCCGATCATGCAGTACCGCAACGGTGAGCTGAATCAAGGCGGCCTGCGCTTGCTGCCCGGTACGTTCGAGAACCAGTCTTACGCGTTTGCGCTGGCCAGCGACAGCCCCTACCGTGAACCCCTCAACCTGGAGCTGTTGCGCGCCCTGGGCGAGGACGAGTGGGGCAAAACTCAGCGGCTGTATCTGGGCGAGCCCTGAGCCAGGGCTGCTATTCGCTGTTTAGCAGCGTGGCGGCCAGTGTGTTGAGTTGAATTTCCCGCTCGTTCTGCTGAAGTTGCGCGCCGGGGTTGAGCGATGACCATTCAGGGTGGGCGCGGGCTTTGTGCAGAGCCTCCGGCAGCTTGCCTTCGCGCCAGCTGGCGTCCTGCGGCGCGGCCAGGTTGATGGCTTCGACGGCTGCATGGCCGCGCGCTTCCAGTGCTTGCAGCAGCAGTTGTTGGCGCAGGGCGAGCAGGCGCAGCACAGCATCGTCCACGCTCAGTTCGCGCTGGCCTTTGAGTTTGCCTTTCAGCCGTTCGCCGTAGTTGCGTAAGGTCTGTGCACTGCCGCCGATCAGCGCGCCGAGAGCCGCCGCGGCGCCCAGGGTGATGCCGCCGACCAGCAGATCAACACCCACGCCGGTGGCGGCGCCTGCCGCCATACCGCCGCCGACTTTGACGCCAAGTTGTTTGAGGGTTTCTGGGTTAAATAGATCGTCGCCCCAGCGGCCGTCGAGCAAGGGCAGGTCGGCGGCCTTGGCGTCATCCTGACGGAAGCCATACAGGCGCAGCAGAGCTTCTACGCAGCCTTGCTCGCGTTGGCGAATGCTCTGGTGCAGTTCACGGATCGCTTCTTGTTCCTGCTGGCCTTGCACCGCCACGCTGCGGCGGCAGGCCGCGCAATCTAGGAGCAACTCCGCGATCAGCCGTGCGCCGCAGCTGCGGCGCAGTTGCTGTTGCGCCTGGTGGTCGTCGATCAGCCGTTGCAGTTGTAGCCGGGCTTTTTCCAGCAGCAGGGCGAGGCTGTCATACAGGCGGCGCTCGCCATCCAGTGGCGGCGCTACGCTGTCGAAGCACACCAGTGCATGCAGGCCTAAACGGGCGAGGGCATCGCGCCAGTCCTGCTCGCGGTGCTGGTGGCTGCTAACGAAATTCAGCACTGGTAACAGCGGCCGGCCGCACATGCTCAGCACGGCCAGCTCGTCGCGGTACTTGGCCAGTACCGGCTCGCGGGCGTCGATCACATACAGGCCGGCGTCGGAGGCGAGCAGTTGCCGCAGCACCTTGGCTTCCTGTTCGAAGCGCTGACGTGCTTCGCTGCCGTCGAGAAAGCGTGCCAGGCGGGCTGGGCCATCCAAGCGCTCGCCGGGGCGATCCAGGCGCTCCAGATAATCGAGCAGGGCGATGGCGTCTTCCAGGCCCGGTGTGTCGTACAGCTCCAGCAACGCTTGGCCGTCTACTGACAGGCGTGCGCCCTCGACATGCTGGGTGGTGCTGGGGCGGTGGGAGACTTCACCGAAGCCGACATCGCGGGTCAGGGTGCGCAGCAACGAGGTTTTGCCGACATTGGTGTGGCCGACCACGGCCAGTTTCAGCGGTTTAGTCATGGCCATGCTCCAGCCAGCTGAGCGGCAGGCTGTCGCTATGCGGCAGTTGCAGTTGATCCAGTGCGCGGTGCCAATCGCCCAAGCGGGCGCTGTCGAGGGCTTCACCCGGCGCCGGCGGCAGCAGCCAGATACGTGTGCTGCCTGCCGTGCGCGCCAGCTCGCCGAGCAACGCCAGGCTGCCGCGATCTGGCGAACGGCGCGGGTCACAGGCAATCAGCAGGCGTGCCGGAGGGAAGCGGCTGAGTTGCTCGAGCAGCTGTTTGCGTTGTTCGCGGCTGTCGATCACGCCGGCATGGCCGATGGTTTTGGGTAGCGCGGGGGGCCAGTTGCGTTGTGGGTCCAGCTCGACCCCAACGAGCAACGCGCCCTGACTGTCGAATGCGTTTTGACCGGCCAGGGGCTGATGCAGCTGCGTGGGCGCGGCATCGCATACGCCGAGGCGTTCGCTGCTCGGTTGCAGGCGCTCACGCAGTAGGCTGTAGCCGGGCAAGTTGAGGTCCAGGCTCAGCGCGGCACAGCCACGTCGCCAGCGCCACAGGCAAAACAGCAACAACCCCAGGCGTGGCAGCAGACCGTAAACCACCAGTACGCCGACCAACCAGCCGGCCCAGCTCAGCCGCGCGCTTTCGTTGGCCAGCGCGTTGTCGCCGCTGGCGCGGATCAGATCGGCATCTGGCAGGCTGAAACCGAGCAGCGCCGGCAGGCTGCCGAGGGCTTGGGTGAGGGCAATAAAACTGTCGCCACCGAGCAGGGTACTTTCCCAAACAAAGCCGTAACGCCGAGTGGCCAGCAAGGCCAGTAGGGTTAGCAGCGCAGTGAGCAGGGTCAGCAGCCAGAAGCCGTGCACTAGGATGCCCAGGCCCCAGCGGCTCAAGCGTTGGCGTTGCAGCATCAGCAGTAATGCCGGTGCCAGCTGCGCCGCCCGCGCATCGCGGGCGAGCTTGGCACTCAGCCACAACCACAGATGTCCGAGTGCGCCGGCACTGTCACGGCTCAGCAGCAGGCCCATCGCCCAGCCCAGCAGCAGGATTAGGTTGAGCCCGAGTAGGCTGCCCAAGGCCCAGAACACATTGACCGGGCGCAAACCGTCGCCCAAGGCCGCCACCGCCAGACCGCTGCCACTGAGAATGGATAGCAGTAAAAACAGCAACCCGGCCAGGCGCGCACCGTGCAGCCAATGTTGCAGCGCCTGCACCTGACCGTCGCGTTCGCCCAGCAACCAGGCGCGGGTTTGGATGCGTTCGCTGAGTTCGCCGCCTTGGGCCTGTGCGCGGCGATTGGCCTCGCTGTCTTCCAGTGGCCCGGCATGCGCTTCACGCAGGCGGATGGTTTCGCTGAGCCAGAGGCGCTGCAGGCGGCTGGGTATGGGGGTATCGAGTGGGCGCACGCGATGTTCCGTTGGCGAGTGGTAAACAGAGGATAACCTCAGCCGCTGGTGTATGGCACAGTTGTGCGCGTGTACGCAGGCGGCCAGTCCAGCTAGGCTGGTGCAAGCACAGTGGTGGTCTGTCCCGGTGATGGCCCCATGGATTAATAACAATAAAAGCGAGTGCCATCGTGAAGTTACCGCACCTGGAGTGGGTTAATCAGGATTCACCGTACCTGCGTCAGCATCAGCAGGGCTTTCGTTCGCTGAGTTTTGACGGCGAGTTGGAGCAGGCGTTCAAGCGTTATCACGCCAATGTGTTCCTGCGCCGTATGCGCTGGGCACTGCTGGTGGCGACGCTGCTGGCGCTGCTGTTTGTGGCGCTGGATGCGATCAACATGCCCGACCCGCTGCGCGGTCAGGTGCTGGCGCTGCGCCTGGGGGTGATTCAACCGCTGCTGTTACTGGCCTGGCTGGCGACCTATCAGCGTGGTCTGCGTGATCATCTGCAGCTTATTGGTGGCACTGTGGCGTTGCTCTGCGGGCTGGCGGTGGCGGCCATTATCGGCTTGGCGCGCTATCACAACTTTGCCCTGCCCTATGAAGGCATCATCTTGGTCACGGTGTTCTTCTATTTCCTCACCGGATTGCGTTTTAGCACGGCCGTGCTGTGCGGCTGGCTGACCTTTTTTGCTTACCTGATGGTGGAACTGAGTGTTGGTTTGACCGGTGAGTGGCTGGTGAGCAATGCCCTGTTCTTGGCCCTGGCCAATGTCATCGGCTCGGTGGGCTGTTACTCACTGGAATACGCCACACGGCAGAATTTTCTCGCCCATGGCTTGCTGCAGGACCTGGCCGAAAAGGACTTTCTGACCGGGCTGCTCAACCGCCGGGCCTTCACCGAGCGCGCCGAACGCAGTTGGCGTCAGGCACAGCGGGAAAAGCAGGCCTTGGGCGTGGTGATGATGGATATCGACTTCTTCAAGCGCTACAACGATCACTACGGCCACGCCGCCGGTGATGAGGCGCTGCGCCAGGTCGCCCGAGTGATCGGCGAGCATGCCCGGCGGCCGCTGGACTGTGCCGCGCGTTATGGCGGCGAGGAGTTTGTCGGGGTTTGGTATGGCCTGGGTGAAGAGCAGTTGCTGGCCATTTTGCAGGACATCTGCAATGCGACCGAGGCGCTGGCGTTGAGCCATGCGCACTCGGATGCCGCCGGGGTGGTCACACTCAGCATCGGCCTGGCCTACCTGACCCCACAGCCGCACCAGAGTTTGGCTGATGCCCTGCGTCTGGCGGATGTCGCCCTCTACCTGGCCAAGGAGCAGGGGCGCAATCGCGTGGTGGGCAAGCGGTAGGAGGGTGATCACAGGCAAGGCTTCAATGATCGCCGCGCAGGCGGTATTCTCGCCGCTATGAAAAATTCCCTGCCCCTCTGCCTGATTGCGGCCCTCGCGGAAAACCGCGTGATCGGCCGCGATAACCAATTGCCCTGGCACTTGCCAGCGGACCTTAAACACTTCAAAGCCCTGACCCTGGGTAAGCCGATCATCATGGGTCGCAAAACCTGGGATTCACTCGGCCGGCCGCTGCCGGGCCGCCTCAACCTAGTGGTCAGCCGCCAGCCCGGCTTGCAACTGGAGGGGGCTGAAGTGTTCGCCAGCCTGGAGGCTGCTATCGAGCGCGCGCAGGTCTGGGCCCGCGCCAATGCTGCCGATGAATTGATGTTGATCGGCGGCGCGCAACTGTATGAGCTTGGCTTGGCTAAGGCTACGCGGTTGTACCTGACGCGGGTTGCGCTCAGCCCGGAGGGCGACGCCTATTTCCCTGAGCTAAGCCCGGCGCAGTGGCAGCTCAGCGAACAGGCCGCCCATGCTGCGACGGCTGAAACCCCGGCCTATGTCTTCCAGACGTGGCAGCGCGCCTAGCGCACAAGCCCAACGGCCGCTCCCGTAAGCCAGAAAGCAAAACGCCACCTGTGTAGGTGGCGTTTTGCGTTAGGCGATCGGTTTAGGCGTTCGCTTTGCGTTCAGGCAGAAACCAGTTCATCAGCAGCGCACAGATACCGCCGGTGGCAACGCCTGACTCCAGTACATTGCGCAGGGCTGCTGGCATGTGTGCGAGGAATTCCGGCACCTGCGACACGCCGAGGCCCAGGGCCAGGGACACCGAGATGATCAGCAGGGCGCGGCGATCCAGTTGCACGCCGGCAATGATGTTGATCCCCGCGGCAGCAACTGCGCCGAACATCACCAGTGCCGCGCCACCCAGTACCGGCTCAGGCACGGCTTGGATCACCCCGGCCACGCTGGGGAACAAGCCGAGAATCACCAGCATCGTGGCAATCCACAGGCCGATGTGGCGGCTGGCGATGCCGGTTAGCTGAATGACGCCGTTGTTCTGCGCAAACACCGAGCTGGGGAAGGTGTTGAACAGCCCGGCCAGCAACGAGTTGGCGCCGTTGACCAATACGCCGCCTTTGATCCGCTGCATCCACAGCGGGCCTTCGACCGGCTGGCGGGAGATTTTGCTGGTGGCGGTCACATCGCCAATCGCTTCCAGGGACGTCACCAGGTAGATCACCAGCATGGGGATGAACAGGCTCCAGGAAAAGCTCAGGCCAAAATGCAGCGGCATCGGCACCTGGAACAACTCGGCCTCGTGCATGCCGGTGAAGTCCAGGCGACCGAGGTAACCGGCCAGGGCGTAGCCAACCGCCAGGGCGATGACGATGGCGCAGCTGCGCATCCACACCAGTGGAATGCGGTTGAGCACCACGATCACCCCCAGTACCACGCCGGACAGCATCAGGTTTTCGGCGTTGGCAAAAGTGCCGTCGGCCATCGCCGAGAAGCCGCCGCCCATGCTGATCAAGCCCACTTTAATCAGGGTCAGGCCAATCATCAGCACCACGATGCCGGTGACCAGCGGCGAGATCAGTCGTTTGACGAAAGGCAGGATGCGCGACACGCCCATTTCGACAAACGAGCCGGCGATTACCACGCCGAAGATCGCCGCCATCACGGCTTCCACAGGCGTGCCTTGCTGCACCATCAATGCGCCACCGGCAATCAGCGGGCCGACAAAGTTGAAACTGGTGCCCTGCACGATTAGCAGCCCGGCACCGAAGGGGCCAAAGCGTTTGCACTGAACGAAGGTGGCGATGCCGGAAATCACCAGCGACATCGAGACAATCAGGTTGGTGTCGCGCGCCGACACGCCCAACGCCTGGCAGATCAACAGGCCCGGGGTGACGATCGGTACGATGATCGCCAGCAGATGCTGCAAGGCCGCCAGCAGGCTGATCAGGGGCTTGGGACGGTCTTCCAGGCCGAACACCAGTTCGTCGGTGACGGGCGGCTTGTCGAGTGCGCTCATGGTGGTGCTCCGGAAAAAAGAGCGCGATTCTACTGAGCAATACCCGTCACGCCCAGCGTTGGCTGCTAACTAGCTGCGGGCGTGGCGGGTGGCGGTACGGCGATATTACCTGCGGTTTAGCGGCGCGAGGCTTGCCCGGGGCATAAAAAACCCGGCGCAAAGGCCGGGTTTTTGTTGGGCTGGGGCTTAGGGCACCAGTTTCTCTAGCAGCGCTTTGTCGCGTACCGCGCCTTTGTCGGCGCTGGTGGCGAGCAGGGCGTAGGCCTTGAGCGCGGTGGTGACTTTGCGCGGACGCTGTTCCACGGGCTTCCAGCCTTTTTTGTCCTGCTCGTGGCGGCGATGGGCGATTTCTTCGTCGCTGACCAGCAGGTTGATGGTGCGCTCGTGGATGTTGATCAGGATTTTGTCACCCTCCTGCACCAAACCGATGGCACCGCCTGCGGCGGCTTCCGGCGAAGCGTGGCCGATGGACAGGCCCGAGGTGCCGCCGGAGAAGCGGCCGTCGGTGAGCAGGGCACAGGCTTTGCCCAAGCCTTTGGATTTCAGGTAGGAGGTCGGGTAGAGCATCTCCTGCATGCCCGGGCCGCCTTTCGGGCCTTCGTAGCGGATGATGACGATATCGCCTTCTTTTACTTCGTCGGCGAGGATGCCGCGCACTGCGCTGTCCTGGCTCTCGAAGATTTTCGCATTGCCTTCGAAGACGTGGATCGACTCATCAACACCGGCGGTTTTCACCACGCAACCGTCGAGGGCGATATTGCCGTACAGCACGGCCAGGCCACCTTCTTGCGAGTACGCGTGCTCGACGCTGCGGATGCAACCGTTCTCACGGTCGTCATCGAGGGTTTCCCAGCGGGTGCTCTGGCTGAAGGCGGTCTGCGTTGGGATGCCGGCCGGGCCTGCGCGGAAGAAGGTGTGCACGGCTTCATCGTCAGTCTGGGTGATGTCCCATTTGGCGATGGCTTCTTCCATGCTGCGGCTGTGTACGGTCGGCAGGTCGGTGTGCAGCAGGCCGCCACGGGCCAGCGAGCCGAGGATGCTGAAGATGCCGCCCGCGCGGTGGACGTCTTCCATGTGGTACTTCTGGATGTTTGGCGCGACCTTGCACAGCTGCGGCACTTTGCGCGAAAGGCGGTCGATGTCGCGCAGGTCGAAGTCGATCTCAGCCTCCTGGGCGGCGGCCAGCAGGTGCAGGATGGTGTTGGTTGAACCACCCATGGCGATGTCCAGGCTCATGGCATTCTCGAACGCCTTGAAGTTGGCAATATTGCGCGGCAGAACCGACTCGTCGCCTTCGCCATAGTAGCGTTTGCACAGCTCGACCACGGTGCGGCCGGCCTGCAGGAACAGCTGCTCGCGGTCGCTGTGGGTAGCCAGGGTCGAACCGTTACCCGGCAGGGCCAGGCCCAGGGCTTCCATCAGGCAGTTCATCGAGTTAGCGGTAAACATGCCGGAGCAGCTGCCGCAGGTCGGGCAAGCGCTGCGCTCGTATTCGGCCACCTTTTCATCGCTGGCGCTCTCGTCAGCGGCGATTACCATGGCATCGACCAGGTCCAGACCATGGCTGGCCAGCTTGGTTTTGCCGGCTTCCATCGGCCCGCCGGAGACAAAGATCACCGGGATGTTCAGGCGCAAAGCAGCCATCAGCATGCCGGGGGTGATTTTGTCGCAGTTGCTGATGCAAACAATGGCGTCGGCACAGTGAGCGTTGACCATGTACTCAACGGAGTCGGCAATGATCTCGCGGCTCGGCAGCGAATAAAGCATGCCGTCGTGGCCCATGGCGATGCCGTCATCGACCGCGATGGTGTTGAATTCTTTGGCCACGCCACCGGCCCGCTCGATTTCGCGGGCGACCAGTTGCCCCATATCTTTGAGGTGCACGTGGCCGGGTACGAACTGGGTGAAGGAGTTGGCAACGGCAATGATCGGCTTTTTGAAGTCTTCGTCCTTCATCCCGGTAGCACGCCACAGGGCGCGGGCGCCGGCCATGTTACGGCCGTGGGTGGAGGTCTTTGAGCGGTAGTCAGGCATGGTGATAAATCCTGCAAAGGCTAATCAGGTTACGCGTTCACAGACACTAGTGCTGTGCTGGCAACGGGCTGTTGGTGCGTATGTTGAGCCGGGTTCAGGCCCAAGGCAAACGCGAGTGAGCATCTGCTGGGCTGGGGCGCTGCTTGGCGCGGTGTGGGCGCTGGCGTGGCCGGGCTACAAGTCCGCCTGGGATGTGGCAGGAGAGTGGCGATTCTAATCCCAGGCGGCTTGAGGCGAAAGCGCGGGGTGCTTATTCAATCTGCTCGATACCGCGCATTCGGGTGGCGCGGCGGCGCAGCAGCTCGATGGTGATCAGCAGCACAATCGACATCAGGATCAGCAGGGTGGCGATGGCCAGGATGCTCGGGTTGATCTGCTCGCGCAGGCCCGAGAACATTTGCCGGGGAATGGTGCGTTGCTGCGGCCCGGCCATAAACAGGATCACCACCACTTCATCGAACGAGGTGATAAAGGCGAACAGCGCGCCGGAGATCACCCCTGGACGAATCAACGGCATGATGATGTCGAAGAACACCCGCAGTGGCGTGGCGCCTAGATTCAGTGCCGCGCGGGCCAGGCTGTAGTCGAAGCCCGTCAGGGTGGCGGTGACGGTGATGATCACAAACGGTGTGCCGAGGGCGGCGTGGGCGATGATGATGCCCAGGTAGTTACCGGCTAGGCCCAGGTCTGAATAGAAGAAGAACATCCCGGCGGCGGTGATGATCAGCGGCACGATCATCGGCGACAGCAGCAAGGCGGTAATCAGGCGGCGCATCGGCATATCGTCGCGCGCCAGGCCCACGGCGGCGCAAGTGCCGAGCACGGTGGCCAGCAGGGTGGCGAAGAAACCAATGAGAAAGCTGTTCTTGATTGCCAGCAGCCATTTGTCATCGCTGAAGATGGCGCTGTACCAGCGCAGCGAATAGGCCTCGGGCTGGAAGGTGAGCATGCCTTCGGTAAAGCTGAAGAAGGGCTCGACGTTGAATGACAGCGGAATGATCACCAGAATCGGCATGATCAAAAACAGCAGCACCAGCCAGGAGCTGGTCTTTAACAGCCAGCTACCCAGGTGATACCAAAAACCGTAATAGGCGGGAATCTTCGACATATCAGCTCATCCCAGTTTGATATTGCTGGCACCGACGAAGCGGTCGTAGAGCCAGTACAGCAGCAGGATCAGCGCAAGCAGTAAGGACCCCAGCGCGGCGGCCAGTTCCCAGTTGTTCGAACGCTGCATATGGAAGGCAATGATGTTGCTGATCATCTGCCCGTCGGTGCCGCCGACCAGCGCCGGGGTGATGTAGTAACCCACCGAGATGATGAACACCAGCAGCGCCCCGGCGCTCAGCCCCGGCAGGGTCATCGGGAAATAGATGCGGGCGAAGGCCGGTATCGGTCGAGCGCCCAGCGACAGGGCCGCACGCAGGTAGCTGGGGTCTATGCCGCGCATCACGCTGTACAGCGGCAAAATCATAAACGGCAGCAGGATATGGGTCATCGCGACCACGGTGGCGAAGGAGGTGTAGAGCATTTCGATCGGCTCACCGATTACGCCGACGCCGAGAAGGAAGGAGTTGATCACCCCGTTGGTCTGTAGCAGTGCGATCCATGCGGTGGTGCGTACCAGCAGCGAGGTCCAGAACGGTAACAGCACCAGCACCAACAACAAGTTGGCGCGGTTTTCTGGCAGGCGAGCCAGGTAATAGGCCAGCGGGTAGCCAAGCAGGGCGCAGAACAGGGTGATGACCAGCGCCATGCTCAGGGTCTTGCTGTAGAGCTGCAGATAGATCTGCGTGTCTTCGCGCACCTGAATGCCGTGCTCTTGGTCGAGTTCAAGGTCGAGCGCAGTCAGGTAGTAATCGTAGGTGTAGGGTTTGCCTGCGCGCTGGATGGCGTACCAGATTTCCGGCTTGCTCCATTTGCGGTTGGATTTGAGCAGGATCTCGGCACCTTGCTGCGTCAATTGCTCGCTATCCAGGCGCGAAACTTTGCGGGCGGTGGATTTGACCACGCTGGACATGCCTGCAGAGGCACGATTGAACTCTTCGGCGAGCTTGCCGGACTGGCGCACTTTGGCCAGGTCGTGCAGCTCTTGGGCAAAGACGCTCAGGGTTTGTTGATCAGGAACCGTTTTGCCGTCCCAGCGTTGCAGCTCGCTCAGGGTCAGCGGAATCAGG
>Ga0180008_1001938_pt1 | contig 11885 bp, 14 predicted proteins | sample MM_PW_MetaG_FD_121121 | JGI IMG/M metagenome (GOLD analysis project Ga0180008, IMG submission 121121) | Groundwater microbial communities from the Aspo Hard Rock Laboratory (HRL) deep subsurface site, Sweden - MM_PW_MetaG | ecosystem: Environmental > Aquatic > Deep subsurface > Groundwater... | reverse complement strand
TTAGATTTTATAGGAATAAAACTCGCCTTAGAAACCGCTCTTAAAAGAAAAGTCGATTTGGTAGAATACAGCGCTATCAAACCAAAAATCAGAGATAAAATACTAAAAGAGGAGGTGAGGATTTTATGAAAAGAGATATTTTACTTTTTATCGAAGACATTAGTGAAGCTATTAAAAAGATAGAAACATTTTCTATGGGTGTTGATGAAACGTTGTTCCTTAAAGATGAATTAAGACAAAGTGCAATAATAAGACAACTGGAAGTTATTGGAGAAGCTGTTAAGAATATTCCTGAAGAATTCAGAGCGAAGTATCCCTTGATAGAATGGAAAAAGATTGCTGGTTTTAGAGATGTTTTGATTCATGCTTATTTTGGGGCAGATCCGAGTAGAATATGGAGGGTTATTGAAAAAGATTTGCCTAAATTAAAAGAGAATATTCAAGGAATTTTGAAAAAGGAGAAGAAAAAATGAGAAAACAAAAGATAATTGCTTACGGGGAAATTTTCCTAATTGTTAGTATGAGCTTTGCGATTGCATTTATTTTTAATGAGAGCTTCTGGAAAGCTGGTGAAGATACTGGCGTGGCGGGTAAACTCTGGAATTCTGGGGGCGGGGTTGGTGGGAGGGTGTGTGCTGCGGGGGAAACTCTTCCCGCTGGAAAATATGGGGAGATTACTGTTCCACATGATATGGTGGTTGAACCGCCTTCTCCAGCTTTACAACCTGCCGGAAATCCTAGTTCGTTAGTTGCGGGCAAAAATTTTGATCCTGTTACTGGGAAACTTTTAGATGGCGGGGGCGGAGGTGGGACTGGAGTAGCAGGGGCTGGGGAGGCAGCGCTTCCGCCTGGAGCGATAGCCAATGTCCCGGCCGGGCAAGCAGGTCTTATGAACAGCATTTTTGGAGGGCAGGCGTTTGGAGCAGGAGTTGGAACTTCCCATATGGCCATTTGGGGAGGAGCTTTATTCTCGGGATTGATTTGGGGGGCGGCAGTGGGCGGAATTGCTTATCTTCTCGCAGGAATGTTTGGAGTAAGTGATAATAATGCGGCTGCGATTGGACTTGGGGTTGGGGCTGGAACTTTTGCTGGGGCTTCTCTTTATCTTCTTGGGAAGAATGCTGCGCTTGCTGGGGTTCCTGCTCAGCCAGGATCAATTGGTGCTTTTGTGACGTCAGGTTTTGGAGCGGCGCTGATTGGGATAGGCATTGCGGCAACGATTATAATCCTTATGTGGAAGAGTGAAAAGAAGGAGCTTGTGAGATTTGAGTGTCTGCCTTGGGAGCCGCCAACTGGAGGTTCGCATTGCGAGGAGTGCAACGCTGATCCGTTGAGGCCGTGTTCTGAGTATAGATGTAAGAGTCTCGGGCAGGCGTGCGATATTGTTAACCCGGGAACGGAAAATGAAATGTGCATTTGGGTCGGAAAGGGTGATACTGCGGCACCGCATATCACGCCATGGGATGAGGCGCTAAACCCAGGTGGATTGAGATACTTCCCTGATTCGAGAATTAGTCCCCCAAATAGAGGGTTCTGGATACAAAGCGGAAGCAAGGATGGATGCCTACCGGCGTTTACGAATTTGGAGTTTGGATTTAAGACTGATGAGCCGGCACAGTGCAAGATTGATTATCAACCAAGCGATAACTACGAAGACATGAACAGCTTCTTTGTTGGGGAAAGCAATTTGTTCTTGACGGAACATACGCAGAAGATTAAAGTGGTTAATACTGAAGGAGAAGGACCAAATGAGCCTGTGATTGGAATAGATGGGACATTTAGTTTGTGGGTGAGATGCATTGATGCTAACGGAAATGGGATGGACAGCGCAATGGTGGCGTTCAGTTATTGTGTGGATCCTGGTCCGGACACGACGGCGCCGACTGTTGAAGGTTCGAACGTGGAAAGCGGAAAGCCTGTGCAGTCTGGTGTGGATCAGCTTTCTGGATTTGAGATTTATACGAACGAGCCGGCTGAGTGCAGATGGAGCAGAAGAGATCAGGCGTTTAGCAATATGGAGAATACTATGGAGTGTAGCAGCGGAACGTATCAGATTAATGCAAATCTGAATTATGTGTGCCAGACAAGTTTGACTGGGATTGTGGACAGACAGGATAATTGGTTTTACTTCAGATGCAAGGATGGAGAAGGAAATGTCATGACGACGAGTTATCCAATGCTTTTGCAAGGAACTGAGCCGTTGACGATTACGGATGTTGGGCCTGAAGGAGAGTTCACTGGGAGCACGACGGTTATACCTGTTACGCTGACTGTGCAGACTGCTCATGGGGCAAAGGATGGCGAGGCGACATGCTCATTCTCGAATACGCCTGAAGGAAGGCACGTCAGGATGGACGGAACTGGCGGAGTTTACCTGCACAACCAGACGCTTGACCTGCAGGCAAATAATTACATCTATTACTTCAGGTGCGTTGATGAGGGCGGAAACCTCGCGACTGCGAACACGACGTTTAGCGTTGTGACTGATACGGTTGATCCGTTGATTACAAGAGTGTTTAGGGATGGCAATATGTTTAAGCTGATAACGAGCGAGGAGGCGAAGTGCTATTACTCGAACACAAACTGCAACTATGAATTGGAGGATGCTTCGCCCTTACTGCTTGAGGAAGCGACAGACAGGTTTGTGCACACCGCGCCTTGGACAGAATCAGTTGTGTATTACATTAAGTGCGAGGATATGCAAGGAAACAGACCTCGGCCGGATGAATGCCAGATTATTGTGCAGGCGAGCGAGCTTTAAGGCTTTATCTCGAAGACTCTATTGTCAAAAAATTGCTTTGACTTGCCTCCCGTTCTAATGATTGTGGCACTGTCAAACAAATCCTCGCCATGCGATGATAAATTGAGAGTATACCATCCAGGAGTTTTTTCGGAATCTTTAAGAGTATACGTGAAGACGGTCTCTTCGTGGCTTCTTGGTAAATTGCCCTGAGTTATGGTTGTTCCATCCGGGCTAATCAATGCGAATTTAATATCCCCTCTTGATCTTGCAGCACTTATGTAAAAAGAGATATTTTCGTTCGGGTAGAAAGACCCCCCGTTTCCCCCAAGAAATTCATGGCCTTGAATCCTTCCATCGCCGTTTAAATCGATTGCTTCATTGTAAGGGAAATAATTCACAAAGCCATCTTCGCTCACCAGAAGAGTATCTTCGTTCTTTCCTGTTGTTCCTCCTTCAATCCCTCTGTTTTTATCATATCCTGCCTTGCTCCCCCTGTTTTTGTAATATTCTGCAAAAGATACATACACCTTGTCATTTCTCGTACAGCCCGAATTTACAAGGGGGCTTGTTCCGATTATTAAAGTTGCTAAGCTTGTTAAGATATCTTGCTTATTCATCTTTGCCTCCAAATGTTTTAAGCTGAGAATATTTGACCCCTGGAGAACCTGGCTCTACCCTGAACTGGGCGTGTCCTGCGTACTTACCATCAATGCTTAAGACAAAAGTATAGTTTCCTAGTTCTCTTCCTGATTGAGGAATTGAAATTCTCTCTAACCCATAGGGGTCTATTATTGTGAAATTTTGATTGCTGACTTTCCCGCCAGGATATCTCAGTTGAAGATTGATATTCTGCCCTGACTGGCCCCAGTGGATGTAACCAAGGGTTATGTCATCCGAGCTTGCAAAGTTTCCATCAAAATCTCCGATGAATTCATTAGGTTCTACAATCCCATTATTATTTGAGTCTTCTACAGCGTTGCAAATAAAGGCTGTTGATTGTTTGTTCTCAAAGAGACTTAGAAATCTTTCTCTTGGAGATTGCATTGATTGTCTATTTGTGCCCTGGTCTATTTGAGACTGTATGGTTTGAAAGGCATTATCATAAGCCTGCGCAGCTTGTTGTTCTGACTGATGTCTTCCTGCTGCACTTATTAATGCTCCTGGAATGCCTCCCCACAAGAAACCAAATAATTGGGTGTCTTTGCCTGGATCGTGTACTTGCTGTATTCCTTGGTATCTGCCGTTCTGTACAACAGGTTGGGGGGAGGTACAACCTGCAAGGGGAGCTAGAGCCATTAAACCTGCTAATCCACATATTGCTAGTGTTCTTCTCATGTAAAAATGAGTCTTCTAAATGTTTTTAAAGTTTGTTATTACTAGCTAATAATATGAGGGAAATCGTCTACTATTCTAGAACGGCGCCAACTGCAGGGAGTTATATTAAAGAGAATTTGCAGGATTCTGGGAGAATTGACATTGCGATTCATACGGTGATTGCGGCGTTTTTTCTTTCGCATAAGATTAGAACGGATATGAAATTGCATTTGTGTTTTGCCGGGCCGCCGACACCACCGAGGCATCTCGAGTTAATGCCTGTTACAGAAGGCAAGACGGGAATTGACAAGATTTACCTTGCGAAGACAAATGTTTCTGCGGTTTTGAAGAAAATGCTGTATAAGCATAAGGAAGGGGAGAAGAGGGAGGTGTTTCCGGGATTTTGGATAGAAAAAAAAGGTTTTCTTGAGCTAGCTAATGAACTTGCCAGAGAAGGAAGGCCAATTTATGCGCTTGACCCGAATGGAGAGGATATTAGGACAGTGGAAATAAAAGAAAATCCGGTTTTTATTTTGGGGGACCATAAAGGTTTGCCTGGAAAAGAGTTGAAAAGATTGAAAAAACTTTACACGCCGGTTTCTATCGGGCCGAAAACTTACTTTGCTTCTCAAACTATCGCGATTGTGAACAATGAATTGGACAGAAGGGAAGTTGAAGGAAGATTATAATTAACAAGCTTTAAAAATATTGAATCATTGCTTTACAAATGGAAAAAAAGTGGTGGTCTGTATTTTTTGTATTGGTAATTTTAAGTGTCGGAATCTTTATTACCGCTCAGGCGTTAAATAAGCCTCACGTGAAGATAATGCCTGGCGGGCTTGTTGTGGTTGGATTTGGTCAGGAGCAAGAACCCTATGTGCAATTTCCCGGGGCTTCTACAGACGAGGACGCTGGGGGGGATAGTGGTGCGGTCTCGCCTGACGATGCGGATGTTAGCCCAGAACCAGAACCTTACTCTGCTCAGTGTTATGCATGCCCTTATGGGGGGGTTATCAATTTAGGTGTTTTGGAAATTACTTTTGAAGAACTGACTGGAGACTTAATTTTTAATTATACAAATTGCACAAATGCTACTCAGCTTGAGCCGATTGATTGTCCGCTATTGGACACAAACATTAGCTGCGGAGATGGAATTTGTGAAGGGAACGAAACTCCTGAAAATTGCCCGGAAGATTGTGAGAATGCCACTCTGCCTACAAGTCCGAGCGGTGGAGAAGAGAACAGTGACAGTAGTGGGGGTGGTGGAGGCTCTAGTGATGAAATAGTGCCTAAAGAGGAAGATAAGGGAAAAACCGCCCAGCCAGAATATTACCGTTGCGCGGCGGGCGGTGAGTGTGTTACATTTTTTGGGGTTGGAAAGAGCAATTGCAATCCGAAGCAAGCTGGAAAGTGCGAGCTGGGCGCAGATGATATAGGAGCATCACAGGAGCCAGAACTAAGTCCAAGTAGTACTGCAGACTCCCAGTTTTATAACCTTTTTGACAGATTTGTTAGATTTATTCTTGGACTGCCTCCTTCATAACAGTCGAAAAGGCGGATTTCAGCATAACAATAATTAAAAACTCCTTCTACCGAAAAAATTAATGGTTTCCGAAGTAAAAGGAGCATCAATAAAGTTCAAGAGTTATGAAGAAAGTGTGCCTAAGCTTTTGGGCATTTTAAAACTTCAGAGAGAAATAAAGAAGTATGATAAAATTGTGCTGAAGGTTTCCTTGACTGATCCCTTGCATGACTCAACTCGGAAAGAGTTTGTTGAGAGCATCCTTAAATTTGTTCTGGAGCATAAAAATCCTGTCGCAGATGTGTTTATTGCTGAAGGGGCAGATGGGGTTGACACGCAGGAGCTTTTTGAAGCGCTAGGGTATGACGCGCTTGCCGAAAAATATGATGTGAGTTTAATTGACTTGAACAAGGCAGAGGTGGAGGTCGTTGAGAACTATGAATTCTTAAAATTTGATGAAGTTTATTATCCAAAATTGCTTTTAGAGAGTTTTGTTATTTCTCTGCCTAGACTTAGAATGGACGAGGAAACAGAGATTGCGGGCGTTTTATCAAACATGCTTGGGGCATTTCCGGCGGACCATTATAAAGGATTCTTCTCCAGAAGCAAGAATAAAATTCGAAAATGGCCGATGAGATATTCTGTCCATGACATCATCAAGTGCAAGATTCCTGATTTTGCAATCGTTGATGCCGCGGAACAGAATGTAATCCTTGCCGGATTGCCGCTTGAAATTGACAAGCAGGCTGCGAAACTCCTGGGCAAAGAGTGGAAGGAAGTTCCCTACCTAAGGTTGATTGATGAAAGTCTTTCGGAAAAGAAGGATCGCAATGAAGATATAGACTACGTGTAGCAAGTTATTCTTTGTCTGGAAAATAAATTAACTTGTCATATTTTCTTAATGTGATGTAGGACCACTCTTTAATCTCCGGGAATCTTGTCCGAAGATAGCCAATAATTTCTAAGAAATGATTTTTATTTTTAACTTCTAAATCAAATTCGAAATCGCTTCCACCAATTGTTTGGTCAATATAAATAATGTTGGGGTCGGTGTTTGCGTAAGAAATTAAATCTCTTATTCTTGAGATGTCTCTTAGGACCATGTCCACTTTATAATATTCATAACCTAACAAGCCCAGATTAAACAGCGCCCGGTATCCTTGAATTACGCCTTTCTTTTCTAGTTGTTTTATTCTAAATGCAATTGTTCTTTCAGGGACATTTAGCTGCTGGGACATCTTTACTATGGGGGTTCTTGCGTCCTGTGAGATTAATCTTAATATTTCGATGTCCAGTTCGTCATGTTTTTCTAATTTTGATTTTCCAAAATATTCTACTCTTGATTCGGCTTGTTTTTTTTCTAAAATATACGAACGATGAAAGTGATAAGCAATAGTAAAAATGGAAATCTGTTCTTTTCCGATATTCTTTTTGTATTCTTTTTTGAATTTGAGATAGAAATCTTCGAATTCGTAAATGTCCTTAACCCAAACGCCTATGGCAATATCAAATGGCCCATCTACTTCTGCCACGAAGAAGCTATTTTTGTCTTTTACTAGACAGTTTATAATTTCTTTCTCGATATCTGGTGTGGCATCTGATAATTTTATGTAAATTCTAAAACTAAAATAACCTAATCTGGACATGTCTATTATTGTGTAATAATTCTCAATCGCTCCTTCTTTTTCCAATCGTTTAATTCTATAACTGACAACTTCCTTACTCAACCCGACTTTCTTTGCGATTTGCCCATTTGGCTGTCGAGCATTCAGGTCTAGCTGGTAGAGTATTTTTCTGTCTTTCAAGTCGAGGTTTATTTGGCTCATTTACTTATTAAGCAATTTTAAGTTATAAATCTTGCGTTTTGTGTAAAATATTTATGGAATGTTTTATTAGTACGCAATTGGCTACTTCTCTGGAGTGATAAACTCAAGGAAAGTAAAATGACAGAGAAAACAGAAAGAAAAGAGCAATTCACCGAAGTGGAAATGTTGCAATTAGCTAGGGTGGCTCATTGGAATGGAAATATGGGTCCAAGAAGGGTCAGAATTTCTTCATCTTGTGAGTACATAGGAATTATTGATTTAGGGAAGACTCTTGGAAAAATTAATATTTGGGTATCAACGGGGGATATGGCTTTCCAAGAAAGAGAATGTAGACTAAAGGTTAGTCTAAAAATAAAAAACTCGGATATAACTCTAGACGAGCGAGTAATGACTGGGAAGGAAGATTCGCTTGGTAAGGTTTTTGGTAAGAATTATTGTCTCGTAGAAAAGGTGTGTAATGAAGCAGATAGTTTTTCAAGATCAACTGGATTCAATTCGCGTGTTAAGATTGATGCCATAAAGAAAGCTGTAAGAATCGCAAAAGCGAAGAGGAAAGCGGATCACAACACAACATATTTGGTTAGACCCATGCCACAACCCGAGGATGCCGGGAGGGGTTTGTATTCAGAATTGACAGAGTCCTTCATAGCCGCAGGCCACTTTGGAGAACCAAGAACCCAGAAAGAAATGGAAGACATTGTGCGTAAACTTGAGATATACGAAGACATTGAATTCGCTAAGTCAAAAATACCTGCCGGGGCACAACGAGATGACCTTTACATAACCATTAAGGAAGGATCCCTTAATGAACGCCCAAATGGATTATTGAAACAAATGGGGTATGCTTTAAAGGCGGTTGGCAAGCAGGAAGTTAAGGGGATTTAGAAAATGACCACTTCTTCTGAATATTTTAAAAAAATGCATGAAACTTGTGCAGTTGTTAATCCTATGATAATGGCTGCAGTGGAACCTTTGAAAAGAGAGAGCGAGGGTTTGTATGAAGCAGTTTCTGAATTGCCGAGAAAGAGAACTGAGGCATCCGGACAGTTGAGGGCTTTTATGTTGAGGAATGCCTATGAATGTGCTGGGGGAGAAGATTGGCAACGGATCGCTCCGGTTTGCGCAGCCGTAGAACTCGAGTTATGCAGTATGTATTATGAAAATAGGGTTTATGATGAAAAGGGTGGGAAAAGAGATTTAGCTCAAATAAGCAAAAGTATTATGGCTGCAAAGCTCACAAGAGATTTGGCAGAGAGATTAGTTAAACAATCAGGAGAAATCACCGCGAGAGATAGAAGTAAAATTGTTGAGTTATTAAATCAAGCAGACATTACCTTTGAAACAGGAGAATACCTTGACGTTTTTGAGAATACTTTTGCCCGAATGGGTGGTGCTAGTTTTTCTGACATGATAAGTTGTTGTGAAAGACGAATTTATGGAATAAACGCGGCTTATTTTGAAAGAATATGTGAAATTGGTGGTCTTCTCGCCGGAGCCCCTAAAGAAGAAACTGGAGCTTTAGAAAACTTTGGAAGGCAGTTAGGAATGGGTTACCAAATAATGAATGATGTTGCAGATTTCGTTCCAAGTTTTGAAGGCCATACAACGTCTGAAAAAGAAGTAAACGATACGCATAGAGATATAATGCACGGCGAGTTAACTTTGCCGGGGATTTATACTTTGCACCATGGGAGTAAAGAAGAAACTGATAGATTAAAAAGCGTCTTTGAAAGAGGCATGCAAACACCTGAAAGTGAGTTGATTCAAATCAGTCAGGACATGATTAATAATGGAAGCATAAATTTTGCAATTAAACAAGCAAAAAAATTTGGCCGTGAAGCAAGAAAACAGTTAAGAGGATTTCCAAAAGAAAGAAGAAAAACGTTAAGTGAAATGGCAGTCGTGTTAGATTCTAATCGCTACTATAATTCTTTAAGAAAATTGGCTAGCTGATAACCTATAACATAAATTATATTAACCCCTTATTTCTTACCCTTACATGAAAAAATCGGTAAGGCTTGTTTTAACTGGAAGTGTGCAGAGCATGTTTTTTGAGCAGTTTATTTTAGAAAATGCTAAAAAAAGCGATGTCAGAGGATATTTGAGGAAGCTTGAGAACGGAAAGCTGGAAATTTTCCTTGAGGGAGATATATCAAAAGTTGACGATGTTGCTGCCTTGTGCAGGCGTGGAACTCAACACACGCAGATTAGAAATGTGGAAGAAAAGGTTGAACGGTTCCAGGATTTTAAAGAATTCAAGGTATTGAAAATTTAAAAAAGAGTAAATAAAAATAAATTTGGAGAATTACTCCTCCTTTTTGGCCTCTTCTTCGGAATCCGCGGGTTTCTCCTCCTCCGATCCATCTTCTTCTGAATCCTCTTCTTCCGAGTCGTCCTCTTTAGATTCGTCAGATTTTTCTTCTTCTGATTCCTCTTTAGAGTCATCAACCTTCTCTTCTTTTTCCTCTTCCATCTTTATTCCTCCTTTTTTTAAACATGAAATCAGCTTATTTAAACTTTCAGTTTAAAATGTAAACACGTTAATTCGCATAAAAACGAGCGAAATAAAGCTTATAAACGCAAGTTTTCTCTAAAGGGGATGGGCAGAGAGGACCAAATCGTTTCTGAGCGGTTGCGTAAGGTGAAGGAGCTGAAAAAGCGGGGCATTGATCCGTATCCGGCGATTTCGAAGAGAGAATTTGACATTAAGGAGGTTAGGAAGAGGTTTTCTAAGCTTGGAGTTGAGGAAGTAAGTAAGGAAAAGGTTGTGTGTGCTGGGAGATTGATGACTATCCGAGATCTTGGGAAGATTGCTTTTGCGACTCTTTACGATGGGGCTGAGAAAATTCAGATTTTACTGCAGGAACCGCAGAGTGACAAGGCTACTAGAGAACTTTTTAAGAAGTATCTTGATGTGGGGGACTTTGTTGAAGTTGAAGGACCTGTTACAGTCACAAAAAGGAATGAACTTTCTGTTGTTGTGAAGAAGGTAAAGCTCTTGACTAAGTCTATTCTGCCGCTACCCGCGAAATGGCATGGGCTGCAGGACCAGGAAGAGCGGCTGCGGAAGAGGTATCTTGACATTTTGATGAATGAAGAGGTTAGAGAGATGTTTATTCGTAAAAGCAAGTTTTGGAGCACGGTTAGAGAGTTTTTGGTTTCTAGAGGATTTCTAGAGGTTGAGACACCAGTTCTTGAGACTTCTGCCGGGGGGGCTGCTGCGACACCGTTCTCGACGCATCATAATGCATTGGATATGGATGTTTCCTTGAGAATTTCGATGGGAGAGCTTTGGCAGAAGAAACTTATGGTGGCGGGTTATCCAAAAACTTTTGAGATTGGAAGACAGTTCAGGAATGAGGGGATGGATGCAGATCATTTGCAGGATTATACTCAAATGGAGTTTTATTGGGGATATGCAGATTACAAGAAGGGGATGGAGCTCGTTAAAGAGCTTTATAGGGAGATAGCTAAGCGAGTTTATGGAACGACTAAGTTCGAACGAGGAGAACACAAGTTTGATCTGGCACAGGAATGGAAGATAATTGACTATGCTGATGAGATAAAAAAACAGACGGGTTTGGACATCTGGAAAGCAACTAAACAGGAAGTTATGAAGAAACTCAGGGACTTGCAAGAGCCGTTTGACCCTAATGCCGAGAAAGCAAGACTTGTCGATGCTCTTTGGAAAAATTGCAGAAGGAAGATTACTGGGCCGGCGTTTCTGACTGGGCAGCCAGTGGATATTTCGCCTTTGGCTAAGAGACTTCCTGAAGATCCAAGGAAAGTGCAGCAGTTCCAGATTTTGCTTGCTGGTACTGAGGCAGGAAACGGCTATAGTGAGTTGAATGATCCATTGGACCAAGAAGAGAGATTCAAAGAGCAGCGAAAGTTGGCTGAAGAGGGTGACGGGGAGGCACATCCGCATGATGAAGAATTTGTTGAGGCACTAAAGTATGGCATGCCGCCAACTTGTGGCTTTGGGTTTTCTGAGAGATTATTTGCTTTCTTTGAAGGCAAACCCATTAGGGAGACTGTGATATTTCCTTTGATGAAGCCGTTAGACTCTAAAAAAGTGCAAATGAAAGAATATCAAAAATCTTCATTTAAACGTGTTGATTCTCAAGCACATTTGAAAGGAGGTAAATGAAAATGGCAGAACTAATTGTAAAGAGCAAGGTTAAAGAGGCCTGCAAAAATATGAATGTTTCAGCAGATGTTCCTGAAAGGTTGAACTTGAAAGTTGAAAACCTTTTGAAGGATGCTGTTGAGCGGGCGAAGGCGAACGGCCGAAGAACTGTGCAGGCAAGAGACTTGTAAATAAGTTTTAATTTTTTATTTTTCTTTATCGTTATTTGGGCGTTGTCCCAAATGAAACCATTTCAATTTTGAAAAATAAAAAAAGCTGAATCTCTTTTTCGTTTGAAGTTTTAATTGTCCGTTTAAGATTATACAATGCGACATGCCAGCCCAATTCTTT
>Ga0180008_1001937_pt1 | contig 11886 bp, 3 predicted proteins | sample MM_PW_MetaG_FD_121121 | JGI IMG/M metagenome (GOLD analysis project Ga0180008, IMG submission 121121) | Groundwater microbial communities from the Aspo Hard Rock Laboratory (HRL) deep subsurface site, Sweden - MM_PW_MetaG | ecosystem: Environmental > Aquatic > Deep subsurface > Groundwater... | reverse complement strand
CACGGGCGATTGGGTTGTCGCGTCAGGCGACACGCTCACCGTCGAGAGTGGGGGCAATATCGTTGTCGAAAGCGGCGGTGCGCTTGCCTTGGAGTCCGGGGCAGCTTCGGACCACGAGAGCGGAGCGACGTTGGGTATTGCCGGCGTGACCGTGGCTGCATCTGCCGCCGAAATTGATGCAATGACAACGCAGGTGACGGTCTATAACGATCTTGGTGTAACTATCCCAAAGGGCACCTTATTGAGGGTAAATGGGTGGAATAGCTCAGAGAATGCCGCTTCAATAGAGTACGCTGATGCACTTGGGCGCATATATTTGGCAGACCTTGTTGCAGTTGAAGACATCCTTAATGGTGCAACCGGGGTGGCTGATGGGCAGGCTATCGTTACAGGCATTGACACTAGCGGGGCAGCAGGCACCGGTTCTCTGGCGTACCTAGATACAAGCAATGGGCTATTTACATGGACGACCCCAAGCGCGGCTCACTGGATGGAAATTCAAATTGTAGGGTATTGTATCACGAAGGATGCCGTAACTGGATCTATGTTCTTTATACCGCAATGGCAAAGGAGTTATGGCTTCGGGTCAAGCAGCTATCGTTCCGGATCGGTTATTTCTGACAGAATAGCCATTAACGCTGACATGAACTGGCCGGACGATATTGAGTTAAACTTTGGTGACGCCTCTGGTGGCGATTTACGAATGGAATGGACTTCTGCCACGGACATCTTCTCAATCTTGCCGGGGACGGACGACACTGGGGCTGTCAACTTTGGTAATGGAACCGCCGATGTGGATGTCAAGATTTTCCTTGGTACGACCGGAGAATACGCCCAATTCGACGTAGGCGATTCGGCTGTGAAACTCGTCGGCGTGCCGTTGACGGTCACAGGCGCTACCACGGTCGGTCAGGACGCCGCAGGTCATAATGTGATTTTCTACGGCGACACGTCCGGCAAGAAATGGTGGTGGGACCAGGCAAACGATAAGGTTGAGCTGGACGGCTGGATGGATATCGATGGGTACGCCGATGTGGACGCCAACGACGCAACCAACTACGGCCATAACGTCTACAACGCCGGGAATGGCGGCGGGTTGTTTGTCAACTCGGCTGGGACGGGCAACGTTTTCGACTTCCAAGACGGCGGCGTGAGTGTTCTAACTTATCCGGACGGTGGGCCACTTGCGTTAGCAGCTTCACTTTTCCTTGCCGACGATAACGATATCACCTTCGGAAACGTGGCGGCGACCCCTGACATCTACCTGGGTTGGGATACGACAGCTACGGACATGCTGATCCTTCGCTCGCAGGCAGATGACACCGTATTCCAGATCGGTAACGGCACTACGACCTCGATGGATATTCTGTGGCACGCGGGGGCTGCTGCCGATAGCATCGAGTTTGACGCCAGCGACAAGGAGATCACGGTCGATGGCGTTGACATCATTATGAACGACGACGACAAGATTTACCTCGGCGACGCCAAAGAGTTTACGATTGAATACGATGAGGATGGTACTGACGATCTTCGCTTCACCGCCGCTGCCGATCTCACGCTGGGTTACTACTTTACGGCCGGGACCGGGCTGGCCGGTGCAACCAACGCTGGTGGCATTTTTGATGTGACTACCGGTGTCGGCGGGGCCGGTGCTGGAGGTGGAACCGCTGGAGCGGGTGGTGCGCTGAACCTTGCTACTGCTGCTGGTGGCACTGAAACGACCGGAGACGGCGGGGCAGGCGGGGCAGTTGGCGTTACGCTTGGCAATGGCGGGGCTACTTCAGGGGCCGCCGGGGATGGTGGCGATGGTGGCACGTTTACGCTAACTACCGGTGACGGCGGTGCCGACGGTGAAGGTGGAACCGGGACCGGAGGCGACGCCGGTGATATCGTTCTCAAACTCGGCAATGTCGGCGCAGGGTCGGTTGCCGGGACTGCTGGCCTGATTCAGTTCTTGCCAACCACCACAGACTCGGGCGCTGTCAATATCGGCAATGGCACACTCGACATGGACCTCAAGATATTCATGGATAGTACAGCCGCATTTGTGAACTTCGACCAAAACGCCCAGGAGGTCATTGTCGAAGGCACCAAGTTCAATTTCATGGACAACGATTCTATCGAGTTCGGCGATTCTGCTGATATGATCGTAGACTTTGATAGTGGCACCAACGTATTGATGGCGGTCGGTACGGCTTTGGCTGGTACTGGTTTTGATTTCGACGGTGGCACAGGCCACAACGTAACTGGTGCAACTGATGCGACCATTCACGGTGGGGCCGTGGCAGTTGCAACGGGAGCCGGTGGAACTGCTGAAACCGGTAACGCAGGCAATGCGGGCGATATGGCGCTTGCTGGTGCTGCTGGCGGTGACACTACAGGTATTGCCGGAGATGCCGGCAATGGTGGGAGCATTGCGATTACCTCCGGGGGAGGGGGCGATGACACTGAAACGAGCGCCGGAACCGGCGGTGATGCCGGAAGCATCGTCATGACGCTTGGCGCTTATGGCACAGGTAACGCTAATGGAGCTGCGGGGCTGGTTCAATTCCTTCCTGCCACTACAGACATTGGTGCTGTGAATATCGGTGACGGTACGACTGATATGGACTTTAAGGTGTTTATGGATTCGACGGCAGCCTTCGTCAACTTTGATCAGTCCGGTCAAACGGTTGTGTATGAAGGAACAACCATCAATCTGATGGATAACGATGCCCTGCTGCTGGGTGACAGCAGTGACGTGAGTATTGATTATGACAGTGCCTCTGGCGATCTACACGTCATTGGCCTGGTTGACACGGGTGTTGGTGCCAAGATTGCTGCCTCTGCTGGGGCCGATGGTGCCACCAATGACGGCGGTGCAATTGACCTGGATACCGGAGAAGGCGGCAATGGAGCTGGGGCTGGCACGGCTGGCGCTGGCGGGGCGACTACCTTGAACACCGGGGCAGGTGGTACTGAAACCACTGGCGATGGCGGTGCTGGCGGTGCCTTGACGGTTGTACTGGGCAACGGCGGCGCTACAAGTGGAGCTGCAGGCGATGGCGGCGATGGCGGGGCTATTAGTTGGACCTCTGGCACAGGTGGTGCCGACTCTGACGGTGGTAGCGGTACTGGCGGCGATGCTGGTGACATCACGATCACACTGGGTGGTATTGGTGCTGGTGCGACACCAGGAACGGCTGGCTTGATCTCTTTCTTGCCTACGACAACTGATGTTGGTGCTGTTAATATCGGCAACGGCACCTTAGACATGGATCTCAAGGTCTTCATGGATTCGGCTGCTGCTTACGTCAACTTTGACCAATCAACCCAGCTTGTGACGTTCGAGGGCACTGATGTCATTCTGATGGACGACGACAAGCTGATCTTGGGCGATTCGAGCGATGCCCAGGTCGAATGGAACCAGACATACCTGGAGCTTGGCCCGGCAGCAGGCCTGTGGGCAAATGCCCCGTTCCCAGGTCAGCCGAGCTTGAAGAGTAGTACAGGCCTGCCGAACTTCGAGTTCTTCGATGATTTTGTCAAGCCGCCAACTGTAAGCGCGACGCCCGATGCCGGGAATACATGGCTGCTGACGCTTGTTGATGGTGGTGTTGATGCTGGCGAGACGTGGAACCTGGCCGACGATTCGCCAGGTGGTGTTTGGGCCATCGTCACCAACGACGCCGACAACGACTCGAACAGTTTGCAGGTCAACGGCGAATCGTTCAAACCTGCGGCCGGCAAGCACATCTGGTTCGAGTGCCGATTCAAGATCAATGATGCTGGACTGGGCGAGTATTTCATTGGGCTGGCTGAAGCGGTTGCAGGCGAGAACATCACCGCGCCTGATGACTGCATCGGGTTCCTCAACCAAGACGGCACGGCTGACGAGACAATCAAGTTCGTTGGCGATAAGGCGACTGCCGAGGACTTGAACGATAGCTCAGTTGCCCTCTTGGACAACACCTGGACCACGGTTGGCTTCTTTGTGAACGGCGTAACTGACGTGACGGCCTACATTGACGGGACTGAGGTTGGGGCTCTGGCTCTTGCCACCACCAACATCACCGTCGAGGCCGTATCACCGCTTATCAGTGTCCGCAACGCGAGCGCGGCCGTAAGCACGCTATCGGTGGACTATGTGAAAGTCGTGCAACTACGCTAAGTGTTCAGCCTGCTATGTCTCTTGTGGAGGCTGAGCAATGCCAAAACGGAGAACCCTGAATCTTGAATTCCCAGCAGGCGGGATAGATAAGGGTCTTTCTTACCAGCGACAGCAGCCCTATGTGACTCCGCTTGCGCTTAATGTCCGTCCACGCGAAAGCCGCGAGGGTCGCATCCGGGGTGGGTCGCGGCCATTTCTGGCCAAGTACAGCGATACGCAATTAGGCCCGATCGCAGCACTGAAGCAATATGAGTGGTTTCAGTTGGGGTCAGGAACTGATACTTATGTTTGGACTCTGACGGCTATTGGCACAGACCTTTATGTCGGTGGGTCATTTACTTCAATCGGCGGATTATCTGCTAATCGCATTGCAAAGTTCGACACCTTAACGTCTTCATGGTCAGCCCTTGGGGTCGGTGTAAACAGTGACGTTTATGCCTTAGCCGCTGTTGGTACAGACCTTTACGTTGGTGGCAATTTCACAACGGCTGGTGGCTCGTCTGCTAACTATATCGCTAAGTGGGACACCTTAACGTCTACATGGTCTGCTCTGACAACCGGAACCAATGCGTACGTCAGGGCTTTAGCTGCTATTGGCATGGATCTTTATATCGGCGGCAACTTTTCAATCGCCGGCGGCATAACGGCAAATTGCATTGTCAAGTTCGACACATTAACATCTACATGGTCATCGCCCGGTTCAGGAACCAATTCGTATGTCAGGGCTCTGGCTGTGATTGGCACAGACCTTTATGTCGGTGGCAATTTCGTAACGGCTGGTGGCTCGTCTGCTAACTATATCGCTAAGTGGAATGGTTCTGCATGGTCAGCGTTGACAACTGGCGCAAACAGTAGTGTTTATGCTCTTGCCGTGATTGGAACGGATCTTTATGTCGGCGGCAACTTTACGTTGGCAGGCGGTATTGCAAACACTGTTTATGTCGCAAAGTGGAATGGCTTGGCATGGTCTGCTCTGACAACCGGAACCAATGCGTACGTTTTGGCTCTGACAACTGATGGCACAGACCTTTATGTCGGTGGCAATTTCGTAACGGCTGGTGGCTCGCCTGCTAATCGTATTGCGAGGTTTGTCATCTTGGCGTCCACATGGTCAGCTCTGAGGACCGGGGTGAATGGCGACGTTTATTCCTTAGTTAGCATTGGTACGAATGTCTACGTCGGCGGCAATTTCACAACGGCTGGTGGCTTGGCGGTTGGTTACATTTCCGGCTTTACGCCCATAAATATGCCTGTCCGCATGATCACCACAGCGAATACGGCTGCAACAGCCTCGATTCAGGGGTGGTCCTGGGACTGGAAATCCGGTTACGGAGATTGGCGTCACAATGGCGTAGCTTACTTCCAACTACAAACAGATTATGGCAGGGCATACAATTCCAGCGAATCTGGTGCTATCGGCCAAGCTGGTCATTCTATTCCCGATGACATGGATACTGCACACCCGTTTTCGATCATGACTCCAGTTTATAGTCCTATCGGCGTTATGGGCGGCACAACCCTCCTTGGTTATGGCCGTGAGGATTTTAGTTATTGGGGGGCGGCAGGACATACTTATGCCTATATGAAAGCAGAACGCAATGGGGCGACAAAAGATCATTTGCAAATTAGTTGCCACAAAATCGAGAACGGGTCGGAAACGGTATATACCTATTTCTATTCTGTTGCTAATGACAACACAGCGCCAGTCGTACTCAAAATGACAATCGACGGGATGGATGTGTCATACTACTACAATGGCGTCCTGTTGAAAATGACCACCGTGGCGGGCTCTTTTTCGGGAACAGAAATTGGTCTTTTGCTCCAAGGCATATATTCGCAACCTTGGCAACCTAATCCTTCTTTTGCTGGTTGTGGTATGGTAACAGCGGATTACTATGTCACGTCTTACGTCGCATCATCCTCCAAGTCCATATTCTCGGCCGGCGGAAATGTGTACGTACAGGACAGTGAAACCGCCACGCCGACAGCATTGGCAGCGCCCTTGGTAGCGGGTTATCATGACCTTTCGCCGCTACATCCCGTTGGCGCCGTTGAGATGTTCGGTAAGCTCTACATCGCCGACTACTCGACGCCAAGGCAAACAGCCAGTGATGGGGAAGTCGATTCCGCCGGCGTGCCGGGTCTGGATAAGTTCGTCGATGGCGCGGCTACCAATTGGACGACTGTAGGAACTGCCGCTGATGATACGGCAATCATTCCAAACTCCGACGTACTGGTTATATCGGGCGATACGGGAGCAGGGAGCAACAACGGCGTATATCTGATAACCGCCGTAGCGGCAGGGTCGTTGACTATCTCGCCTTCCGCGACCACCAAAAGGGCCAGTCTCAACTACAGCATTATGCGCAGCCCCAAGATTCTCGATCTGGCCACCAATTTGCTTTCGGTCTGGAAAACGGCGACACCCGCAACCGATGGCTGGGTGCCCGCCGGATGCCCCCTGATTGCCCGGTTTGCTGGCCGAATCTATCTGGCCGGCGAGGCCAATAATCCGCATGTCTGGTACGCATGTGAGATGGGTAATCCGCTTAATTGGGATTACTCGCCTGTTGCAACTGCTACCGCTGCGATCGCTGGTACGCTGTCGGACTATGCAGTTATCGCGTTACCACTGACTGCTTTGTGTCCGATCAACGAAGACATCATGTTGATGACAGCCGTTGATGAGGTCTGGCGGGTGCCGCCGAACCTTCGGGTCGCGGGCAACATTTCCAACCTGAGCCAGGAAACGGGTTGCATCGGGGCGAACGCATGGACCACGACGCCGGAAGGAAGATTCATCTTCCTGACCCGTGGCGGAATCTACGTTGTCGATCCTACGGCAGGCCAATTCCAGAGCTATGCCGCAATGCCCTTCTCATATCGGAAATTGCCGAACGAACTCAAGAACATCAAAGACGGCGATTTCTGGATCTCAATGGCGTATGACATTTCAGATCAGTCCATTCATCTGTACATGACGCCGCGTGGCGGAAGCCCTGGTACTCATTGGGTGATCGACTGGGAGACGCGCGGGTTCGTTAAGTACGTTTTTCATGGCGATTATCAGCCATGTGTCGTCGGCCCCAGTTGTGCTGGAAGGCTTTTGCTTGGCGGAATGGACGGCTACTTGCGGAGTTATGACCCGGACGCAAACGACGATGACGGCGTGGCCGTGACAAGCGAAGTGATGATCGGCCCGTTTCCTCTTGCAACGCCAGGGTATGAAGGCATTGTCCATGACATTCGCGGCATCCTTGGTGCCCTAAGCAGCAATGTCACATGGGAGCTGTACGTCGGCGATTCAGCAGAGGCCACCTACCAGGCCACTGCTGCTGCCACTGGGACGTTTGTGGCAGGTCGTAGGTATTCGACTTATCCAAGGTATAGAGGTAGGGCGGCGATACTTAAATTGATCTCAACTGATAGATGGGAAATAGAGAGTGTCGAGGTCGATATTGAGAAAGCGGGAAGGATGCGGCCACTGTAGCAAGGGTAAATTATTTGATGAACGGAGGTGTGATATGGGTCTTTTCGACGATATGGGCATGAATTGGGCACAAGGGGGTAGTGCTCTCATGGGCTTGGCGGCAATTCCTATGGAATGGTGGCAAACTCAACAGGCCCAGGGCATGAATGAACAATTACTTGGCTTACAGATGGGACTGCTAGGTGCTCAAGGGCGTACACCCGAAGGTGACGTGGTGCCTGGATGGGGTCGTTGGCAACGTGAACTAGGTTCTATTGAGAAAGAACAAGCACGTGCTGGCCAAATGCTCAAACGTAGGACCAAAGTCGGTCAAAGGGGTTTGTCCCAAATGCAAGCAAAACAGGTTGGCGGAGTGGGTCAACTTGGCGAACAAGCACTCGGCGCATTCGGCACCCTAGCAGGCAATTTAGAGGGAGGCTATGGTCAATGGGGCGGTGGTGGTTTAGCCGGAGAACTAGGGAGAGGGTACGGCGCTTTTAGTGGCGACATTACGGGCGGATACGATGAACGTCTCACGACTGGCATGGGCATGATGGAAGGCATGGGAGCACAAGAGCGAAAAGACCTCCTTAAAACATACGGAGAATTGGGCGCATCGCAGCAAGCGAACTTAGCAGCGCGCGGAATGGGTGGCACGACCATCGGGACCAACATCGCGCAGGGCAACGTCAGAGAACAACAGGATGCGATGAACCGGTTAACCGATTACTTGGCGCGTCAAAAACTTGATGTTTACGGCCAGTTCTCCGGCGAGGGACTATTGGCAAAGGAGCGCATGGGTCAATTAGGGCTAGGTGCCCGAGAGCGGCTTGGTATGGGCGGCCTTGCGATGCAACAAGAGCTTGGTATGCAAGGGATAAACTTGGCAGATCAGATGAGAATGCGAACTCTAGGCGAGGAAGATCGTTGGGATATGGCCAAATGGCAGTTCGGTCAAGACATGGGCGCACAGCAAATGTCGCTTATGCAGGGTTACGGCGGTTTAGAGCGCGGCACACAGGCTGATATCACAAACCAGATGCTTGGTGTCCTCAGTGGTGTTCAGGTTCCGTACCCCCAACAGACGGCATGGTCAGATTATACAGGTACGCTTGGCGAAATTGGTAATACGATGCAGATGAAGGATTACATGGATCAACAACAGCAAGGCGGTGGCTTATTCGGCTTGGGTGGTCTTGGTGGGGCTGGAGCCGGTGCTGGTGCAGGAGCGGCAGGTAGTCTTATATCAAGCTTGGCATTTGCACCTATGGGACCATTAGGTTGGGGCATGGCTATTGGTGCCGGTGCTCTCGGTGGTTATGGCGCCGATCGGATGGGCTTCTTTGGCTAAATAAGGATCTGATATGCCAATTCAACTAGCACCGGGCGGCGCTCAGTATGGAGCAGGCGCATTCCAGGCCATGCGCGACATGGCCCAGATGCAGCAGGCCATCACTCAGATGGAGATGCAGAAGCAGGCCCAGATTCGCGCTATTCAGGCACAGCGCCAGAATCAACTCGTTGGTATGTTCGGCAACATGCTGATGAACCAGATGGGGTATCAGCAACAAACGGCTATGCAGAAGGATTGGTTTGAAGGTCAGACGACGCTACGGGAGTTAGACATACAAGGTCGTTTTGACTTAGAAAAAGATCGACAGAAGCATGTGATAGATGTGGCGTGGCTCAATGAATTTGGAATATCGGCGGCTGATTCTGCGGCGGGCGCCAAGGCGCAAGGTGGCATCACAGCACTTGAATTTGCCCAAAATGTTAGACTTTCCAGCTTGCAAAAGGAGCAAGAACTTAAACTGAAGCAGCTAGGATTTGTGCCTGAAACAATAAACATGCTAGAGCAACGCACGGCTGCAATGCAACCTCGTATTCCCAAGGTTACTTTTAATGATATTGTCAATACGCTCGGCCCACAGCAAGCCTATGACCAGCTCGAAAGATACGCTGAAGCAGCCCACCGTGATCAGACGATGCGCGAAACTTCGGAGGTAGGTTACACCCCAGAACAAGACATAAAACGCGCCGATTTAGAGAATCGGAAGGCCCTTAAAGACGCCCAACTAGGCGCTGGGGAAATCACTGAAGAGGAACATCGACAGGCAATAGCAGGTCTTCAAAGACAGCTTGATTTAGAAACGCCTAGACGATTTGTGAAGCCGAAGCAGGAGCCAATTATGGTGAGGACGCCACAAGGCGAACTCCCAATCACCGAAACTCAACCTTATAGCGATGGTTATAATCTTTGGTCTATTGATTGGAGGAATGGTAGACGCAGAGTGAGCGTTCAGAAAGTACACAGGCCGGAAGGCGCAGAGGATATACAAGCAAGAGAAGTTATAGGCCTTGGTCGTAAAAGTTTCATGCTAAAAAGAAACCAATCAATCATTGATGGCATGGGCATACATTCTCTTAATGCAAAGGGAGAATATAAGTATGAACCCATCTTTGGCATGGAGGATGTGATAAAACTCGTTCTCGAAAATCATAAGGCTAAGATTTCTAGATTAAATGAAGGAGATGCAGTCCCATCCCTGAAAGATTCGGTTGCTGAGGTTGAGCAAATATTAGGCTTTTCTCTTTCAGGGCCGCCGGATGTACGATATGTTCCGTCACCTGCCACTACGCGGCCAGCAGGAGAAGAACCGCCGCCAGCACCACCACTGCCGCCGTCACCGCCGCCGCCATCGCCCGCACAATCAGTACAACGTAAAGCGCCACCTGTACGATCATTGATGGGAATGGGGAGTGGCATGGGAACAGGTGGGACGATAGCACCAACTACTCAGCCAGCACCGCCGCCGGCACCGCAACCAGTGGCGAAACCCACCAAGCAACAGGCCGCACAAGAATTGCAAGCCATTATGCGTCAATACCAAAACATGCGAGCACCGCCCAGTGTTGTCGCGCGGGTCAAAGAGTTGAAAGATATCATAAAAGCGACAGAATGAAATGCCTAGCATCCTAGATGAAGTTGAAGCATGGGAAGTTGCTCAGGCAGACATTCCGCGCACCGAAGAACCTGCCGATGATATCCTTGCGCAAGCTGAGGAATGGGAGACTGCTCAGGCTACAATTAAGATCGGTCCACCTCTAAGCGATAAAAAGCAAAGTCTGTATCGGAGTCTTGCTGATCGCTTGATGGTCGGCGGTGAGGCTGGTGCTGGACAGCAAATGAACCAAGGATATTTACTTGGCATTCCAGCATCAGAAAGAAACCAGTTTCTTGAAATACTTGATGAGCGCGCAGGAGAATTCACACAGCAGTCAGGTAAGCCGGGATTTGTGAGAAAATTCGCCGAGCGGCTAATGCGCGGTCAGCAATCTATGAAAGAGGGCTGGACTACCATGCTTGCGCCGGTTATTGAAAAAGCAACCGGCATAGAAGGTGTCACAGATGCGTCTGACTTCATTCAGGCTGCCCACCAGATACGCCGATCACACCAGCCGATGAAAGGTGAGAATCTGCTTTCAAGAGGTGTACTTGGTGCTGCTGAGATGGTTGCGCCGATGGCGGGTGCCGGACTTGTTGGTGTCGCCACTGGCGGTGCTGGGCCCGCTCTTACGCTTGTCGGCGAAACGGCATATTGGGCTTCGATCATTGGCCCCCAACGTTACCAGGAGTTGAGAGCACGCGGCGGCGGCGCCAAAGAATCTGCGATAACAGCCGCAATTGAGTCAATTCCAGAGGCGTTGGTAGAAACGCTGCTCGGAAAAACGCTGGATCTGATAGCGCCGGGTGCGAAGACAGCGGCATTGCGCAGTGGCAAGGTCGCGATTAAGAACTTCCTGAAGACATACGCTAAAGAATGGGTCGAAGAACCTATACAGGCCGGCATGGCGGCGGCGGCAACCTATGTGCTCGACCAGATCAGCGATACCCTTAATATGACGCCGAAGGACTGGAAGGAATATAGAGTGGGTACAAAAGAGGAATTGATTGATGCTGCTGCAGCGCTTCCGTTCCTCATGGGGCCTGGTCATATATTCGGCGGGATCAAGGATGCTGTTGACTATCGCAAAGGCGCACCGGCACTACGGAAGATTCTACTATCTTCTGAAGGTGCTGCGGGATGGACCGCAAGCCATATAGAACAGGCGCAGAAACTGGCCAATAAGGCAGATGGCAAGAAGCCCCCGAGCCGTCAGGACGTAGGTGACCTGCGGAGCATCCTCACCAGTGCCCAGCAGCGGGCGGACTTCGCTTCCCTTGTCAAGCAGGAATTGCCCAAAGCCCAGCAGGCAATGGCTGCCT
>Ga0180008_1001935_pt1 | contig 11899 bp, 15 predicted proteins | sample MM_PW_MetaG_FD_121121 | JGI IMG/M metagenome (GOLD analysis project Ga0180008, IMG submission 121121) | Groundwater microbial communities from the Aspo Hard Rock Laboratory (HRL) deep subsurface site, Sweden - MM_PW_MetaG | ecosystem: Environmental > Aquatic > Deep subsurface > Groundwater... | reverse complement strand
TGTCAGTCGTGAGATCGTCGAGTTCTTCAAGGCGAATAAGGGGATCGGCCACACGAAGGCCCTGACCGATGGCGCCGCTTCCACTCGTGCGAATTTCATCGTCGCTTCGGAGGCGGAGGCGAAGAGGAAGCTGCGCGGCGTAAGCGGCCGAAAGCTGATCTGCCTGGCGGAGATCGAGGCGGGCCAGTTGCGTGAGTCGTTCGTGCAGGGCTGGCCGATGGTGATCGACAACGGGGCCGTGACGGCGCTGCTGACGGCCCTGCTCGATGAGATCGGCAAACTGACCAAGGCGAAGGCGGCGAAGAAGGCGGAGAAGGAGCCCAGCGGCCAATGATCGCATTTGCCCGGCATCTCGCTCAGCAGTGCCAGCCCCAGGTTGCGGCCAGGGACACCGGGTGCGTGTTCCCGCACGGGGTTCACGGGGACGTTCGGGTCCGACTGCTGACGGACAATCCCGAGAAGGCGGCGGCCTGCGGACGCAGACTGCACGAGTGGGGCCTGCCCCTGATCCCCGAACTGATCGCCATGCCTCGCAAGCAGGGGGTGATCGCACTGGACCTGGCGGCCCGGCCGGTGTACTACCGGGAGTTGGGGCGAATGGGGCCCCGGCAGGTCCGGTTCGGCGGGGACGGCCTGGTGCTGGAGACGATGGACGTAGAGGACCTCCGGCGGTTCGCACGGTGGTACGACGAGAAGGCCAGGGCGGCCGCGCGGGCGAAAGCGCCCGAGACGCCGTCGCTGGCAGCAATGGCGGACGCTGGCGAGATCGAGACGTTCGATGCAGGATAGACGATGAATCGAAGAGGGTTCGTTCAAATCATGATCGGCGGGATTGTGGCGCTCCTGCGTGGCCGCGAATCGAAAGCCGCGACCGTTCGCCCGGCCGACCAGAAGTACATTCATGGGGATGTCGTGCGGGTTGTGGGCGCCAACGGCACGAGTACGTGGTGGGCGGATCGGCATATCGGAGAACTCAGGCGCATTCGAGGGAGTTTTCGGGACCTGTACGGCGACCCGGTCTATCGACCTCCGATTGGAGCGCCTGGAAACGGCCCGAGAGCGAAGGCATTCTGCGATGCTCACCGGCAGCAGTACGAGCATTCATGCCGCGATTATTCCTGCACGAATCTTGATGGGACCGGCGCGTCTTCCTGGTGGAATGAAGAATGCTTCGAGCCTGTGAGACTTGTATGGACCGACCAATGAAAGAGCACGTGGCGTAAGATCGCCAACGAATTCGGGCAGTAGGCGGAGTAGCTACCGCTTAGTGCCGTAACCACGAAAGGCCCGTTACGGGGGTCTGAGTCGGACGAACCGATTCAGGCCCCCTTTTTCGTTGGCTTGGACACATAGATGAGAGCAGAACTCGTAGCCAACCTGTTGAATCGGCACAAGCGGATGGTGGAGGTCCGCGACTCCTGCGAGGACGCCATGCAGGCGGCGTTCAACTACGTGAACCCTCGCCGGTACGACATGACGGGCACAGCGCCCAAGGGGGCCAAGCGCGCTACGAAGATGTACGACGGGGTCGCCCAGGACGCCTTCCTCACCTGGCGGGATGGGATCATCGGCTGGTTCGTCGGCCCGGCCGTCACCAGTCGGGGGCCCGGCTGGCACAAGGCGGCGCTGGGCCGGATACCCGGCATTCCCTTCGAGCGGGCGCGGTCGCTTCGGGACAACGACCGGGTGAAAGGGTACTTGCAGGACTACACCGACGAGATGCGGTACGAGATCGACGCGGCGAAGTTCTACGATAGCGAGGGGGAATGGCTCCAGGACCTCGGCAGCGCCGGGACGGGCACGATCGTCGTGGAGGAGGCCATGCGGATGGACCGGGCGTCGCTCCGCGTCCCGCACCCCGGCCAATACTGGATCGCCCGCAATCGGGACGGCGAGATCGACGTGTACCACGAGCAGGTGACGATGACGGCGCGGGAGGCGTTGCAGCGGTACGACAAGCCGGGCGATACGCTGAACGCCACCGTCCGCCAGTGGGCGAAAGAGGCCGACGCCTCCCTGGCCGATTGCACGTTCCTACAGTGCATCTGCCCGGCGGATGAGCCGGGTATCTTCCCTCGCCGAATGACCTACAAGCCCTGGGCGCTCGTGACGATCCTGTACGACATGACGGGTGCGGGCGGCCGTGCGGAGCCGCAGCCGGTCCTGAACGACGCCCAGCGTCTGGTCCGCGTGGAGGGCATGGACTACTTCTCGCCCGCCGTCTGCCGGCTTCGGACGAACAGCGACGAGGTCTACGGCCGCTCGCCTGCGATGGACGTTATGGCCGTGATCGAGGCGTGCCAGGAGCACGGGTACAACCTGATGAACCTGGGCAACCATGCGGCGAACCCGATGCGGTTCGTGCCGGCGGAAAAGAGGCTGGACTGGAACTTCCGGCCCGGCGCGACGAATACGTACTCCCAGGAGAAGCGGATCGCCTACGGGTTCCCGATGGCTACGGAGTACCCTGTGGCCGTCGACCGGGAGGACAAGCTGCACCGGCTGATCTATTCCCGCTACGGGTACGACCTGTTCCGCATGATGCAGATGTACCAGGAGAAGCGGGAGCGCAATCAGGCGTACGAGATCGCCGAGGCGGCGGCCCAGCAGGCGCGGCTGATGGTGTCGCAGACGGGCAATATGTGGCAGGGCGGGATCGTGCCCGTCTACAACAACATCGCGTGGATCGCCTCCCGCAGCGGCCGCATGCCGACGGCACCGCCGGAACTCCAGGACCAGGTCGGTAAGGACATCGTTATCGTGGACCCGGTCAGTCCGCTGTCCCAGTTGCAGGAGATGGCCGCGATGGTCAGTCCGTTGCAGCAGGGGATGAACTTCCTTGCCCAGATCGCCGAAGTGGTCGGTCGGCATGTATCGCCGGAGATGGCCCGGCAGATCTACCACCGGGTGAACCTGCCGGACCTTGCGGAATTCGCGCTGGATAAGACGGGCTTCCCGAGGCGACTGATGCGGACGGACGGCGAGGTGGCGACCCTGGTGGAGCAGGATGAGCAGAGGGCCGCCGCCGCCGAGCAGGCCCGCAACGCGCGAGAGATCGCGGCGGCCTACGCGCAACTGGGCAAGCCCGTGGCGGGCAATAGTCTCTTGGCGGGAGTGGCATGATGGCGACGTGTATGATTCCAAGGGATGCGACGAAACAGGACCGGGTCCTGATGGCCTCGGCTACGCTGGACGCCATGATCCGCGAGATGGAACGGAAATCGAATGTGGCGAACCTTGCGACGCCGATGTTCATGGACCTCCCGATCATGTTCGATGAAACGATCCCGCCCAACGAGGTCTGGATCGTGACGCCGGAGGGCCGGGAGAAAGGGCGATACAGGGGCCTGCGGCGGATTACGAATATGGTCGGGAGTGGCGTGATGGGGATTGACCTCAGTGACCTCAGTGACCTCAGTGACGAACGAGAGACGAAATGGGCGTGACGCCGGAACAACGTGAGGCGATCAAGGCGGACTGGCAGACCTACATGCAGACCGGGCATGGCAGGGACACGCTCTACAAATTACTGGTGCTCCTCGGCACGTTCCAGGACGCCGACGTCCTGTACGAAGCGGCGCTGGATCGGCCGCAGTTGATGATGGGCGTGATCGAGGGGCTCATGGTACTCAAGAACCTGGGCATTCTGTTGGGCGACAACAGGCGGCGACTGATCGACCTGATGGCGCAATTGCCCATGCCCGAAATCGTTGTGCAAGGAGATGGAGAATATGGCAAAAGAGCGTGAGAGACTGATGGCCCTGGCCCGGCACCGTCAGGCCGACGTGGCGATCGAGTGTCCCGTGGCGATCAAGGAGTTGACACTGCGATTGCAGCCCTACCACGAGTTGAAGGACCCCGAGGGCCGGGTCTTCAAGGTCTGCGGAGTGATGGAGTGCGTCGCCCAGTTGGCCGGGATGACCCCGCTCATCGAGATCGAGGCGGACGTGGCCGTGCTGGACACGTACGGCGTGGCGGGCGAGATCGACGTAGGCATCCGGCCGGCGTTCGATAGCCTGATGACGGAGATCAAGCGGCAATACGTCGCTTACATGCAGACGAAACAGGAGAAGCCCGGCCAGACGGTCAAGCCGCTGCCCAGCGAGCGGGGCCTGGACATGGACCGCAGCGAGCGGATGCGGGCGATCAACGCCAGGCGGGCGGCGGAGCGGGCCGAGGCCAAGGCGGCGAAGGAGCAGGGGCAGGCCGATGCGGCGGGCGCAGAAGGCGGTGAGGCATAATGGCGATTGACTGGATCAACGACGATTTGACGTTTGCAGAGGGGTTCGAGCAGAACCTGCCGGCAGAGATTCGGGACTACGCCAAGGACGCCAAGGACCTGCCGGCCCTGCTCAAGCGCGGCGTGGATACCCAGCGTGATCTGCACAGCCGGATCAAAATACCGGACACGCCCGAAGGGAAACGCGAGGTGCTGAATAAGCACTTCAAGGACGTGCTCGACGCGGACGAGCAGGCCCGGCAGGCGGCGGCCGACAAGGCGGCCAAGGAGGCGGCCCGGACCGCCGAGACCGAGGCCCTCGAGACGGCGAAGAAGAAGGCGGACAAGGCGGCCAAAGACCTCAAGGAAAAGCACGGCGCCAAGTTCGAGCCGAACCTGGAACTGGTGCGCCGGGCGTTCCGCAGCGACTATCCGCCCCCGTGGATCAAGGAGGCCGTGGCCAAGGTGGCGGGCGTCGAGCTCGATAAGATCACCGACGAGCAGATCAAGCAGATCGTCATGACGGACCCGGCCGTGTTCGAGACCCTGCTGGCCATCGGCAACCTGACGAAGGACGGCCGCATGGAGCACGGGGACGGCGGGTCCAAAAAGAGCGACGAGTGCGAGCCGCGACAGCCGAACAGCCCGGAGCTCTACATCGGACTGCCACCCGGCGATCCGGTGAGGAAGTGGTTTGAAAATCGCGAATGGGACATGAGCGGCGCGGTCCCGGCGAAAATGGCCAAGTAGTTCTCTCGATAATTCGAGTTTCTCGGATTCCCCGATACTTCGGGCCTGAGTGCTTTTCCGGCAAAGTGCCGGACGCAACCCGGCGTGAAGGTAGCGGGCCTGTCACGTGACAGATTCCTCGCGAGATAGATGCAACGTGAATCTCGTTTTGAGGAGACTGTCCTATGGCAGGCAACAGTTTGAATTCACAGTACAACTTCAGCACGATCATGGGGCAGTTCGCCCCGGACCAGAAGACGCTGATGCCGTACATCGACGGCATGGTCGAAATGACCCCCCTGCTCGCCGACTTTCCGGTCCGCGAGGCCATGTTCATCGACCAGGACATGGTGAACCGCTGGACGCAGTACCCGGTCCCCTACTGGCACAAGCTCGGGGAGGGCCTCACGGCCACGATGGGTCACCAGGACCAGATGTTCGAGTCGATGGGTATGCTCCGCAATCAGATGCGGATCAACGTCGAGACCCTCAAGAAGGTCCCCGCCGGCGGCCGCGAGAGCTGGATGGCCCAGCAGGAGCGCGGCTACTTCGAGGGCATGAGGCAGGAGGTCGAGAACACCATAGTGTACGGCAAGAAGGGCTCGGCGCCGGAGGAGTTCGACGGCCTGGACGTGCGCTGCGCCGCTATCGCCGACAACAGCGTGTTCGACAACGGCGGCTCGGACTCGGGCAACCTGACGACGGTCTGGCTGATCCAGCCGGACGTGAACGAGTGCTGCCTGATCTTCCCCAAGGACGGTCAGGGCGGCCTGCGGCGGATCCCCAAGGGCGTCCACCAGATGTCCACGGACACCGACGCGACCGGCAGCGTGGAGAGCACCAAGGCGTACGCGGAGTTCGCCCTGACGAATTTCGAGTGGGACCTGGGCCTGTGCGTCCATGACACCCGCCGGGTCAAGGCGGTCCGCAACGTCCACAAGACGATCAAGCACGCCAACGAACTAGACGTGGACATCCTGATCCAGGCGAAAAACAGTTTCCGTACGACCGGGCAGATCTACGCCTACATGCACCAGGACGTGGCCTCGTCGCTCCAGATCCAGATCAAGGACAAGGGCAACGTCTGGATGAACCCGACGACCCCGTTCGGCGAGCCGACGGTGTACGTGCTGAACATGCCGATTCGGATCAGCGATGCGATCCTGCTGACTGAGACCACCGTGAGCTAACAACCCCTGCGCGGCCGTTTGGGCCGCAGATTGTGAGGTATGGACTATGCAATTCGAGAAACTTTGGGAATTTGCCGATGCCACGTCGATGCCGAACGCCGCCGCATTGACGCTCGGCTACATCGACCTGACGAGCGACTATCTGATGGATTGGCGGAACACCGGCGTGGACCTGTGGTTCGTCATTACCTGCAACACGGAGCCGTCGGCCGGGACGAGCCTGGCCGGCTCCGTCTACGTGCACACCGGCGTGGACGTCAAGGACGGCACGGCCCTGATGACGGGCCGGGCCATCCCGATCGCCAACATGTCGGAGAACGCCCAGGACTACGGGCACGTCCTGTTCTCCTGCCCGGTCCGCGCCGTGATGGCGATGATCAAGAACTCCGAGTTCGCCGGTAGCAGTTGGGACACGATCGGGCCGGTAGTCACGGCGGTCGGGGACTGCTCCAGCGGCATCGTGGATGCCTACCTCCGTGTCGGCCCACCGGAGGTCTACTGCGGCAAGACGCCGACCGTCAGCAACGTGTAGGCACAAGGCAACGCCAAGATCAGGATATGGCGGGGCCCCAATGCGGGCCCCGCCGTTGCCGAACCATTTCAGATCACAAGGAGCGTACTATGAAACTCAAGCAATGGATTCTTTTGGCGGCGGTCCTGCTGCTTTGTTCAGGGACATCGAACGCCGCCTTGACGAACAGCTCGGACGATTTCAATTTCAACACCACGCGGCTGTTCAGCCGCAATGGGCAATTCCACCTGTGGGCGGCGGAGATGGAGGACTATCTCGACGGGACCAGTTACCCGGACGGCATCAAGCTGGGCGACGTGTACTGGCAGAAGACCGACACGCTGCCCGCCTCGGCGGTCGAAGGGGCGATGTACTGGGACGACTCGGACAACATCATCAAGGTCCACAACGGCACAACCTGGATCAGCCTTGGGGCCGGGACGTTCACCGGGGGCAATATCTCGGCCGATGTCGATCTGAGTAACGGCGTGGACATCCAGTCCAGTACCACCACGGCCCATACGAACAGCATTCAGGGCTATGCGGACGCCGGGGCCTATAAGGACGTGCTCCGCTGGACGAACGGGGCGGCCGTGACGGCCGTTCTCGGGGCGTCGGACGTGGTGTTCTCCCTGGCCTCGACGGGCCTGGACATCTCGATGGCCGGCGTCATTACCAACGCGGCCGGGATCACCAATACCGGCGTCCTTACCTCCGCCGGCGGCGCAACGAACCTCAATACGAGCGGTTCGGACGCCGTGAACGTCGGGACGGGGACGTATACGGGGGCACTGACACTCGGGAACAACTCCAGTTCCACGGCGATGGCGTCCTCGGCATGGGATATCTCCACGGCCGGGGCGATGAGCGGGTTCTCTTCGCTCAGTCTGTCCGGCGATATCACGATGGCCACCGGCAAGGGCTTGAAGTCCTCCACCACCACGGCAGAAAGCGTGGGAGTCTACGGATACGACGTGGGCGCCGGGTACGTAGGCGCTCTGGTCATAACCAATTCCGCTACCCCAGCGACCGTGCTGGGCAATACCAGCGGCACTACCGCGATCTCCTCAAGCGACTGGACGATCTCCACGGCCGGGGCGATGGCCGGGATCGGTGCTATCACTGCCGATGGACTGTTCACGGGGACCGGCGGTCAGACCCTGACCGGTACGGTGTCGATCAACGATTCGGCGACAACCTCGACGACCAGTATCGGCGGCGGGACGACCACTGGGGCTATTACTGTCGGCGGCACAGGCACTCAGACTATTAGTGTCGGTACTGGGGCGGGGATCAAGACCGTCGCCGTGGGCAGTGCCAATACGACCAGCACCACGACGATCCTCGGCGGCGACAACGGCGTCAATATCAACGTGGACGCCCTGGACAATCCCACCAACATCAACACGGGAGTCAATACCGGCACGGTGACGATCGGCGGCACGGGCGCCCAGACCATCGATATCGGGGCCGGGGGCACCGGGGCCAAGACGATCACCATCGGCGACAACAGTACGGCGACCTCGACGGCCATCATGGGCGGCTCCGGGGATATCACCCTGACCTCCTCCGACGACATCAGTCTCGTGGGCGCAGCGGGCTCGCTATTGAATATCGGGGCCCACGCCGGCGGGGTGGCCGTCCACATCGCCGACGACGACAGCAACGCGGACACGATTAGCATCGGCTCGGCGAAGGACACGGCGACCCTCGCCGGCATCTCCGTCACCGTCGGAAGTACCGGGACGACTTCGGCCACGGTGATCCAGTCGGGCTCCGGCGAAGTCAAGATCAACGAGTCGAACAATCAGCCGGTGAGTATCGGGACGGGTACAGGTACAGGGACCGTCACGCTCGGCGGTACTGGAACACAAGCCATCGATATCGGCAACGGGGCGGGCATCAAGACCGTCGCCGTGGGCTCCAATACGACGACCTCCGCAACGACGATCCTTTCCGGTACGACCGCCGGGGCCCTGGCCCTCAATGCCAGCGCCGGCGGGGCTGTAACCAATATCGGGACGGGGACCACAACGGGGACCGTGACTGTGGGTGGCACGGGTACACAGGCCATCGCCATCGGCAACGGGGCGGGCATCAAGACCGTCGCCGTGGGCTCCACGAACACTACATCGGCCACGGTCATCAGTTCCGGCAGTGGCGATTTGGATATCAACGGCGGCGGTGCGGTGGATGTCGATGCCGTTACCACGTTCGACGTTCTGGCCGGCGGGGCCTTCTCCATCGACGGCTCCAATGCAGCCAGCAATATCTCGCTGGTTACGGACAGCGCCGCCGACGACTTCACCATCGGCCTGACCGGGGCGACGAACTCCAGTATCCTTCTGAGTTCCACGGGCACGGGCGCCGACGCCATTGGCCTTACAGCCACGGCGGGTGGGATTAGCGCCACGGCAGCCGCCGGAGCGATTGCCATGTCCGGCCTGACCGGCCATACGATTACCTCGACGGCCGTCGCCGACGGCGGGAAGGGAACGACCCTATCCGGCACGATTGCCGGGGCCACCGCCTCTGAAGGCGTGGGCGCCTACGTCGAGGGCAATATCACCGGCAACGTAGACGGCAAAGTCTATGCCTTTGGAAGCTGGCTCAATATCACCGGGACCTGCACGCCGACGGATGGACCCGACGCCATCTTCTCCGGTGCGGATATCGGCATCTACGTCGCCGCCGACCCGGAACTGGCGAACGCCAAGCTCCGCGTGCTGAACCTGGAGTATCAGGTCCATGCCGACGCGGCCCCGATCAACGATACCACGTCGATGATCCACTTCAACGCCGATTCCGGCGGTGACGTGCCCGACTACCTGTTCACGTTCGGCAACTCGGACGCCGCTGTCTACACGGCCAACGCGACTCATACGGCCGCCGCGACGGACAAGGTCGGGGCCATCAAGATCAGTATCACCGGCGCAGTCGCCGATGGTTACATCTACGTGTACTCCCATCCGGGACAGTAAGGAAAGGACTGTGGACATGACAAGGAGAGCACTGACGGGGATCGTGCTGCTGCTCGTAGCGACAGCGGGTTGTTCCGTGACGTTCGACCCATCGAACCCACAAGCCAAGGCGTTGCGTGAGACGAAACAACGGATCGCGCAGTATCAGATCATCAAACAGGAGCAGGAATTGACGAGGGACATCATAGCCCTTCAGTTGGAAGTAGCGCAGCTCAAGCTCAAGGCGCAGGCCCCGCCCGTAATCCAGGGCGAGTTCGTGCCGGCGGACAAGCTGCCGCCCGACGTGAAGGACAGATAGACAGTGCTTCCTCCTCCTTTGCACGCGGGCAGTGCGGCGTGACGCACCGCACTGCCCGCAACGATGGACCGGTGAGATATGGGAACTGATCAGGTATCCATTTGCAACATGGCCTTCGGCCTTCTGGGCGACCTGGGCAAGGTGAAGCGGCTGACCGCGTTCACTCGGGTCGGCTGCGGGAACAACCCGGTGCACCATGCGGCGCTGGACTTCTACGACACGGCGAAAGAGCAGATGCACGCCATGATGGACTGGCGCAGGGCCCGCAAGATCAAGGCCCTGACGATGCACGCCGATCCGCCGGTAGTCAGCGGACTGTGGAGCTACAAGTACGTCCGGCCGCCGGACGCCCTTCTCATTCGCAAGCTGATCGATGTCAGCGGCACGGAGTACGAGTGGGACCAGGGCAACGAGGAGCGGGTGGCCAACGGGCGGACGTTCGACGACGAGTACCTGTACGCGAACGCGACGGACCTCTATGCCTGGTACGCCATCCTGATCGGCGAGGACCGGTACATGCCGGGGATGGCGCAGCTCCACGCCCTGGTCCTGGCCGACAGCATCGCCATGACGGCGACGGGTAAGGAAGGGACGGGCATGGCGATCTCGGCCAAGCTGCACCAGCGGATGGAGACGCTGTGCATGGGCCTGGCGGCCCAGGAGGGCTACGTGGCGAACGAGGGCGGCGAACACGCGATGACGAAACTGTTTTGATTCGAGCGAAAAGGTGATTCGATGACTAGGGCAGCGGCGGGCGGCGAGAGGAACGGGACGTTCATGCGGGTGGCCGTGTGCATCATGGCGGCGATCACGTTGATATCGACGGGCGTGGCCGTCAGTTCCTCTACCAGCCTGTTCGATGCCAGAGGAACGATCCTGGCGATAGATGAGCGGGGCACCAAAAAGGCGGTCGCTCTGGAGGCCCGCATAACCGTGCTGGAGGAGACGGTGAAACCGCAACTGGCGGGCATTCAGGTGACGCTAAAGGAGATTCAGCAGCAACTCATAAGCCTGCAAACCAAAGGGACTATCAGGAGCCCGAACCCATGAGGGACGACCCGCTCAGTCTGTGGGTAGCGCGGCATCCGTTGTGGTTCATCGCGGCGACGGCGGGCGCGATCGGCCTGCTGGCGATAGGGATGAAACTGATTACAGGAGTTTGACGTGATTGCGATTGCCATATTGGTATTGGCGAGTCTTACCGGGGGCCCCGGTGAGTGCGTACCAGTGGGCGTGGACCCGGCTACTGTCCCATTCGTCATCCCGGCGGGCACGATCGAGGGCCTGCTCCTGTGTCCGGACCCGAACGATCCGAACAACTGGCACGCCCCGGTGGGCAAGTTCAATCGCGCAGGCCGATGGTGCGATGAAGATCGCGATGCAATCGTTGTCCGGGTCAAGTCATCCTCTACGCCTGGAGCGAGTGCGACCCTGAACGGTGAACGCTGGTTGCTTGTCGGCGACGTAGCTCCAGGCTTAAACGTATTCATCATAGAGGCCGAGGATGTGCGGTCCTACGGCGATTCGCTGATAAGCAATTGGACCGTACTCGTATGGGGCGATCTGCCGCCGAACCACAAACCTGTCCTCTATTGATTGAAGGGTTTTGAAGATGTTGGAGCAAAGAATCGACCACGACGACCTCAGCGGCGCGCTGGCATGGAGGGTACTGGCATGAAACGAATCGGCGTACTTTTTCTCCTGGCCTGTGCGGCCTGTTTTGCCGCAGGGTATCAGTGTGGCGTCATGCGCCAGCAGCTTCGCACTACGGCCAAGCTCGTTGCGATTTGCAATCTGGCAGTGGAGAACTTGGAAATTCCCGGTCAGGAAGCGCGGGCAGAGATGCTGCTGTACCTGTGCGAGGAGATGAGAAAGGATATACCATGAACCGAATCCTCTTCATCATCGTGATCGCGCTCCTGCTGATCCTGCTGATGGCGGGGACGGGGTGGTGCGGTGAAATTGTTGGAG
>Ga0180008_1001934_pt1 | contig 11912 bp, 23 predicted proteins | sample MM_PW_MetaG_FD_121121 | JGI IMG/M metagenome (GOLD analysis project Ga0180008, IMG submission 121121) | Groundwater microbial communities from the Aspo Hard Rock Laboratory (HRL) deep subsurface site, Sweden - MM_PW_MetaG | ecosystem: Environmental > Aquatic > Deep subsurface > Groundwater... | reverse complement strand
GGTCCGAAGTAATCTACGACTGAGGAGAACCCGGATGCCTAAACTTCCATGCCCTAAATTCCCAGAGAAATGCCCTGTTGCGTGTAGGTGTGGTGTTGACATCGCAGCCGGGGCTTGCACCTATGATCCAAATATAAAAGGTATGTATAAGAAATGCTGCGTCACAGAGAACACTGAACCACCAGTTATATTGATCAGCTATCGGAGAGAATAATCTTGATGAAGGTTTACAGCACCCATGGCAGCTTCTCCACCCTTGAGAGGATCAGGGAGCTGGAGGTAGAGGACCGGGGAAACGACTTCATTAACCCACCTTATCCAGATTCGACGCCCGCATTATGGGTGTGCATCAAACCCGAAGACTGTTTCTACTACGAGCCCAACTTCACATTAGAGGACCTAACCGAGATAACCATAGAAGATAAGCACATACTGTGCAACTATGACGGCAACGGCGGCTTCCTATTACTGGAGCCAATACAGGTGAAATGATCATGGGTAAAGTTAGGCTTAATCAAACTGTGAGAACTTTAAAGGGTGAAATAACAACCATCTCCAAATTAGCAGAGAAAGGCTTAATCAAATTCACCAAATCCGGTAAGTTCATGGGGCGTGGAGGTAAGATTATGACAAAATATTTTGCCGAAATGTCTGACGGTGGATGTTGGGAGATTAACAAAACAGCTTACTTAAGCAGAACTGATCAAGAAATTTCTTTCTAATCCATTCTTTTTTCTGACCGAAAGGCAGACACCTGACCTAAACATGCAAGCAGGTGAAGAAAAATGAAAAGCACGCCCATGGCCGAGCTACCTGAATGTGACTTCTGTAAACAAGAGGGACGCGATCCACCGGAGCCAGCAGAATATGACGCAAGGACAACCCTCGGAGTACATGCCTATATGTGCCAAGAACATTTCGATAAATACGGCACAGAGCTGGGCACTAGACTTGTTCGGCCAGTTAAAGAACCTGATGAGCGCATCAAGAAAGCCGACGAGCTCTGCAGGAGATGCGGGAAAAGCTGTTTAGAGGACAGCTGGAACAAGCAGGTGATTCGGTTCAGGATTATGAACAGTCCCTTTAAGGTCGAAGCCATGCTTGAGCTTGGACTATACTGCGAAGAGGTCTAGCCCATGGACGCAAAAATATGTGTGGTATGTGGGCTCCCGGCAGACGGGGAACACCATCTTATAGCACAGACTTTACTAAAAACTCTACCAAGACTCACACCAGACGATATAAGAGTCATCAAGGAAACCAAGATTTCATTATGCCAGCATCACCACAATCTACTCGAGGAGATATCTCGCATCTACACGCACCTAATAAGATGCGCCCTTGAGGAGAGGCCTTATCACCTATCCACCAGCCTCCCCCATAGGAAGGCAAAGATAGAGATCTTCAGCGAGAAAAACCGCGCGATTGCAGTAATCGTAGAGAAGCTGGATTCGATACATGATATTCTCCTCAGGTTAATGACCTGACACCTGGCCTAAAAATGCGAACAGGTGAAAGACAAAATGGAAATAGTAGAAACATACCCGGATTCTAAAGCCTCGGAGAAGATGGTAGTGATCACGATCTCTGGGGAAGAGTTTGAGGGCTTGTTCGAAGTGAAGGATACCACCGAGTTCATAGACGATGAATACACCGTCAACGGCACCGTGAGGGTTTATTCCAGTGGGCTTGAGAAGCTCATCGAAGCCATCCTCAGGTACAAGCACCGATTCCTAATAGCCCAGTTCAGCAACCTCGAGGTCAATCTACTGGACACGGATCTCCCTAACGGAGTCCTCGACTACTGTATAGAGGATAAGGAAGGCGACAAACTCGCCAACCAGAAAGCCATCCAGTGGTGGAGACCCTTCGTCAAAGATAAGCATTTATAAACCATCAGTTTATACTGAGGTATATACTAAACCGTGGTAATTAACCATGGGGGCGAGAACTGCCTTGCCCCTGGACGGGGGAGTAAAGTGCTTAAAAGGAGAAAAAAGAAAATGAATAAGAGAATAGTTCTAGCAATAACAATGTTAGTTTTGGTATTGACATCGAGCTTAGTGATGACTGCTTCCGCAGCCACTGACATAACACTGACCTGGGCAGGGAATCTCGGTTTCCTGTATGCTAACGACGACGCAGATGTTGGGGCAAGCTCCGCAGGCGGAGTTACTGGCCTCCTACACCTTAATGATCTAGAAGACAACCCATACAGCTACGGAGTAGACACCATCCGATCAGACATTTACGCAACAATCCTTGGTGGAGGTGAGGTAGATTTCAGCTTCGATAGAACAGACAGCGGACCATATGGTCCAGCAGACCAGAGCACCTACAGCTACCTTGGAACAGACGGCACAGGTCAACTAATCTTCCGCACAAGAACAAATTATGCAGACCTAGACAGCAGCAACTATGGATTCCAAGCGAATGATCAGTTCCAGGCAGACGCGATGGGTGGGTCCTACGCAGCCTATCATGAAGTCACTAACGGGGATCTCTTCGCGAGCTTCCTAGCTCAGGGAGATGGAACCGTTGACATCGACCACATGACCGACGATACCTGGGACCAGGAGATAAAGTTCGGCTGGGGATGTGGCTGCTACACGAATGCTGATGTTACCATAACTGGCGCTGGATTGTACGAGAGAGAGGCAAACTTCCTGACTTCGCTAAACGTAGCGAGTGGAGGCTCAGCCTCTGGTGCAGGCTCCTGGGTAGAGACTTGGACATTCGGTTCAGGTTTCTCGATGGGCGACACGTCCTTCACGGTGAAGTAAATATGCCTTCAAAACTAACATACTCCCCTTTTTTTATGACGCCCCTGCGGGGTCACAGCCAAACGGGGCGAGAACAAAGAGGTGGATAAAACGAAAATAATAAAGTTGTTCCTCATTGTGTCACTGCTCACAACAGCTTTTCTCGCATTGCCGGTAAAGGCTGATGTAGATATCACGGTAACCACCACGGGTAACGCTGATGTCGAGCTTAACACAGGGGGTGGTGCTCTAGTGAGCTTCGACTATAATGGACGAGACCTTCTCCAAGAACTTCAAGATAAAGCAGATGCAATACACGCCATCAAAGTAGGGATGATATTTCTAGCAAACCAACAGAACATGGATCGACTGGAGGACGAGTTAGCGGCCCTCGAAGAAGATATTCGAAAGCTAATCATTGAACTTAACGAAGCCTTTGGGGACGTCTATTTTAATCTCCACATGCAAGCCCACGTCATAGGCATCAACCCGGGTAACAGCACAGTTGCTATAACCCTAATCTCTGGCAACAAAACCGTAGCAGAATTTATACAAGACAACAGGGACGAGCTGGTTATCATCGAGCTGCAACTAGATGCGATAGACGCTAGAATAACGATGCTCGACGACGAACTTCACATGATGCTAGATGAGCAGGCACAAGACATAGACAAGAACAACGAAACAATCCAAGAGATGCAGAAATATCTTACAGAAAGGCGCGAATACATGGATGGCCGGCTCATAGAGATCGACGGAAAGTTCCTGATGAACTATATATTCATCGCAGGAATGATCGTGGTTGTACTGGTCCTCGTCTATGTGAATGGGACAGAGTACATGAGGCTCAATCAAAAGCTAAAAGCCTTAGCTCTATTGCATCCAGCGCGGATTCGGCTCAAAGATCCAAGCGAAGACGAAGAAGAGTAGCTCGCCTCGGCGAGCAACCCCATTTTTCTCAGTTAACTACTGAGCACCTGGCCTAAACATGCGAACAGGTGAACAACATCGAGGAATCATAATGACCTACACTGAGGTACACGGCAACCCACGCTACATCAGAGAACTCAAGGTAAAGCTACCCACCAAAAGAGAATACGGTCTAGTGCATCCAAAACGTGAGCTGACATTCACCATCAAACCATACGACGTCAACAGCGGACTAATCCAAGCGTTTCCCCCAAGCGAGAACTCGCCAGGACTCAGCGTGAAGTGCGCCCTATGCGGTAAAGAGATGACGAACCTACTGATCATCAACGAAGGGTTGTCATGCATCATGTGCACGAAGATCAAGGCCTCACGGTTCTGCCTAGAGGCGTTAGCCCGGGCAGCCTATGACTGGTGGGAACTTGACTACAGCTACGAGGAATATCTACGCCAGAAGGAGAGGCGGGATAGATCCATGGACAGGGTAAACGACTTCATGGAGAAGTGGATTGAGAGCATGGGTAAGGTGGAAGTGCCTAAGATAGGGGTTGAGATGGTGATAATAGGCAACCAGATCAGATACTTGGTGACAACAAAGCGACCTAAGGAAGTGAGCTGATGAAGATATGTGAATACGCATTCGCTAGAGAGGACGAAGATAACCCCGGGTACTCGATGCATGAGGTTGACTACTATGCATGGATACCAGCAGCTAAGAGAGGCGTAATGCCTAACCACCGGCTGAGTCTACGGAGGAACCTCGTCGACAAAGTATGGGAGTTCTACCGAGCCTTCAGCAATACGGTTTTACTCGAAGCCAAGACATGGAAAGTAATCACCCATAAGCCGACAGGAACAGAAGCGGTAGCTTTCACGACGAAGGATTTTGCCGAGGCTTTAAGGTGGGGCAACAATGAGTGGAACCTATGGCACTGGACATCGGACTACACTCGAGAGCCGGACGTCCCATGCGATCATGGCTGGAATAAATCTCTAAGCTGCCCGATAAACTGCCCGGAGGATATACAGAAATATGAACTGGATCAAAAGACTTCAAGAGCTGGAACCGATAACCGGAACCAAGAGACTTCATGAACAGATCTACACTAAGATCATTAAAGAGCCGCAGGACTTCACACCCGAGACAGCATCCGACTATGAGGAAAATCAGGCTCTCCTCGCCGAGATACGTCTAGCCCACGAGGATTTCAAGAAGGACCCCAGACACGGCGAATGGGATGACATGTTCGGATCATATCTCATAGAGATGGAGCAGCTCAACTCCCGGGCAGGCCAGTTCTTAACACCAATGAATATCGTGAGGGCCATGTGCCAGATGATCATTGGTATGGATGATGATAAGCAGCTCCTAGGAAAACCACAAATGTTGAGCGACCCAGCCGCGGGGTGCGGCCGATTCATGATCGGAGCAGCCGAGGTTTACGCGAAGCACGCTGGATGCTTCAACTTCATGTTCGTGAACCAGGACATCGACTTCCGAATGTATGTCTACATGACTATGAATGCGATTCTCTACGGCATACCGAGCCTTAATATCCACGGTGATACAATCGCCCTCGAGTACTGGGAGGGCACGGTGGTGTGGAGACCAGCGGGGTATCCCACGTTGTGGAAAACCATACCAAAGGAGCGGCTCGAGGAGATCATGCCCAAGTTTGAGGCCCAGAAAGTAGGGCTGCAAAAGTTCATCGACAACGCCCCGACTATGAGGAGGCGCTTGAAGAAGAAGAAGAAGGTAAAGCATGATGAGTACAAGCAATCAACTTTCATGCAGTAAACCGACTCCCGAAGCATTCTTTCAATGCATAGCTGCCCGCCGAGCTAGATGCCCGAGGCAGCAGCGTCATACCTGTGAGGCGTGGGCGAGGTACCTGATAGGGCAGACAAAGGAGCCGCCCCGGTTCATGCAAACATTCACAGGAGAAATTATATGGTCGAACCCTCCGCCATGGTGGAGCTCCATCTTATGGCATGACAAAGCTTTAGAGGAACTTAATAATGGAAAGAAGCGTCCTAGAAAAACTGATCATTATAACTCGCCAAAAGCTTCTGGAAAATAAGGTTGTTTACCATGGCTGCAAAGACGTCAGGGAATTAATGGCCAGAGTATTCGATAAATTAGAGGAGCCTTACGAAGTGAAAACCTTCTACATAGTGCCGATGGGAAACCCAATTAACATCCGGTGCTGGCACACATGGGTAGAGATCTCTGGATATGTGATCGAGACAAACCCATACCAAGTATTCGACATCGACCTAGCGATCGATAACATCCCTAAAGACGTCTGGTATGAGGACATCAAGATCCAGGAAAGCGGGGAGGATTCGATATGGAATCACCCTGCTGATGAATGGGCAGATAAGTTTCATAACGGACTCGCCGATGAGATAGTTAAGGAATTAAGATGCTGTATGAATCGGGCTAACTACCCGGCGCCTGGCCTAAAAATGCGAGCAGGTGAAGAAAAATACCTACATGCAGCAAGTGCGGAGAAGATTACGAAGAAGTAACCGTCTACGTAACAGAGGAAAACAAGTATACTGCCTACAAGATCGAGAAGAAATATGGCGGCGAAGGCATAGACTGGTCAGCCTCAGAGCAGGTCGAAGGATCTGAGAAGGAAGCTGATCTCCAATGCCCTTTCTGTGAGAACACTGTAGCACACTGGAACGCAAAAGAGGATCGCACGATGAGCCTGACAGAGTTTGTGGAGGCCCACTTCGATGTGCACTCCTGAGCAGAGCGCAACCATTGATCTCTTGATCACGGTATTAAGAGACCATGAGAAGATGCTCGACGGCGGAGTCAACGAATTCAAGGAGACACTCGAGACCTTGAAGGAAGTCGTGGGTATCCTCAACAGGGGCAACAAACTGGGCTGGGGAACCGCCCGGGGACTAGCGACGTCCCTCGCTTACGCGATGAACAGCGAACTCAAGGATGTAGATATGAACATCCAGAAGCTTTTCGTCCAAGAGTTTTTCCATGCTCTCAACCGGCGTAACATCGTGGAAGACGAGACATACGACCTGATCGACCAAGTCTGTGGCTTACTAGAATGACCCTCAACATGCTGAGCTGGAAGGACTACAAGGAAGACGGCGGCGAGCTAACTTATCCTCAGTGGATACAGTGTCTCATAGACTCAGAGAACCTGGATCGAGAAACAGGGAACTATCTTCTACTATCATTCTCCGAGGGAAGCGTCTGGTTGCAGCCAGATAAAGCAGACACTGAGAAAACCATCGAGAATAGTTACGGCACTTGGCTTGAATCCTTCGATGGGTTCGGCAGACGCAGTATTGCACTGAGGGGACGAAAATGAAGAAGCAAATCATCGTCCTGTTCCTAATGGTCTGCGGAGTGTGCTTCGAAAGAGGCATGATCTGTCTAGTCTACACTAGGAAACGAGACATACCAACCGCCATCGTATCGGGCTCCATGATACTTCTAGCTTATGCATTCTACATAATCTACAATCTAATAGAAATAACATAATCTCCATTTTTTCTGACCGAAAGGCAGACACCTGGTGAATGCGTGCAGGTGAAAATGGAAATTGATAAACATCTGGGCAAGTAGGGGTACATGATGGAACACCAAGTTTACGTGGACTGGAAGATGAAGCTGTTCTCCTTATTCACTGGATACATTGAACACCGGAAACTTCCCGGCTGGAGAGGCTTCGAACCATTCTACCGCTTTGACTGCCCAATCCACGGCTCAGTGGAGAACTACAAGAAGGGATACGAGGGGCGTCTAGAATGCCCACTATGCTTCAAAGAATCTATAAAGGCGAACCCTCATGCCTGAACCTGAATGCCCGGAGTGCGGAGAGAGCACCCGCCAATTCCTACGCGGATGGGAAGAAGGATACACTAAGTACCGGTGCGGTCACTGCAGAAAACCATACAAGATAGACAACGAAGACGTTGTTCAAGATCGAGGTGAAGTAAGTTGAACCAAAAGCAGCCGACGTATACGGACCTCTACCCTGGGACAAAGTCTCACACGCAGCTCAGGCGGAAACGGAAGCTCTGGAAATTCCGTAGGAGTCAACGGCGTTGAATCTATGGGGCTGGATAAAGAGGCTCCTGTTCAAACCCAAGCCGGAACCGAAACCTACCACTCAGAAACCCGGAAGAAGATTCACAAGAACTCTCCTCGAGGAGCACCGCCAAAGATACCCGTCAACTCCAAACGACAGATTGCCGCGCTCCTTTACCAACCGACCCGGAGTCCGCCAAGCACAAGTGAACCTGAAGAAAACAGGATACAAAGAAGATGCTAGACCAGAGGAATGACCCGGCTTGAAGCGTTAGGATACGCCTTTCTCTATGCATACGTTGCTTTTGGTTTTGGATACTTCACCCGCAAAATCATCCATGCGAACAAAAAGAATCCACCGAGTTAACTACCCGGCACCTGGCCTAAACATGTGAACAGGTGAAAACAAATGGATACAGATACAGTAACTATGTCAAAGCCAAAGAAAAAAGAATGCCGAAAATACCTGACAGCATGCGACAACGACTGCGAGAACTGCATTAAACTCCTCACCTTCCCGAATCGAGAGGAGATCGCGGAAGGAACCGATGAGCTCCTACGGCTTCTCGACGCGCAGAAGGTGATGGCCGTCTTTCCTACTGATAAAGACTACGATCTGCTGAGAGAACTCTTCGAGATAGAGGACTCAGATGATCTCTCATGGGACCTCGAGGAAGGAAAGGAAGTGGCGATACGGTTCAACAACCTCAAGAAACTGCAGAAACTTCTAGAGGAAGAACCGGACCTCCTTAAAGACCTGATAAACCGTGTGGGGAAAGAGTGATGGAAAAAGAAATCGACGGCGTCATTGTAAGAATACACAGGCATGGATGGACAGTGGTGAAACCCAACCAACACCGGCCAGATGGATCCGTCTCATCAAGTGGAACCATCAGCGGCTATGGGGATGGATGGGAAAAATACATCCAACCAGGTATACCGGTGGTTGATATAAGAACAATCCCAGACGAAAAACTCTGGGAGTGGGCTCTAAAATCACCAAACATAAACCCAGACCTCAAGGGAATCAGAGGGGCCAAGGTAGAACAGAACTACGATGGCATCGACAAGCATAAGGATGCCTGGGTAATTGACTCCATGCACCCAGCCATACAATCTCTGTTCCACAGCTGCAACCTAAGCTATGTCTCAGTAGAAGAGTACTGCTTACTTGCTAAGGAATGGGGCGCCGAGGTACATCTCCATGGAGGTGAGCTTCATGGCTGACTGCAGGAAATGCCTCTATGGGGCCACCCATGAGAAATGTGATGGCTGCCTGATACCGGAGCTCGAGGACGGGAGATTCGCCTACCGTAACTACGAAGAAGGCGATCCAGTCGTCGAGCTCATCAAGATGCATCGCAGCGGTGAGCGGAACATAGTCCTCGGAGGAGAAGGGGAGCATGAAGTTAATGTATTATGGCCTTTCGAGGATGCTCTTCAAGCTCTCAGCGAGACATGTGAAGCCGTTGGAGGCCTCTGCTGGAGAGAGAACCCAACCACCATAATCGTAGACACTTACCATGGAGCCTTCCATCTAGTCTACGAGGACGGCAAGCTACGCAGGATCTTCAAGAGGGCTCACCGCGACTTACCGCTAATCCACTGGTGGACGTCCACCAACGACTACGACGAGTTCAAGAAGAAGATCCTGGCAGCCGACACCGAGAAGGAACTACACAGCCTCGAGAAAGAGTTCTATTCCTCAGACCTCGACGACACCGAGAAACGCATGTTAGCCGAGTATGTGAGAGCAAGGATAGGGAACATACCACAGTGATAAAGTTCTCAGAAATCAAGATGTGGTTTGCACTCCTTATAGCGCACATATTAGGTAAACGAAAGAATCAGTGACAGCTGAACATTCAATTTCTTTTTATGCCCCGGGGCATAAAGAACAACACTCGAAAGTGGTGGAGGAGGGCGCGGTAAAAGTCCGCCAGCCTGCCATGGCTCACATGGTGATAGGTGCCTAGGTAAACCGTCACCGAGAAGCGAACCTCGCCACCGAGAAAAGGAGAAATAGAATGACTGTTAGATCCGAACAAGAGCATGACGGAAAAATAATTAAGTGCCCCAAATGCGGGAAAAAGGGAACTGTTTTCTCCAGAGCTTGTGGTAAACGCCGAAACAAGATACCGTATTATTATGTTTGCCACACGGGTAAAGAAGGAAAAGTTTCTAATTGCTACATTGGAAAAGAGATCCCTAAATCAGCATTTCTTTAGGTGAGAAAATGAGTCTAAGAAAAAACATCATACAAGTTTTCAACGAGTCGAAGTCCAGAGAATTAACAGTAGCACAAATCACTGAAGCCATAGAGGCGTCGAGAAGAGACATCGAGAAAGAGATCCATAAAATGTACTTTGAGGGAGACATCGAACCTGCTTACAAAGTGGGGAGGATTCAGCTATGGACACTAGGCTCACGACCTGGCACCTGACCTAAAAATGCGAACAGGTGAAGACATGAAGATATCTATAGACCTGACTCAGAGCCCCGGATTCGGACTAGTACTGAAGGACTACCAAGCAATAGCGATGCGTTACCTGTGGGGAACAAGAAACTTGTCAGACAGCGGCAAGAGCAGCCGTGATGTCTGGGAAGCAGTCAATACGATGCTGGAAGGAGAGAGGACGTCGATCAGCAGAGCGTCCATCATAAATTTCCTCAATGCCATGGTTGACGACGGTTTCTTATCCTACACAGAAATCACAGGTAAAGGCGGGCACCGACGCATATACAGCGCAGCAATAACGATAGACGAATTCTGGCAAAAGATAGCGAAGGAGACCCAAGAGAAACTCATAGAGGCTTCGGGTCTTCCGAGGCTGTTTAAAGACTGACTGACGGGTGAACACAATGCCAGACAACAAAGCAAACATAATCTACGTCGGCAGCGACAAACCCTTGATGGTTTACATCCCCCCATGCCTCGAGACTTTAAATGTATGTGGAGAAGTGACCATCGCCGCCCGAGGGAGAGCGATAAGCCACGCGGTCGACGTCGCCGAGGTCCTGAGAAACCGTTTCGCTGATGTCGGTGTGCAAAGCATCGAGATCGGCACCCAAGAAGTAGACGAGGGCAGAAAGATAAGCACAATTTCGATCACGCTATCTTAACCCTCTATTTTTTTCCTCAGCTAACTACTGAGCACCTGGCCTAAAAAATGCGAGCAGGTGAAAAAGATTGGAAAAATCTAACATCTATCTGCTACTAGTACTGGCAGTTATAGCATCAGTGGCTATCTCCGTGGGCAGCTTTACCTTCTTGAAGTCTAACTTCATAGGACCTCAAGGAGAACAGGGAATACAAGGGATACAAGGAGAACAGGGAATACAAGGAGATCAAGGGTCACAAGGCATCCAAGGAGAGCCGGGTGATCAAGGGCCCCAGGGTGAAGCCTTCGCCTACGAAGGCGTATGGGTTCTAACCTATGAGTGGCAGTGGGAAGACGACGACCTAGATGAATGGACATATACATTTACAGTCGAGTCCGACTTCACAATGATCCAACCAGGCTATGTCTACGATGGCAGCGTTGAAACCAAGGGCTTCATGACGGTCCATATCTACGAGGGAAGAGGGACGTCGGGTGAACCACTTATTTATTGGAGCACCTTTAACTCCTTCCTTGAATACGATACCATAATGTTACTAGGCAAAGGCATCTACACTATCGAAGCAACAACCAACTATCAGACTAATATCTGGATCGACATCTTCGAGTACTTACCAAGAGGACTTGATTCTGATGCCTAGCAAGGCTGCTTCTTCCGCCATGGGCGCCCGCCTCTATGCAGAGATCCAGCGTCGCGAAGAACTAGCCAAGAGGCTGAAAGACCTGAACATCGTAGCAGAGTTCACTGAGGAGTGGGATAATACCCTCGATCTTCTCAGGGCCATACGGGATGACAATGTAGAATTCTACATGTTAACTTAATCCCCCTTTTTTCTGACCGAAAGGCAGACACCTGACCTAAACATGCATGCAGGTGAAAATATGGCAATTTATGACGAATATGGATGGCCAATAGACAACGACAGAAAGTTCGAGAGCAAGCACTTCACATTGGAGGAGCTCACGAAGAAGCAGCAGGAGAATAGCTGGCTGAGAAACCGTGACGCAGAGGATGGCATATACACGGAGTAT
>Ga0180008_1001933_pt1 | contig 11914 bp, 19 predicted proteins | sample MM_PW_MetaG_FD_121121 | JGI IMG/M metagenome (GOLD analysis project Ga0180008, IMG submission 121121) | Groundwater microbial communities from the Aspo Hard Rock Laboratory (HRL) deep subsurface site, Sweden - MM_PW_MetaG | ecosystem: Environmental > Aquatic > Deep subsurface > Groundwater... | reverse complement strand
GAATATTGTGACGAGCCTTATTCATGGTCATGGGACTATGATAAATTACTTAAAGATTATAACGTCATACATAAATACCATTCACCTATTGTAACAGGTGGACTAAAAGACTATTACTGGACATGGATTGTTAAATGTTAACAAAAAAGTATAGAGAAGAAATGATTGCAAACGTCCAATCAGCTACCCAAGATATGGAAGCGGACTGGGATAAAAGAGCAGAAGAAAATGCTTTACTATATACATCTGATGTAGACAATTATACAGATTACTATTTCTTTGGACTACAATCGGCATATGATTTACTTAATCCAGTATACAATAAACTCAATACAGATGGTATTGCGTTAGAGGTGGGCTGTGGTATATGTAGAGTTCTGCAACATGTTGCGAATATATTTACTGGAGTATGTGGTACTGATGTATCACAGAAAATATTAGAATTGGGAGAAGCGAAATATAAACAAGACCATCATGTTTATTTTCAACATATAGACGGTAAATCACTATTTGGAATTAAAGATGGTGAATGGGATTTTGTTTACTCTATGTATGTATTAGATCATATTCCTAAGAAAGAATGGGTTGTATCGCTAGTTAGAGATATGTTTCGTATTACTGCACCCAATGGTATAATAAGAATACAGCTTGCATTGCATGATACATCAACAGACGAAGGAACCTCATGGTGTGGTGCTAGGTGGACCGAAAAAGAGTGGAAAGGATTTATAAACTACTTTAAAAAAGATAGTCAAATCTCTCATGACATAAAACCTGATCCATTTAATAACGATAGAGATATAAAATTAAAGCAGAATATTTGCTGGACAACTATAATTAAATTATGACACTAAAAGAAGACTTTGATAATAAATATGACCTATATAGAAAGGTCATGTTAGAGAACTGTAGGTGTAGAGCCGAAGGTCGCTGGAATCAAATGCGCTATGATATAGAGGCTCGACACTATACTTATCCACTTATTAATTTAATTGACTCATACGGCATACCTACATATAAAATTACAACACCAGCTATAAAAGCAGTAAAAGCAGTGAAAGCTGTAGCGGCTGTAGAGGCAGTGGAAGCTGTAGAAGCATCAGAAGGAGTAGAGGCCGTAGAAGCAGTAGCTGCAGTAGAGGCTATAGAAGCCGTAGAAGAAGTAGAGGGAGTAAAAGAATTCACTACTACATATTATAATAAAGCAATAGATATAGCTTGCGGCCATGGTACTACGTCACTATATCTTAATCTATTAGGATACGATACGTATGCTATGGATATTAATGACATTAATCCGCCACTAGATTATTTTATTGAAAAAGATATTAAGTTCAGTAGACAAGACATTACTAAAGGACTAGGTACTGATGAAGAATTTAGTCTAATAGTATTTGCCGAAATACTTGAACATCTATTTGTACCGCCTGTCCCTGTTTTAACACAGATAGGTAAACGGCTTACAAAAGACGGCATGATAATTATTTCTACTCCGGATAGAGACGGCAAGTGGGATCCAGGCATACTTCAAGAAGACTTTGGAGTAACACATTGGAGTCAAATAGTAGAACTGCCCTTCTTAGACGATTCTCATTATTATATCTATACAAAGGACGAGATACTACAGCTCTGTACTTTATGCGGACTAGAGGTAGTATATCTAGAGTCTATTGAATTATCTAGTGGAAGAAATCATCTCTATTGTGTTGCTAAGCAGGCTAGTCTCTACAAAGCAGTAGACGATCCTACAATGATTGATGTATAATGGATAATATATTCCAATACACAGGAATGGTTTCTTTTGAGCTTTCAAATCAATGTAATAAGGTTTGCAAAAGCCCGCGCTGTCCTCTTACTTTCTATGGCAAAGTAGGTGGAGAAGGCAAAGTTATTATGTCCAACGACGTATTTATAGAAACCCTACTAGACATTCTACAGTATACTCCTCATTATTCGGGCTTTATTGGTTACAGTATTTACAATGAGCCTACAATAGATCCACGACTTACTTCTTTCATTAAACTAACAATTGATATACTACCCAGTGCCAGACCGATGGTTATTACAAATGGTTCGTATTTAAACCAGACTATGATTAACGAACTATATGCTGCTGGACTGAATACTCTATGGATATCCTGTTATACTCCAGAAATACTTGCAGAATTTCAGGCATACAAATATCCAGAAGGACTTACAGTTAACATAGTAAACGGAATGCCACTACAGGTTATTTCAGATACATATTCTCGACCATATTTGGACTCAAAAAAGCCATGTAATTCGCCATTAGGACACATTACTATTCGTTGTAATGGAGACGTTCATTTATGTTGTAGAGACTATGAGAGCAGATATGTCTTTGGTAATTTAAGTCAGAACACATTATCTGAAATCATACAGCAAGGTAGAATGTCTGCTATTCATGCAGACTTAGTCAAGGGAAATAGAATCTTAGACATATGTAGACGATGTAACACGAGCTTTTAATTATGAATTGGAATCCAGACAGAGCAGAAAACTACGATAATTTACAATGGGTAAATGATAGTAATCAAATAAATACTATCATTAGTATTATTAACTCACACAATAATACGAGAATTCTAGAAGTAGGATGTGGAACAGGCCAATTAACAAAAAACATAGCAAGCAGCTGTTTATATAGTGTCTTTGATGCAATAGATCAATCCACAGAAATGCTAGTACTAGCAAAGAATAAGCCTCTGTCCAGTGTAAATCTTCACCACTGTAGAATCGAAGATTTTGAACCAGGATATAAATATGATACTATAGTAACACGTAATGTGCTACATCACGTAGATAACATTAGTGTAGCTCTTAGACAATGCTCATCACTACTTAATGATAGTGGTAAACTAATCGTAGTCGAAGGTATACCAGCAGCTGATGGGCTGGATATATTCAAGAACGCTCTTCTTATTAAGGAGAGTAGACATATACTGACTATCGGGGACTGGATTGATGAGTTAGAAAGAGTGGACTTTAGATGGCAGCATATTTATCGGGGTATCTTTGAAAAGCTGAGTCTTAATAATATCCTAGACAATGATGGAACTCTTAATGAAGAGAAGAAGCACCAAATTATAAAACTATATACAGATGCATCTGATGAGGTACGACAAGCATATAGAGTTCAAGAAATAGCAAATGACATTATCTGTGATTTTGCCTATGTAATTATTCAAGGAATTAAGAAATGAAACTACTAGTATTTGCAATTGATGCATTGGATCCAGCATACATTAGAAAATGGCTCGACTCCATGCCATTCATTCAATCATTAATGAATAAAAGTATAATGATAGAGCTTGATTCGTCAGCAGCTGACTCATATGCTAACTGGACATCAATATATACTGGACAGACACCAGATGAACACAATACGTCTGGAGCAGCAAGAGATGAGCCAGCAATTCCAGAATCATTTAAATCATTACCTTTTATCTGGCAAGGACTGGCTGAACAAGGACTATCGTCTGGATTAACTAATCCTATAATGATTAACAAAGAAGTTGCAGAAAGACTTTATGAAGTAAGTCCTGATAGCTGGATACTTAGTTCTCATATAGCAACTCCTCAAAGATTTATAGGACATTTAGCTCACTATATAGGCTATCCACCAATAATATTTGCAAATAAAGAAATTACAGATAACTACTTTGCTGATGATACTATGACCAATGAGGAAATAGGTGAGGCCCTAGGACCAAACTATGCACTGGGATGTTATGGTAGGTTTCTTATACGAAATCTAGAAAACATGACCAATATAATTAATGCTAATAAGATCTCTCCAGTAGACTTTGGGTTATTTTATGAAGTAGGTATAGATGTTATTCAGCATTATTCAAGTCATTCTGAGGATGGTATAAAAATGATCCGTAGAGCATATATTACACTATCTGCAATTATGGAAGCAATGTGTAATGCTATACAACCTGAACATGTAGTTATCGTATCAGATCATGGATCGGATGTATTCGGTTCCAACCGTAAATGTTTAGAAGGTGTCAATGAATTAACCGGTATGGTGTCAGCTATACACGGTATGCCTGGCTTACTAATAGCACCAAGAAATGAATGGACTGCTAAATATGAAAATAAATCCATTAATGTTTGGGAGACTACCAAAATTATATCCAATACAATATTATCATGAACAGAGTACAAGAATATATAAAAGAATTTCCTATTCTAGCTAATGGAATAGAAGAAGTAGATTGGACACAACTTATTGAATTCTTTAATTTTAGTCTTAATGACTATGCTTTAAGAAATATAATAATTAATAAGTGTAGCCTATCAAGAGAATGGTGGGAAGAAGAATGGTATCCGGGCTCATTGCTATATAGCTGTGGTCTCACACTATTTACTATTATATACTGTTTAAAGCCTAAAGATATTGCAGAAGTAGGAGCATTTTTAGGTATGAGTTCATTGTTTATGGCTGATGCTTTAGAAAACAAGGATGCACATATAAATAGTGTCGACAGATGGGAAGAAGACGGAGACTCAATGTATGGCGGTGTACATCGTGGCCATACTATTAAAAAGAATCCACCAAAAACAGACTGTGTTACATTAGTAACTGATGATGCGGTGCATTACTTATCATCTTTAGATGACAATAGTATGGATTTCATATTTGAAGACACTGATCATACGTATGATACCACACTATCTATAATTAAAGAAATACCACGAGTATTAAGACCTAGTGGTATACTTGCTAGCCATGACGCTCATATGAAACCTGTAAACAATGCATACAGGGATTATTTTGGATTAGATAACTGTACATTATTGTCTAATGGTATTATTCTTTGGAGAAAACAATGACTGAAACAATAGAATATCCTAAAAATATGGGATTCAATATAACAGGAGACCTAACAGAGAATAGAGAAGCATACCAATTATGGTACGACAACAACTCACATTTTGGTAACCATGTAGTAACAAAAGACTATCCGTTTGTGTTTTGGCTTCTACCGTTTGTTGAGGGAACAGTCATTGACCTAGGGTGTCAGTGGGGAGGAGTCACACAAATTCTATGTGATAGTTCCAATGCAACCGTGGTTGATGCTATTGATATTACGGCCCAAAATATTATTAAGGCTATAGATTATGTAAAGAGCCCTAAGCTAGGTAGGATTTGGATGAGCTACATTGAAGACATGCCAGAAGATAAGAAATATGATACGGTATTCTTTACTGGAGTACTAGAACACGTACTAGATTCAGTAAAGACTCTTACTAATGCTATGAAGCTTATGGCGCCTAATGGACAACTTCTACTTATGGTTCCTAATGGTCCATCTTTTCAGGAGCCCGATCATATAAGAGAGTATACTCCTAAATCACTACATGAAGAAATTCAACAATGTGCAGTCAATGCAGGATTGCATGTTGGTATACAACTTGTTACTACACATAATCCAGAATTTGACATAGAGCACTACTCATGGCTATTAGCCAGAATAAAAAGAATTAACTAGTAGGTAAGACATGCCTAATTATAATACAACAGAAGAACAACAGGAAGTTATAGACCAAGCCACTAAAGATATGGCTAAAGACTGGGACGAAAGAGCCCAATCTGAAACACCTTTTTATTATATAGCTACTCATCATACGTGTGAAACAGAAGAAGGATTCAGAGAATCAGGTAAGGTATGCGAGGAAAAGGTATTTGAATTTGCCAACCCTATTCTTAGTAATAGTAGAGATACAGTTTTAGAAATAGGATGCGGAGTAGGAAGAGCGCTAGAATTTATTGCCCCACATTATAGGAAAGCATATGGTGTAGACGTATCGCAAAACTATCTAAATATAGCTAAGGACTATCTCAAAGATTGCTCAGATAACATAGAACTATTTCTTATTGACGGAGTAAGCCTTCCATGTATAGAGGATAACTCAATAGATCTTACGTATTGTATCTTTGTTATAGACCACATCCCACACAAAGAACAAGTAGAGCTATTGCTTGAAGAAGTACATCGTGTACTTAAAAAAGATGGAGCCTTTATACTTCTTACAGGCGTTAGTGCAGAACTTAAAGAAGACTACATAGGAAACACATGGTGTGGTGCTCAGTGGACTAAAGATACTATTAACCAAGCACTTGAACAGGCCAAATTCCACATAACTAATAAATCAACATGTGAAAGTGGTACAGAAGACTGGGAACACTATTGGACAGCATGTACTAAAGAGGATAACTAGATTATGAAAGATATATTTGACGCAACATTTACTACAATACATGGAGATATTAATAGAGCAGATGCTATAGAGCTTGCTCTTGTAGTTAGGGAATCAAAGAATATTCTAGAGTTTGGTATAGGCGGCTCTAGTTATATTATACATCAGAATGCTCCTAGCGATGCTCGTATTTTTCATATTGAAACTGTAGAGTTTTGGAATGAGCATGTTAAAGAGCACCTAAGAGAAATCGTTCCAGATGAATACAATCCTACTCAGGACTATGCTTTTCAGTACCTGGATGTAGAAGATGTAATCAAGGCTAAGACAGCTGGTGGAAAAGATCCGTCATTTGATAGCGACGTAATAGACTTCGTCAAAAGCTGTGATACAATAAAGGGACTCTCTCCGTATGACTTTATTTTTGTGGATGGTGTGGCATCTCTTAGATATTCATTTGCCATGCAGACATGGGATCTTTTAGATGTCGGAGGAATTATGATGTTCCATGACAGCAAGAGACAGTGGACTGCAAACTTTATTTCTAAAATGATTGAACATTACTACGATGAAATCTCTAATATTAGTATTAGCTATCTAGACTCTAATATGGTTACAATTAAGAAGTGTAGTAAGCGGCCATACTACAACTGGAATGATATAGAAAAGGAAAACAATAGAGATAACATAGCTTTAGAAGGAAAGATGTTTGTATGAACTTAGAACGTGTTATAGTCATTATTCCAGAGTATGGTAAACGCAGCCTTACTCAAAAATGTATACGCTCTATACATCAAGAAGATGTTCCTATCTCTATTTTTGTAGGTAATGATGCCTATCCCAAACCTTTAGAACCACTATACGATTGTATAGTAATTAATCAGCCTGAAAACCTGGGCTTTGCGACCAATGTTAATATTACTACTTCATTCGCACTATCTAAATTTGAAGACCTATCAAAGACTGCGATTGTTATACTTAATAATGATACAGAAATGGTGGGTAATTGTATTACTCAACTAGCACAGAAGGCCGCCGATTTTGGCGGAATTTGGGGGCCGGCTATTGAAGTGGGCGAATATTATTACAATCCTCAAATTGGTTATGGTCCACATAGACAAATGCATGGACCAGGGGCTTTTAAAAACTTGCCTAGTAATATTATAGATCGCGGCCTTGATATTCCTCTTGATATGATTAGTGGTTGCTGCATCTGTATGATGGCGGAAGTATGGCTAGAATTAGGCGGCTTTGATTGTTTTAATTTCCGGGCTTATTATGAAGACGATGATATATGTATTAGAGCAAAAGTATTAGGATGGCCGGTTCATCTTCATCTAGGATCTAAACTAAAGCACCAGGTAAGTTCATCATACAGAGCAGAAGACGCGCCTATTGATGCTATCAATATGGCAAGAATATCAAAGATTAATTTCATACATAAATGGCCGGAAGTAGAGTGGTCTCCTACAGGTATATATAAATACAATCAATCAATAGAATGTAACGATGCGCGGCTTAAATATAGAGGAATTAATCATTCAGAAATATTTACTAATTGCTTGACAAACGAGAAAGAATGAGGTATAATATAGTCGAGGTAAATAACAATATGACAACAATGACAGCTAGAAATCTAATTGAACGGCTTAAAAAACTACCACCAGATACTCCTGTTTTTATTTCAACGGACGGAATGGTGGAGCCAATGAGAGCAGAGAGCGTATGTTATCACAAAGTATTAGCTACTGGCGAAATTCCTAGTGTTTGTATTTCTGCCGTAAACTTTGACGCACTGAAAGAATGTGAAGGAGGTACTATCTAATGAATGACAATACAGAAAATTACCTAACTATAAGAATAGAAGGTAAAGACGATCAAGGAAAAAGCGGTGAATTATATTTAGAAGTTCCGAAAGACTTACCAAAAGAAACTTTTATCCATTCCATGAGTGTGGCTTACGGCGATATAATGAGATGGATTGAAGAAAGTAATAATGCCTATCTAGCAAACAACGGTGTCTTATCTAATGAACAATAACACAGAAGACAAGGATTATTATTCTATACGATTGGGCGAATTAGGATATGAGATTTATGTAACGCACGCTCCTAAAATTACAGTTGCAAACGTGCCAGTAATATGTGACGCCTATGATGTTGTACTATCGCTAAATAAAGCGCAGAAAGAAGGTCTTCTGGATAAGTGTAACATACCGGGTTAACAATAATGAAGATTAGAAAGCATAATAGACCACCGGCTTGCTATTATTATAAATGAAGGTGATAAATATAAATGGAGGTCACTATGAAATATCTCAGCTTTCTAGTAATACTATGTGCTCTACTGATTGGTTGTTCTGGATCTACAAGTCCTATCACACCCAGCGAGCCTGATTTTAATACTTACTTTCAGGATAATCAGGATAGCTATCCCATAGTATATGTTGATCGAGATGCTCAAGCTACAAAAATGCCGCCAGGTTGGATTCCTGATGGCACATTAATGACAGATGATGAGATTCTAGTCTATATGGCAGGACATATCACAGAGAGCATCGTTGGAATAGGTCCTGGTGGACAGAGTCCCTGGGAATGGTTCGGAGCTTGTATGATTTACAACAAGCTACATCAGATGTTTGTAGATATAAATGCACAGTATCCGCCGCCTTTTACTTATGCACAATTCCTTGTTTGGTGGCAGGAAGTACACGGGTATGACGTTCCTGATTATCAAGATATGTTTCCACCCTGTTAGTACTTTATTAAAGGTGTCTTACAAATGAAGCAAGTAATAATTATAGATGCGACGGAAGCCAAACCCAATACCGACAAAGGTGTTGGACCATTTTGGTATGCGCAGCTATAAAGAGACACTAGATATTTTTTATAAGCTGCGCCTCAAGATGGGGCGCTTTTTTATAGGACATTTATGGGACATATGAGACATTGTACATTGAAATCATGGGGGCGATAGGGATTCGACGTAGACACAGTTATTCGAATAATTCGAACAACTGAACTTACGGACGCTAGTTCAATTCTAGCCGCCTCCTCCAACTTTCCGGTGTAGCTCAGCTGGTCAGAGCGCTGTACCGTTAATTCAGATGCCAGTGGTTCGAATCCACTCGCCGGAGCCAACTTGGGGCATTCGTATAGTTGGGTATTATTCTGGTTTTGCATACCAGAGACGCCCGTTCGAATCGGGCATGCTCCAAATTTCATGGGGATATCATCTAAAAGGTCAGGATAACGTCCTTTCAAGGCGTTCATATGAGTTCAAATCTCAGGGGAACCAAAATATTAAATACTAGCTCCATTAGCTTAACTGGTAAAGCAATAGTCCTGTAAATTATCGTTTTCTGTTCGAGTCAGAAATGGAGCTCCAACATCGGAGAGTAATTCAGTGGACAGAAGGCCGCTTTTGGGAAGCGGAAGCCGTGAGTTCGACTCTCACCTCTCCGACCATGGTTTTATAGCTCAAATGGAAGAGCGGCGGCCTTTTAAGCCGGCAGATGAAGGTTCAAATCCTTCTGAAACCACCAATTGGGATGCTTAGCTTAGTTGGTTTAAGCAACTGCCTTACAAGCAGAAGATCGATAGTTCAAATCTATCAGCGTCCACCAGGTCTCTGTGATGTTTAACGGCTAGCATGCGATTCTTCCAAATTCGTCGTGTCGGTTCGAATCCGACCAGGGACTCCACTTGACAAAGTAAGATTATTGTGGTATAATATCTATATGAAACAACACTGGCAATATTTAAAATATCTAGTGCGGCATATTTATTTTGTAGCCTATGCTTGCTTTAGAAAAGGAATATGGTGGAGAGGTTTGCTTCATGACATTTCTAAATGGCGTCCTGATGAATGGATTTCATATGCTAACTTCTTTTATGGCAAAGAAATGAGGCGCGACTCTACAGGCTACTATAAACCTACCGATACTGGAAAAGACTTGACACATTCATCGTATTGTGGTAAAATAGAGAGTAATGAAACTAATAGATATTCAAACCGATGTCCTAAATGTATAGCAGAGGCATTCGATTTTGCCTGGCTATTACATCAAAAGAGAAATAGACACCACTGGCAATTCTGGGTTCTACCAGAAGACGATGGTGGAGTAAAAATATTACCAATGCCGCATATTTATAGATTAGAAATGCTATGTGATTGGTGGGGAGCTTCTATGGCTCAAGGATATCATGGCAAAAGTAAAACTTGGTATGAGTCCAACAAGCATAAGATGCAACTGCATCCAGATACTCACCAGTGGATTGAAGAAAACATTAGTGATGATTGGATTTGATAAATCTTGACAAGTATTAAGATTTGTGGTATAATATAGTTATTAAAGTATATTTGAGGTAAGAAATATGAAAATTGAAGCTATTGTAAGATTTACAGATGAAGATGGAACTATTAATTATATGCATGTAGATAGATTATCATGCATCGTAACAGATGGCGTTAAACTTGAAACAGATCGAAATGGTAGAGGTATACCATTAACACAGGACTTGGCTATATCTTTGTTTAATACATGGGTATCATAATGTATTATTTTTTGATTATAACTATTTGCGCTTTTTTATTAATTTACCTGATTAAATCCAGGAAGTCATATGATGTAAAGCGGGGCGATATTATTATTGTTGGCGGTGAGAGACACACTATAAAGAGAGTGAAATCAGATAAGGAGTTGTTGGTTTATTATGAAAAATAAATACCCCACTCCATTACTGGATAAAGAGCGCCTTACTTTTGAGCCTTATAAAGATTGTAGTAGAGACGATCTAATCGAACTACTTCTAGGTGCTATAGAAGAAGATCAAGAGATCAAAAGAATTCTAGGCGACCGGCATTATACTGGTCATTCAGTAAAAGAACATGTAAAGGATTTACTTAGAGAGCTAGGAGAATTATAATGGAAATTGAAGCCAAATCAATTGTTTTTTCTAGTTTGCCCGATAGTGAATTGTCTGTTGATGATTTTGTAGAATCATATAACTCTCTACTAACAGAGCCACTAGTACATACACAATATTTTGAACTATCAGAAGATGGTATTAGATTTTGGGAGGATGTATTTCAATACGCGGCGATTTATAATTCTCGCAATGGAGGATACGAATAATTTAGTGCAAATCATATTGGAACATAATAAATATTCTATCTCATTAATATCTATTACTATTAGAGATAACGATATTGATATTGAAGAACCTAATACTATCACTATATACGATAATGGAATGATTGATAAAAAATATGACCCCAAGCTTTCTCATATAGGATCAGGAGTATGTGGCACAATTATTTTATCTACAGAAAACCTATCTAATATAGCAAATGAAGATTATACTCTACGCTTAAAGTATAGTAACACAACTTCTGTTTTTAGGTTAACTGACTTTCAGATAGCAAATATATTAGTACAAGCTGATGAAAATGAAACTATCGTTACATTTACTGCCAGTAAAATTGATACTATTTTATTAGCAGCACATGGGGGACGTGATTAATTTTGTAAAGGAGACATAGGAGAAGAAAAAAGCAAACATAGCAGAGTAGACTGGAGTGGTTCCAGCTTGGTCTCATAAGCCAAATTACGGAGCGTTCGATTCCTCCCTCTGCTAATTATCGCTGAGTAGCTAATAGGTAAAGCAGTTGGCTCATATCT
>Ga0180008_1001931_pt1 | contig 11937 bp, 20 predicted proteins | sample MM_PW_MetaG_FD_121121 | JGI IMG/M metagenome (GOLD analysis project Ga0180008, IMG submission 121121) | Groundwater microbial communities from the Aspo Hard Rock Laboratory (HRL) deep subsurface site, Sweden - MM_PW_MetaG | ecosystem: Environmental > Aquatic > Deep subsurface > Groundwater... | reverse complement strand
TACGCCGCGGTTGTCATTGGTCTGTACTTGATCCAGATATACTTTTTAGTCACCTTCATAACTACACCAAAGTAGAAATGTCTGTACGCATGGACTCTGATCTCATCTCCGATTCTGACTTCTCGCTCTTTAACGGGCATGTCAAGGATTTCACTTGCTCTTGCCATTATCTATTACCCTCCTTAAAAGAAATACTGCCCTACCCCTACCACAATCCCGAACCCAAATATAAATGCCGCTACCATCAACAATATCTCCATTGCTCACCCCCTGTTATTATTCATGACTCCAGTTCAAAAAAAAATTACTTCCCGGGAATAATGGGCTTGCTCCCGGTAGCGTCGACCTTCTCCTGGGCGGCGTCGAGGGATGCGATGAGGTGGATCCGCCAGTCCTGGTACGACTTGAATCTGTGCTTATAATCGATCATCCACTTCATCAATACCGGACCAAAGAGTATCTCGAGGCCAGCGATGGCCTTCCTTTGGTCCGGAGCCCTGAGCGTGAATAGCAGCAGGACGTCGTAGAGGCAGAGCTCGTCTTTACTTTGATGGTTATTGTTCATGGTCCTGCTTTAGCCACAGCTCGAGGGCCTGATATACCGCCTGGCGCATGGTGAGGCCTTTGAGGATCGCTTTGGCGTGAGCTTGCCGGCGGATCATCCGCTCCCTGGGTGTTGTTGGCTTTATGCTCTCAAGTTTCATAGCTAGCTTCGGTTTCTTCCGGTGTTTCTCCCGGCAATGGGGGAGCAATTATTACCGACCGTATTCCGCGGCTTCCCGCAATAATCTTCAAGGCTTCAATGCCTAGTCGGAGAGCGCTTGCTCTATGGTGCAGCAATTGGCGTTCCATTTCATTTAGTGTCACCGCGTTATACCTAATAGCTTCATCGATGGTCATATCTTCTCCAGCTCGTCCTCGGCAAAGTACATTTTTAGGCCATTGAAGTCGACTTCCCAAGGATACTTTGAGGGACCGTCCATGTTGATGATGTGGCCAACTTTGTCCTTGTATTGCCGGTATGGCTCGGCTTTGACTCTGACCTTTACCATGTCGCCTACCGCGAACTTGGTCATATCTCAGTCCTTTGTCTCGCCTGGTAGTATTCGTAGATAATAACCTGTGCCAATGACTCTCCCCGACCTGATACGCCCCAGGGCTTCAATGCCTAGCTTGATAGCGTCTTTCTCATCATCTTCTAGCCCTGCTTCTTCAGACTGCTCTAAACATTCCAAGTTTGTGATAGCTTCGTCTATGATCATTTTTTACCTCCACGTTATATTTTACCACAGGGGGTAAAACGGTGTCAAGTGGTTAATAAGGAAAACGCCTACGTGTACCGGTGATGATCAACAAATTTACATGATTCTACATATTGTGGTGGGGGTTATTGACAAGGTCCTGACGAAAAGAGTTAAAATGAAGTGATTTGCCTGGTGGCCCGGGTGATGCTCACCTGGCAAGGGAGCCAAGCCCCGGGCCTGGGAGGTATCAACATGATACACGGAAAAGTGTACCAATGCCCTCAAATCTTGTCAAGTGCCGAGGAGGAGCTGCTCACCCAGTGGAGACGCAACTACCGGGTCCCCAAGGACCGGATGCAGCCGGCGACCAACAGTCTCTCATCCGGCGAGAGGAACGTGCTCGAGACAGTCCGGGAGGCGTTGACCTGGCCGACGATCCTCTCCCTGTCATACAAATACTACCCCCTCTATCCACATCGGAAGTGGTGGCTCGAGGCCCTGAGGCGGGCGCAGAAGTGGGCGCGATTCGTAAATATCCGGTACTTGCTCTTGACGCTGCGGACCATAAAGAGGGAAAAGGAGCGGGATCGGCAAAAGACCATGGAGGGCTTATCAATTGATACAGCCTACAATGATAAAGGGGCTTATCAATTGATACAGGCTAACGAGCAAAGAATTGAGGCGAGGCGACTTGCCCGGCTTGCCCTGGTGGCCGAGGGAGGTGCAGTTGGGTAAAACCGGCCGTCAAAAACGGGGCGAAAAGCCCCCGGGGTGAGTTAAACATCACATCAACCTGAAAACGTCGCGTCCTGGCGAAATTTCAGGGGGTTCAGGTGAAATGAGCTTCCCGGCCGGTGTGATTCCCCGTAGGGGAACCAAGAGGACTTCTCTAGCTCTGGCCGGACGTGCCTCCACCTTCAACGGTGCGAACGTTGCCCTGCTTTTAGATTGAAGCCAGATAACAGGGACGTATCCTCTCCTGAAGCCCGCAGCCCGCGCCGGGAGTAAATAGTATAGTAATACTATAGAGGATGGGGTGTCAAGCGGTCCTCCTCGTCCTCGTCTTCATCCAGGTAATCGTCGTCAGGACCCTGGTATTTCATTTCACTGAGATTGCTTCGCTGCGCTCGCAATGACGGCCCATGGATCAGGCCTTATGCCGCCACTCGGCGATCAGGGCGTCGTAGTGGCTCTTAGCGGCTGCCAGTGTAGCCTCGGCGCGGTGCAGGGCGACGCGGAGCTCGTCGACTTTAGCGGTGGCACCCGGTGGTAGAATCTTACCGGCAACCAGGCCTCTCTCCTCGTCTTTAACACGCTCCTTGAGCACCTCAATGTCCCTGGTGAGCTTGACCACCTCGGCGGCGGCATGTCTCAGCGCCTCAGCTTCCGGCGTACCTTCCACGCCGGCTGCCTTCCGCCACTTGCCGGTTATATCCTTAAACTCCTGGTATGCCATAGGACTGAACGGCGATACCTCTGCCTTAACCATAAGTATAAACTGCGATGCCTCGGGAGTAAAGCCGATGTCCTGGAGCATGAGGTAGCCCTCCTCAGCGGTGATCAGCCCCTTCTTTACCGCCAGGACGATGTCGGCCTTCGACGCCTCCCGTTCCCTTGCCTCTGCCGGCGGCTTTATGGTCGCCTTGTATATCTTCAACAGGAACTCCGCGTCCAGTTGGGTATAGCGGAGCTCGAGCAGTTTAGCCAGTGCCTCATCTTCGGTGATTACCTCAGCTTTGAGCCCCTTGAGGATGTCGGTCTTGCTCAGCTCACGCTCCTTGACTACTACGTCCTCCTCGTCCGTGGGTATGTTTATCGTCAGGAGATAATCGGCATCATCCTCATCAAAGCCCAGGTCCATCAAGAGCTCCATTGCCTCGCCCCGGGTGATTACACCTGTTTTTACACCCTTGTAGATGTCGGTCTTGGTGATGTCGCGCTCCGCTTCTGTCTTAGCTGCCCCCTCTGGCTTGACCTTGGTCTCCATGAGCTCCTCCATGCGGTCTGTCGGCATGCCGTACCCGGTGAGCTCGGCGCGGACTTCGTCAAGTGTAATCCATCCGTTTTTCCAGCGGGCGATGAGGTCAGGGAAGGCGACATATACCTTGGTCCACAGCACGTAGTCGTCTAAGTCCTTGCCGTGGTAGCCCTGAGCATGGTAGATACTCCGGAGCCGCTCCTCGTCTATGGTCCGCATATCCCACCACCGGCGGACGTCAACCCTGGTCGGCACCTCAAACATCATCTCGGTGAGCCTGGCGCGCCAGAATGGCGGTATCTCGACAAGCCGGTACCAATCATAGGCTGCCTCTGCGCCTTCGGCATCTCGAGCCTCCCAACCCTCCTTGGTGGTAGGCGGTGCCGGCATTGTTTTATCCTTCGACAAGACGCCGCGGTGTACCATCTCCCTGATCTGCATATAGGAGGCGTGTTCCCAGTGAGCCATCCAGAAGTTCTTGGCTTGTGTCGGGTCAACGCCGATTTTAGGGAAGTCCGTCTCCTCGTATGTCGGCAGCTCATCTGCCAGGCCGTACCGCTCAATCATGTCAGGCTCATAGACCTCTCTGGCATACCACGAGACGATGTCTCGAGCTGACGGCAGAAACAGGGTAAAGAACTTGAGCGCCTCTATCCGCTCATCATCCCAGCCCTGGTCTCTCAGGTCGTCAAAATACTTCTCATACGCCTCGGGGTCGCGGCGCCAGGCGGTTATGACCGACATCGGGTCGAGGCGCATAGATTGCGTTACCCGGTCTACGGCATACGTTTGAATCCTGCCCGGCGGACCGCCAAGGGCGAGTATGCCGAGGACAGAGCCGACGACCATGCCGATGTAGCCGAAGGCTGTCGCTACCCAGTCGCCCTTCTCAATGGCGCTTTCCAGCGCCTTCTTTAGCTCCGGTGATATATTCGGGTCGTCTATCATCTTTTGTAGAGTCTCTGTCATCAAGTCCTTAGTTGACGGCTCGGCGCTCTCCAGGAACTCATTAGTGCCTTTGACAAGGAATGATGATAGCCAGTCACGCAGTCTATCGCCATAGGTAGGCTCGTCAGGAGCCGGCTTCACCGTGAAGGCGTTTACGATAGCTTTCTTGAATCGGTCTATTGGAGTTGTCATTGCTCAGGTCCTAAAAACCAGTCTGTAAACTTGGCCTCGAGCCAGTCCCACGGGTCGTTAAAGAACTTGTTGAGGTCGTCCCAAAATATATTCCAGAAGTTTACCACCCCTGCTATCCCGGGTATGCTCGTTATAATCTTACGGATCCACGCTTCCCACGCCGTCTCGCCTGGTAATACTTCGACATTGAGGTATTCCAGTATCTTGTCCCAGAACTGGTCCCAGGTGGGGAGCAGTGGTATTACCATGTCTTCCACCTGTGTCTTGATCTTACGCCACAGTGCGGTCCACCACGTCTCATCCGGGTACTTCGTGATGCCGAGCAGCGAAAACACATGCGCTATGATGTCTTCCCATGTGGGAATCTCCGGAGGTATGATCTCGGGCAGGTTATCGGTGATCTTACGCCACAGGGCATCCCACCATGTATCGCCGGCTAGCTTGGTGATGCCGAGGAGCGAGAACACGTGCGCTATGATGTCTTCCCATGTGGGAAGCTCCGGAGGTATGATCTCGGGCAGATTTATCTCAATCTTGTGCCATAGCGCGTCCCACCAAGTCTCACCTTCAGACATGATGATGCCGAGTCTCCCGAAGATCGCTGCCATTATGTCGTCCCAGGACGGGATACTGGCGTGCTCGGTGATAGTTCTCCAGAAGGCGTCCCAGTATTCCTCTCCTGCCTTTCTGGTTATTCCAAGGTATTGGAATATGGCGTTAAAGATTGAGTCCCATAGAGTCTCAAACCTATTCAGGTCCGGCATCCAGTGTTCGGAGATTCCCAACTGCTCAAAGGCCCAGCGTAGAACAGTCCCGGCGTCGGGTATCTCGATCGCGTCTATCTTGGCGGTAACAAAGTCATTGATCTCAGCCGGGATGTTTTTAACCCAGAGGTAAATATCGGGTAATTGGTAGTCTCTTATATTTACCGCCAGGGCGAGGGCGCCGGCCGCGGCAGACAGGGCGTCAATGGCTTTCGTGTAGGCGGCAGCGGCATCGTTTATTGCCTCGTTTATCTTGTCGGTGATCCAACCGTAGGCATAATTCCACAGGGAATTGAGGTCGCTAGCCGTCTGGCTTATCGTGTCCCACCAGTCCTCGATCTCCCGTCCGATGTCGCGAGATTTGTGCCAGGCGGCGTCGAAGAAGTCGGCGATGTCGTAAAAGAGATTTGCCAGGCCACTTGGCCAACCGTTATTCTCCAGCCAGTACCCGACGTACCAGAACTTGTACTCTATGTCATAGAATATGTCTTCGAGGTCATAAAACAGGTTCGCCAACCACATTTTACCGTTCTACGTTCTACGTTCTACGTTCTACGTTACAGTTCTTTAACTCCCTCAATGAGCTGCGCCTTCTCGGTGAGCAGCATGCCCACCTTCTCCTTGGAGAAGTCCGCCTCCGGCACGGTTATGGTGAAGTACGTGTCCTTTTTGGTGTACGCACTCACCCGGTACACCTTCACCACCTTGCCGACCGGCGTTACCTCCGTCCTCTCCACCACGTCCACGTCGTGATACATCTTTGCTTCACCCATTTGCTATCACCTCCATTATTTAGTCTCTTTACGCTTCATCATGAACGCCTTGATCTCATAGCCGCACAATCCACCAATCACAGCGAAGGCCATCCCGAGCATGGCTCCATTTATCCCCAGGTGCAGTGCATAGGCCTCCAGCCCGCCAATGATGATTGCGCCAACTATCGGGGTCTGTTTCATAATATGACCTCCTTAAACAGTGTAATTATTCCGACCAAAATTAACAAGAGGGAGACGAAGCCGGCTGCTCTGCCCCCCAGGTAGTAGTGATATTCTGCCTTTACAGGGAACGGGTAGCGTTCGGGCATCGGGATCCGCGGCGGCCAGGGGCAAGCAGTCTCAAAGAAGCCTATCAAAAAGACGTGCCTTTCTGCCGGTGTGCTAAACAGTGTGCTCCTTGTTGTTATTCATGCGATTTTGTGGGCTATGAGGAAGTTCTGTCCTAGGTATGGGCCTAAGGTCATTGAACTTCCTGAGTTTTGCCAAACGTAACCCTCAATATATTGAGTTGCTGATAGTTGGTAAATTGTAACGGCAAGAGGCATTAAATCTTGCACACCAGAGGCTATATTTCTCGCAGTACCTATATCTGCACCGTTAACCCTGATACCTGCTATCAGCAATGATTGGTCTGGCATATCATAAATAGCCGCCTGACTAACCAGTAGGTATATACCAGCTTTCTTAACAACAATTCTGTCAGTGGTGAGATTAACTTCATCTTGGGTGTCCCATATCTCCGTTACATAGTTAACTTTTGTCCAAGTAGCATTCGGAATACTTTGAGCGGTTGTTCCTGCATCTATCCTAGCCGATGACTGTTTTACCAGGTCGAGTATGCCGTCGTCGTGCAGCAGGAATGCCTCGACGCCCTTGACTACGCCGTGGATCTTATCCTCATCGGCTGTTTTCTCTACCCAGAGGTAGGTATCAGCGTCGGCATCCTGGATCTTCGGACCGACTCTTGCCGGGTTCAGGATCCCCGTGGTAATCTTTGAGGCATCAATGTTAGGTATGTCAGTTGCTACTAGTATCCTGCAGGTCCATTTACCTGAAGCGGCGTCCCAGTAGAGGAAGTATTGGTCACCTGGTGCTGGAAGATATGTGTCGCCAAGGTCGCCAAGGCTGATACCCGACATATCGACGACCACCTTGCCGGTGGCGTCCACCTGGAGCGGTATCCACGTGTCGGTCGTCGGGTAGTATCCCCAGACTTTCTTGCCTGCGCCGTTCATGTTCTACGTTCTACGTTCTACGTTCAAGGTTCAATGTTCAAGGTTCAATGTTCTAGGCCGTTACGACTAATTTGCCGTTGGCATCAACCTGTATCGGCACCCATATTTTGCCTGCCTTGTACCAGCCCCAAATCTTAGCTCCTGCGCCCATTATGTCCTCCTGTTATGGCTCGTTCTGCGTGATGATTACATCGTCAGTATAAAGCGTAGCTACATCGTTACTGGAAGTAACTATGATTATGTTCATTATTATACTAGGGTCAGTAAGAGGAAGACCTGACCACAGCGTTTTCCCACTTAAATCAAAGACAGTGTTATTAACTATCAACCTGACATATTCCTTTTTCACGTAATCGGCAACTAGCTTTACCGTATTAAATATGGAGTATTCTATGGGAAATTCGGTTGGTGGTGTAAGGTTATAAAAACCTGTATCATCCACGTATAGCCATATTCCAGTAGCTGCAGTCCACTCTATCTCAGCGTATAGTGTCTCTACATCCGTTGATAGCTCAATGCGCAATCTAAGGGTTTTTAAGTAATTGTCTCTAAGAAAGCTAAACTCATATCCTATTCTCGACAGTACTGGATATGGAAGAGCGGTTAACATTACGGCATCATCGTCCGTATCATCATCCGTGCTGAGCTTAGCACTAAAACCTCCGTTTCTAGCGTGTTCTGAGGACCATACTAAAGCTGCACCAGCATCGCCTTCCACAGGCATCCACTTCTCAATCCCACTCTCGAAGTCGTCCATCCAGATGACATTACCTCGTCGGTCAAAGGTGACAATGGAGCCCAGCCTGGCTGCCAGCTCCCCGAGGTCCTCAACGGTATGCACCGTTGAAATCTGACCACCGGTGCTCCAATCCGGTCCGCCGTGAGGCATATTACATCTCCTCCCAGGGGACTTGCCTTATCACCGGGTACGGCGACACTCCGCCGTATTTCGCCATAGCAGCCATGGGATGCAGTATCTCGAACCTGATGATCGGCGTGTGGGGATAGGTGTCGTCGTCGTTATAGCCTAACAGGGTAAAGATGGACGGCATCACAAACAGCTCATGATACTCGTCCCACTTGATGGTCTCGTCATCGCCGTAGAACCACTCGTCGAGGTTGGTCGGCCAGAGCTGATGCCGGCGCTCCAGTATCTTTACCTTGGCCAACCCTACACAACGCGGTGGAAAGCGTATCTCCACCTCGGTTATCACTCCCCAGGTAAGGTTGACCTCAAGCTCTTTCGGAGCGGTGGCTAGAGTGTTGGCCAGTATCTCCAGGTCGAAGGAGTAGAACACACTATGGCGTCTCCTTCTTCCAGCTCTTGGGTCGGAAGGCGATGGTATAGTTGGCTATGGAGGCGTCGTTGTAGACGGTTATCCCCATATCACAGGCTATGGGCGGAATAAAATTACAGTGGTGAGGCTCGGTGGCTCCTTCGAACTGCCATTCCAACTTACCGTTGACGTCGAAGCCATCATATATCTGCAGGACACCACTTTGCGCCTTGGTAATATTTACGGTAATCCACCATACCTCGCAAGCGTCCCTCTGAATCAACGTTGTCAGCGCACCGTCAGAGGTGTCAACGACACGTGTCTCTATCCTGCGGTCCATAAAATATCTCTTTCTGGCCCAGGACGACTTTGTAAGCCGCCCTGGGCCTTATATACTGGCTCATGGCGAGCCGTTACATCTACAAATATTTATTCACCGCTTCGTCCGCCAGCAGGATACAAGTGGTATTATCACCGCACGTTGCGGAGTTTTCCATGCGTACCCACATATCGCCCAGCTCCGCTGAGTTAATCCAGGTGCGCGGGTCCTTCAGGTCAAACGTGGGTATCGCGCCAATAGAAAACGGGTAGCATCCACCATAGGTGATTGCTGTTTCTAAAGCCGTCGCAAACACGTTACCTGTGGCCATAGTGACGATAGTGACCATGTATCCGTTATCGCCAACGTAGCTGTGATGTACACATCGAGCGTCCGCGCCTTGTATCTTGCCGATCGCCCAGCCGTTTTCAACAGGCAATGGGAACGCCTGGCCGTCAACCGCGTCAATGGAAAGGTGGCCGAGATACTCGCCGTATTGTCTCAGGACACACTCCATCATGTGGATAGCTTCCAGCCGCATGGGTATCTTGTCATCACTGTTAAGGTTCAGCTCGATGTAATCGCTTGCATGCTCCAGCCCTCGGCCCTGGTAGTATGCCTGTGGGTACAGGTTAGCGTACACCGGCCCACGGGGTACCGTCATGTTTTCCTTTTTACTATTCCCTGAGATAAACCGGTATATCTCCGACGTCTTGATGTACCCAGCAGGTACGATGTCGGTGTCCCTCACAATATGTGGTATGACGCAGATATTTGGCGCGTGGGTCCCTGTGGCTAACGCAAGGCCATTAGTCCAGCCGTGATGACTTGTCTTGGTAAAGTCATAATGGAGACGCAGCTCAGGATCGTTGACACGTCCCAGGTCCAGCATATACTCCAGGTCGTGGTACCACCGTCCAAACGGAATGTACCACTGTTCCCTGATCCAGTCGTTAGGCAGATTTAAAATCTCCCACTGGCTGTGATTTATGCCCCAATAGTGCATCAAGCCTACCAGCTGATCCCCGGTGAGTGACTTCACCACCTGTGAGCCATTGACTATGACCTCGATCTTGGTGATATAGTCGTGCATGAAACAGTCAGGCGTACCGTCCATTGCTCCGGTATAGCCTTTGAGCCGCAGCTCCAGGCCTGACAATAACCCCTTCTGTGGCAAGTCGATAGTCATGAGGCCGGTGGTGCCAACAAACGCCTTGTTTTCCTCTAAATATCTATGCTGAATATACATCTATCGCCTCCCCGTTATTATTTCCCGGCGCCCTTATCAGGCACCACCACCAGGTCCGGCAACACCGAGCAGCGCCAATCTCTTGGCGTTGAGGGCCTTGCCGATTTCCTCTACCCTCTTGTAATTCGCAGGATCACCGCGGGGCTTACGAGCAGAGAGCGTCAGGGCGGCAATGGTGGACATGTATGGCTCCACTCCGGTCTTATAGTCGACATCGGCAGCCGCTACTCCAGGGGCAAAGCGGTCCATGGCGACGTCGCGGATCTTCCGGGCGAACTTGGCAGCTCCGGCTCGAGTCACTCCTCTGCGGAAGCGCTCGCTGATATTGGGGGCGCTGATTGCCGCCTTAAAGGTGCCAGCTGCAGCTGCGGTATTCCTGGCCCAATCATCGGCGGCAGCCTCGGCATTAGTGGCAAATTCCGCTGCGGCGCGGCCAGCGTTCTCAGTCCACTTCACGGTGGACGCTTCGATTGGTTTTACTTTAATTGCCATATAAAACCTCCTGTGTTTATTAAGGCGGACCCAAAAAGAAGTGGCAGGGACCAACACGTCTCCTCTTTGGGTCCCTGCCCTTATTGACAATTAAAGCACTGCGGGGCTACACTGTCAATAGGGCAACTGGTTGTATGAGGAGGGCAAGTTATTGCCTAGAAAAGAGCGAGAGCGTAAGTACATCTCCGAGTACATGTTAAAGACGTGGCCGAAGGGCGGTTGGCAGCTCAACGTCGAGCTCGGGCCGATACCGCAGGAGTATGTCGACCGATACGGACTCGGCAAGGCGGCGGCTATATTCAGACCTACCAGGCCCCGAGTGGATGCGGTGCGGTGGCAGCCTGATAAATACTACATCATTGAGTCGAAGATACGGGACATCAAGGCCGGTATTGGGGACCTCACGTACTACCGCGGCATGGCAGATAAGACGCCTGACTTGCCGTTTTACGACGGGCAGCCGATTATCTGCCGCCTGGTCGTGCCATGGATGATAGACTGGATCCGGACGGCGGCCGACGCTGCTGGCGTCGAGGTAATAGTGTTTTGGGCTGACTGGATAGACGACTACGTCAAGGAGCGGCAGCACTACTTCACGGCAGAATACCGGGCTGAGAGGGCGGAGAAGATGAGGCTGCGCGAGATCCTGGGAGTGGATTAAAAACCATGGGATGCGGCGTCTACTGGAACCAGGTACACCGGGTCGATGAGTCCCTGGACAGCATGCTGTTACATGGCATTGACCCGCTGTCAGGGCCGTTCCAGGAGCTGTACACACTGAGGGGTAAGCTCATGGGCCAGATCGGGATAAAGTTCCCGAGGACGACTTCTCTGCTCGCCAAGTTACTCGCCCTGTCACCAGGGACGATCACGTTATGGCATGATGTCGAGTCGGGGTTTATGAGCGAGGCAAGGGCATATCCCGGGGCGCCGCCAGTGTACAAGAGTGTGTCGAATGAGGTCGCTATGGCTATACTCAAGCGTGAAATGACTCATGAGCTAGAAAAGGAGCTCATGGCGCCCGACGAGTACCTGGGAGAGTAGTGGAATCTACGTCGCTGAGGATTTTACGGACCGCAACCAACCTCCTGATGAACTACGTCCAGTTAGTGCCTGGCGTGCCGACCAGGATGCACTTTACCGATGATTACTACATAGACCGAGAGATAGCCGACAAGGAGACTGGCAAACCTAAGCGAATAAGGTCCCTGGTATTCTGGGTAGACGAACTTAACGGCGAGGATACAGCCAGGACATTCTCTATTCTATCTAAGAAGCTCGCCGCCCACTTCGAGCCCTTCCTACCCCATAAAGACTATACCCACTATGATTTCATCATCACGCAGATTGGAGAAGGCTTTTTGAAGGACTGGAATTTACAGCCAACTCGCCGCCCCGAGACAGAGTAACCCCCCCTCATAAACGGACACCCCCCCCCTATTTTAGAGCCCAAAATAGGTCAT
>Ga0180008_1001930_pt1 | contig 11938 bp, 36 predicted proteins | sample MM_PW_MetaG_FD_121121 | JGI IMG/M metagenome (GOLD analysis project Ga0180008, IMG submission 121121) | Groundwater microbial communities from the Aspo Hard Rock Laboratory (HRL) deep subsurface site, Sweden - MM_PW_MetaG | ecosystem: Environmental > Aquatic > Deep subsurface > Groundwater... | reverse complement strand
TTTAATCTGTCTATAACCAAGCTTATATATCGAGCTTCTTCAGAGTAATGAAAAGCATTGTCTAATGATTCCATTGTAGATTTTTCATTATTATGATAAGCTAGTCCTTGTAAAAATGCACGAATTAATTTTGCACTTTTGTCTATTTCGTTCAATTCATTAATTTTATCCATTAACTCTCCTAATAACATTCATTCGATTTAATGTAATATACCTTGCACAATAAACACATTTTTTTGTTCTTCCATAAATTTTTTGTCCACGAATGATTACTTGCATATTATTTCCACATTTTCTGCAATTGATTAAATAAATTTTATCTGTCATTTTATTTTTTTTACCTCAACATAATCTCCTTTTTTAATATCAGAATCTTTTGGAATGGTTACTTGTTTTTGTTTTGTAGTATTATTTTCCCTTACTTTTAATATAATTCTTTTTTCCATACTTTTATTAAGGTAATTAAGGTTTATAAACTTTTGCTTTTGGTTAATTACTTTTTTTCTTTAATTACGTTTGATTTTAATAAAAATTTCACTTCTTCTGGCAGTTCTTTAAGCCCTGATTTTTTTCTTTTTTTACTCCATTCTTTTAACCTTTTTCTTGTATTTACACCATCTGCATCTATTTTATCGATAGAATAATAGATAAAATGTTTTGTTTGTATCTCATCTTTAATTAACTTTTTAGCCAAATCTAAATCTGTTTTATCAATAATTAAATGATTATCTTGAATAAGTCCAAATTTCTTTTTTTCAAAAATCCTTAAAAAAGCTGAACAAACCATAAACCTAAAAAATTCTTCATGTTCTGTTGCAGTATTTACTCCATAATTTTCATGTAATTTTTCTCCTAGTGGCTCAAAAAATCTTATTGCTTCTGTTTTTATTGCATCTGGAAAAATGTAATCAATAATTGGATTAATTTCTTTATTTTCGTTGTTTTGTATTTTTTGAAGCTCTAAATAAAAATTTCTAATTTCTTCCCCATCGTTTTGATTTCCTTTCATTCCAAGACCATTACTTTGATAATTTAATATTTTTTTATGCTCTTCCTTGGTTAAGGTTATAATAATCGGAGAAAAACGCCTAAGAATTCCTTCTTTAAGTCTACGATTAGTTAGGTTTTCAGGAGTTCCAGAACAAAAACAAACAACATCAACATGCTTTTCTAACCCATCTTTTATATTTCTCATGTGTTCTCTAGAATAAGACTCCTCCTCTCCAGAAGCTCCTTCTAAGAATTTAATTTTTTCTTCATCCATAAACCAAATTGCTATGTCTTCCACAATTAAAGTAATTTTTTCACCACCTTTTTTCTTGAATTCATAATATAGCCTCGGTGTAGTCATATTTTTGGACATAATTGGATTAAAAGTAATATTTGAAAATTGTTTGGCTAGTTGGCTTTTGGCGAATCCTGGAGGGCTCATCCAAAGCAGATTTAAGTGAGAACGAATTTCTCTCCCACTAATTATATATTTTGGAATTATTAAACTAACTGGCACAAGACTAAGAATACTCATTATTCTTTCACCGATACAAGGATACAATGATTCATAATGGTTTTTTATGTAATTATAAGAGTTATATTTTAATTCATCAGGTATTTTAATTTCTGTTTTGGTTGTTTCGTCAATTTCTTTTTCAACTTCAGGCTCAATTATTTCTTTTCTTAGTTCTTCTGCCATGTTCTATATTTTTCCATCATTGTCCTCTCATATACATATTTTGTCTCTCAATTCCTCCAAACCCAATAAAAACCTTTGGAAAGTTAGTCAACCAATCCCTAAAATAACCCTTTTTAACAAAAAAGAAAATTCCTTTATAGTCTCCTTCGTTATGTGGATTTATTAAAAAGTTTGCATAACAACCCAACATATTTGATACAACAAAAACAGGGATAATTTTATAAAATTCTTTTTTTGTTTTATATTTATTATCTTCATTCAGTTTTTCTATAATTCTTTTGATATGTTCGTTAATTTGATTAAACCTAAAAGGAAATTTGTTGTATTTTGAAACTGTCTGGACCTTTACATATCCTACTTGTAAAGGATATTTATTATCTTTTTCTTCAATTAACAAAGCTATATTACTTCCTTCTTTTACTGCAAAACAATCTTCCGTACCGATATTATATACACTATACCCAAATTCTTCCAGAACTGCTTTAATCCAATATTCTCCTTGTTCTGCCATTATTCTTTATCCTGCCTAAATTCATTATCGAATTTATAAGCTCTTTCACTAAATTTTTTTCCAAAGTCGGTTATAACCCAATATGATGTCTTTGCTAGATAATATCGTTTTAAATTTTCTGGCATTGATTTAACCCATTCGGTATATTTTTCTTTTATTTCGTCATTTCTTACAGCTCCATTCATAACTTGCATTACATATACCCTATCACATAACTGAAGACTCATTAATTTAAATAGTTGGTTATAACAGGTTGGTTTAGTTAATAAAGAATCTTCAGATATTTCAGAAATTCTTCCAGGGCTAAATTTTATTAATGATAAATAAACTTTTCTTAAACTTTCTTTTTCATGTAATTGACGGGCTATATAATTTTCATTATGCTTTCCATTTCTATCAGAAACTAATGCGTTTCTTACTTTTTCGTATTGTTCTTGAATCTTCTTTTTTTCCTGTTCAGCTATCTGAATTCTAACTTCATTAATATCTTTAGGCATTTTGTATATCCTTCTTTATTTTCCAAAAAGTAAATTTATTTATTTCAGTTTTCTCGACTTTTTTTTCTAGGAGTAATTCTTCAAGAAGTTTAGTTGCATAATTAAAATCTATACCAATAAAACCTGCAATTCTCGAGGAAGAAAGACTGTTTTTTTCGTTTTTCAAAACCTCAATTATTTTTTCTTTTGCATCCATGTTAATATCCTATATAGTATATACTTTATAAATCTTTCGTTTTTATATAAATACTAAAAAGTAGTTACATTTTTTTTATATACAAAATGCATTATATATGAAAAATTTTATATATGGGAAAAATACCCAAAAATCAAAAAGTCTTGATATATGACTTTATTGATATATTAATAACTTTCCTACGAGATAGTCGATAAAACAAAGATTCGTATTTTATACTATATTAGTATGTTGGTATATGAAAAAAACAATAGCAATGTTATTGTATCAGTAATCGTTAGTAGAAAGGGAAGGGACAATGGAGTAGGAAAACGACAAAAGACAAATAAAAGGAAAACATATATAAAAGGATACATATATAAAAAAAATAGTGTATATAAAAGGATAAATATATAAATTGCTTGTGCGAACTTTTCACACATAAAATTAACAAAAATCATACATTTAGTAAAGACACCCCCATTTCCTATGGAAAAATTATATCCTCCACTATAGAAACATTTATATACTACTTATACTTATAATTATTGTAGGTGGAAAAGAATGACACAAAAAACAACACAGATAATGGCTACGACACCTTACCATGTAAGGAAGTGGCTAGATAGCCGTTTATCTATAACTGAGAAGCCGCATAAAATAAATGAAAAAGTGGAGGTATGGTGCATTGCTAAGAATTTCACTATAGTTAAAAAATGAAAATACTAAAATTAGTCAGGATTCCTTACGGAAAAAAAGATACTCCTTTTGAAAAGAGGGAATATCAAATAAATGGGCTTGGACCTGTTGGAACTATTGAAGAATGGGAAGACTTCGCAAAAGCCAATAAATACGATGGATTGGACTTAGTTGAAGTTTACTATGAAATTTCAGCAGAACAAATTAAAGAGAAAGCTACAGAATTTGATGACTGTTTTTTAGCAATGGAAAATGGAATAAAAAGGAGAGATATGTAAAAATGGAAAATAAAACTAACTCAAAGAAAGAATACCTAAAAAGATGGAATAGTTACCTAGATGGATGTTACATTCTTAGTTTAACTCCCTCCTTGGAATTAGGTAAAGAAGTCCATGAAACGATAGATAAATTAAAGTCTTTAGTCCTAAAAGTAGCTGAAGACAAGGGGTTAAAATAAAATGGCAGACTATTCAAAACTGACACACTTTTTTGGAGAAATGGACCTGGACTTATCCAAAACAGCAAACGAAATTTATGAGGAAGCCTTCAGAATTTCTGAATGTTGCGGATATTTTCTAACAAGAAGTTATGGCGTAGATTTGTTTAATCCCAAGAAGAAAGATGAAACAATAAAAAAATTGACTCTATACGGAAATGAGGGAGAAGTTTTTACTCTGTGGTTTAAGAACGAAAAATTTGTTCATGTGACTTACAAAAGCAATGGAGAAACTATGGTAGTTAAAATTCCTTCAGGAGAAGGGACTGGTTATGGAGGGTACTTTTCAAGATGGTAAATAAAGAACAAATACAAAAAGAAATTGAAAAGATAGAAAACTGTGCCTGGAGTGTAGGTTTTACACCTTACTTGGCTAAGAAAAGAGACAGCTTATATAAACAATTATGGAGGATGGAAAAAGTATATAGTAGAGTATAGAAACATTTATATACTACTTATACTTATTATTAGTGTAGGAGGAAAAAACAAAATGAAAACACAACAAGTATTTAAAACATATAAAGAAATGAATGCAGAAATTGATATGAGAGGTTACTGCAATATAGAAGGATTTAAAGCACCATTAACAGAAGAAGAATATTGGTACTTTTTAGAAGTTTTGCCACCACTAAGATTTGATGGAACTAACTTTTATTTGTTAGAATTTCTCACAGGAGATTTAACTTTTTATATCTCTAAAGTAGATGGAGAATATTGGATTGAAGTAAAAGAATTAATTAGAACAATGGAGGAATATTAAAATGACTTACGAAGAAAAACAACAGGCAAAACTAGAAAGATACCAGGAACTAGCAGAAAGAAATAAACAAAAATCTGTATCTGTCAGACAAGCAGGAGATAGAATTGCAGATATGATTCCAATGGGACAACCAATTTTAGTAGGACATCATTCAGAAGGTAGACATAGAAGGGATATTGCCAGGATTCAAAATTCAATGACAAAGTCTATAGAACTAGGAGACAAAGCAGAATACTACGAAAATAAAGTCCAAAATATACTTAATCCAAGAGCAATAAGTTCAGATGATGAGAATGCAATTACTAAGCTAGAACAAAAAAAAGCTAACCTTGAGGCTCAGAGAGAAGAATACAAGCGTATTAACAAAGAGTTTAAGAAAGTTAAAGATTTGACTAAAATAGAAATGTCTGAGGATTTAAGAAAAGAAGCATTAAGTCACATGAGATGTTGGTCTGGAGTTTATGATAATCCTTTTCCTAGTTACTGCTTGACTAATTTAGGTGGAAGTATCAGAGCAATAGATAAAAGAATTAGACATTTAAATGCTTTAGGAAAGGTTGAAGAATCTGAATGGACTTTTGGAGAAAATAGAGTAAAAATCGACAAGGAAGACAATCGGGTGAAAGTCTTTTTCCCTGGGAAACCTTCAGAAGAAGTTCGCACAACCTTAAAAAGTAATGGATTTAGATGGAGTCCATACAACATGGCTTGGCAGAGACAAATAAGCACCTGGGCGATTGATATTGCTAAAAAAATAGCAGGAGGAAACAATGATAACCAAACAAGTTAAGTTGAAACTGGTAGGTTTAGATGGAAATGCATTCAGTTTAATGGGTGCATTTCAACAAAAGGCAAGAAGAGATGGATGGACACAAGAGGAGGTAAGCGAAGTACTTAATGAATGCACAAAAGGCGATTATAATCACCTGTTGCGGACATTAATGACTTATTGTAAGGAATAAGATGAATAAACTAAAAAAAGTATACACTGATGCATTTAGGATTTATACAGAGAAGAATCCAGCAATACCTAAAGAGAGATACCCTGCACATTTAAGTAGACTATTTAGATATGCAGTTGAACTAAAAAAAATGGATTTTGTAAGTTTTCATTGCTTAAATCCTTTATTTAGGGAATCATTAATCTTAAATGGATACAAGAAAAGTGCAGAATTTATGGATGAAGTAAAACTAGCTTATAAAGAAGGCAAATTTTACTTTAACGAAGGAATATTAATATTCCAGGAGGAACAAGATGAATAAAATAGAAACACAGGTAAAGAGATTAACTAATTTAGCTGGTGAAATGGCTAATGCATTTAATCTCTGGGATGAAAGAATAAAAAATAAACAGCAACCAATACCTATACAAGATTTAGACTACTGGAAAGATGAAATATGCAGTGTTGTTAGTAAATTAAATTCGGAGGAATAAAAATGCCAATTAAACAATTAAGAGAAGCAATAAGTAAACATGATTTCAGTTACGAATATAGCGATGACCATAGATGGTGGAAAGCTGGAACTGAAAGCTTAGGCATCATTAAAGAACTATCTAAGGGAATAGACCCAAAAGTAATCAAAAGTATATGGAATAGTGAAGTTAGTAAAAAATTCAAGGGAGATGAATTTAAAATAAATTTAGAGACTGCTAAAGAATGGTCTCAAAACGGGAGGAATAAAAATGACAAAAATAAAATGCAAATTTTGCGGACATGAGTGGGAAACTAAAAGCAAGTATAATCTTGTAAGTTGCCCCTCTTGTGGCAATAAAAATAGAAATGTTAATAAAGACGATGAATCTTATATAGACATGGATAAGAAAACAAAAATAAAATTTGTATATCAAAAGAAAGTTCTTAAAGAGAAGAATGTCTGCGGTTTGGCTAAGGGAGAAGTTGATTCAACAATAGAAAACCTTAGTAAATCAAAAAATATACCAATTGGCGAAATTAGCGTGGAATTTTTATAATTTCTTTTTCTTTTTTTATATTTTTTTTAACAACCTCCTCTTTTTATTCTCATAACGCTTGGTCTAAATTTTTTATTCATTAATTCATATTGCCCTTTTTTATAAAATGGATGTGCTTTATCCTGGATTCTTTGCATCTTTCTGCATTTAATTTGAACTTCATAAGGAAGCCCTTTATACCTAACTCCCACATGATAACCTAAATAAGGTAATTCATTTTTCTTCTTTTTTGATTCATCATACTTATTTTCTATCTCAAAAATGCAGTTCTTTTTTGTCTTTTTTCTGCATCTAGGAAATTGGTCCTTAATTTTATTCAAGTATTTATCATTTTCTCTTTTATTTTTAGTTAAAATCCTGACACCACCCATATCTTTTACATTATCCAAGTACCTGCCCATTTGTTTGCCTAAAGTAGAATAAGTTCGTTTAACTCTGCCTTTTTTTGCACCAATTAATTTAGAAAGCTCATTAATATCTTTTCTATAAGTTTTTTCTCTGTATCTTAATCCATTATATTTATCAGAAAGCATATTTTCTTTGTTTACTTTTCTTTTTATATTTCTATTAAAAGGTCTAGTGTCGTCTATATTTGGAACTCCGTCTTTATCAAAGTCTCCTTTCCATAAATCGTGATATGTTGCATTTTTGAGTTTCATTTTAATACCTTCTTTAGTTTTTCTAATCTTTTATTACATTCCGATTTCTTATGTAAATCAGTACAAAAATCATTTTTGATAATCTGTATTTCTCTAAGTGCCTTTTGATTCTTCATATTCATACTATCAATTTTCTTTTGCAGTCTTTCGCTAAATTTCATATCCACCTCCTTGTATGTTTAACTAAATTTAATTTTCGAGCTTGATTTCTTGTAAACCAGCCAACGCCATCAACTTCAGCTTCCTGTAACTTCATTTTTCCCTTAATATTTCCTCTATAATATCTAACTCTAAATCGTCCATCTGGTTTCTCCTTGATAAATTTTACTTTACTTAGTTTAACTCCTAATTCTTCTCTTAATTCTCTTTTAATAGCTCCTTTAGGCTCTTTGCAATCTGTTTTTCCTCCAGGAAATTCCCAAAAGTTTGGATTATGCTTTGCAAAGTCTTTTCTCTGGACTAACAAGTATCTATCTTTTTTCTTTATAATAGCTCGAACACTTGTTAAACATTTATCCATAAACTCCAATCCTTTTACCTTCTAAACTTGAATGATATAAATCTAATGCATCTCTCATCTCTTGTCCAGAGTAACCTTTTTCTTTTAATTCATTATGCGTATCTCTAGGTGGCAAACCAAGTTCTCTTCCATATCTAATTATATCCATAGCCTTAACTAATCTAGAACTAGCTAATAAATCTTTATTTGAATAATAACCCTCACCATAATCATCTTGCTTCTTTTTGTTAAAAGGTCTGCAATCTTTAGAATTCATTACACCATCCTTATCATAATCTCCTTTAGCCTTTAATCTAGGATAAAGTCTTTTAGCTTGTTTCCAGGTAAGATTTTTTTTAGGAATCTTTCTAAGACAAACTAATTTATTTCTATTCCTTCTTAATCTACAATTTACCATAATAAAATAGGCAGTTTTTTTACAAGGTTTTGGTATTACCTAAAAGGAACTGCCCAAAACCTGTTTATCTTCTTTTTGGGTGTTTTCTGCATCGCTTTGAGCCTTTCCTATTCCCAAATTTGCATTTTCTTTTTCTCATTTTATTTCCTCCTATAAATTTATTTTTAAGTATTTTTTAGCAAAATAACTAATTCCAATAACCACCCCAGTTCCAATAATTATTTTACCTAAAGCACTAAGATTATTAATCCCTAAAATTTCAATAATTCCATTAACAACCAAAATAGTAAAAGTTAAAACTATTGCGAATAATAAAAATCCAGTCAATGTTCTATTTGAGTTTTTTTTCATTTTAACTTACTGCAAATTGCCCAAGGATTGCCTTTCCTTTTGTATTTTTTAAGTGATTTTCTAACTTTACGAATGCACCTATCATACTTTTTAGGCATCTTAAAACATTTTTACGAAATATTTCTTTGTTATTGCACTAGCTAGGAACACTGAGCCTAATCCAAATGCCAAATTCAACCATGAAAATTCGATTGATAAAGCTGGAATATTTACAATTGTTCTAAACAATTCAACCAATGCAAGAGCCATTATAACCACAGGTATAGAATTCAAAAATTCTTCTTTCCCAGGGTTTATGTGCATTGAAAAACCGAAAAAAACAACAGAAATAACAGCCATCAATAACCCATACCATACTCCTTGTTCTAAAGTTATTTGTGCGATTCCATAATTAACTAAAGACAAGATTATGGCTGATAGTATCGATATAACTACCAATTCCATAGCTAATTTTCCGTAATTTACTTTCATTTTAACCTCCTATTTAAATTTAGTTAGGAAACTATATAATGCATAAACTGCTGAAAGACCAACTAATGAATAAACAATATTTGCTAAAATATTAAATTCTCCATTTAGCCCATCAATAATAAGTTTATCTACTAAATTGAAATTAAATAATCCAACTAATCCCCAATTAATTCCACCAACAACTAAAAGTAAATATGCAATTTTGTCTATTAACTTCATTTTTGCCATTATTTTAACCTCCCATAATTATTTAATAAAGTATGATAATAAGTAGCCATTGGTTGAGGGAAAATAGCATAAATACCACTAATAACAATTCCTTTTGTAAATTCTAATATTTTTTCTAGTTTAGGTTTCATTTTAGCATTTTCCTTTTTGTACCCATACATTTCTTTTAATCTTTTTTACTTTCCATTGGCTTCCTTCAAAACCCTTCCTGAATTCTTTTGCTTTTTTCATGGCTTTTTGTTTTTGATTCTTTGGATAGGTAATGTAATATACTCCTTTTTCACTACCTTTTTTAAACTGTAATTGCCATCTAGTTATCTCCCTAGGTTCTCCATTACATTTTTTATATTGTGCCATTTTTTTAATTCCCTCTCAATATTTTTCTTATCTCTGATGGTTTGGTTATAGTCTTTATTGGACTACCTGTTTTTTTACTCCAAAGCACTATTTTACAGACACCTTTTTTTCCATCAAATTCTTCAATGTTATATTTTTTATAACCTGTTCTCAATCTTGCTGGTTGTTTGTTACATTTCATTTTAATTTCTACAATTTCTTTTATGTGAATGAACTAATTGTCTTTTGCCATTAACTTTTCTATAATAAGCTTTTATTATTTTTTTCATTTTAACACTTATCATGCTTTTTCATATATGATTTAGCATCTTTATTTGCTTGTGATTTTTTTCTTTGTATCTTATTAATTGTTTTAATAGGTCCAAAATTCATAGTCTTTTCAGCCTGATATCCATCTCCAACCCTTGCAACAATTACTCTCTCACCATTTTTACTGAATGTATTTTTCCCTGTTTTTTCCCAACATTTTAATTTTTGTTTTGCCATTTTAACATTTATCGTTTTTTTTCATATAATCCTTTGCTAATTTAAGTGCTTCTTTTTCTGTTTTAGCTTTCCTTTCCCAATCAGTATAAATTGAACCTGCACGATAACCCTTCGGAAGTTTCCCAACAAATACTTGGTCATTATCAGATTCCCATCTATCTTGTTTAATTTTTCTCTTATCTATTTTCTTCCAACATTTTAGTTTTACCATTTATGACTCGTCAACATACTCTTGTGCAGATTTAATTTTTTGAACTTGTTTTTTATTAAAATGACATTTTGCTTTGATGATAGTATCTCTTCCACGTTTCATAATCTTAATTATCTCACATTTATTTGACATTTTCCAATTGATTCTTCTTCCTGATTTTCCCATTATAATAACCCTGCTAAAAATTTAACTAATAGAACTAATAAAGTTAAGAATGTCATTTTAACAAACAAACTTTCTTTCTCAAGGATTTAATTTTATCTGCTGATGCATCTTCTCCATTAGCTAGATTAATAAATCCAACACTTCTAAATAATTTTGCATCATTGAGCTTATTTAATTCCATGTTTTTTAATTTACCACAACTAAGCCCACGTTCTTTTAATTTTTCAATATCAATATTTTCTTCTGTCATTTTAATACCATCTGTTCGTTGCAACAACCCCCATTCTTTTTAATTTTTTAATATTTCTTTTCTTAGCTAGTTCTCTATGTTTTTTACTACAATTAGCACCAGTCAAAGAACCTTGCTGATAGTTATATATCCCTTTGGAAGTTTTAACCTCATAAACATTTGAATATTTGTTAATTAATGTTCCAAGAATCTTTTTATCAGGGATATATTTACCTTCCCTTGTAGCTTTAATAAATTTAACCTTATCTCCTACTATAGGTTCACAAATTTTTCCCATATTAACATTTATCATGCTCCTTCATGTATGTTTCTGCGAATTTAATTGCTTCTGATTTTGTTTTTGTGTTCTTTAAACTTCTTGGATAATCCATTTGACTAACATATTTTGAACCCACCTTATATCCTTTTGGTGAATCAATTACAAATAACATTTTACCGTTATTTAACCAAACATTATGAACTTTATCTCCTTCTTGTTCTGCTATTCTAGTATTTACTTTTTTCCAACATTTTAGTTTTACCATTTTAACATTTATTATGCTCCTTCATATATTTATTTGCATAAGACATTGCATTTGATTTATCCTTAAAATTTCTTAATTTTGGACTAAAACTATGAGGAGAACGAACAACATAATTATTTTCAATATTTTTAGTTATTCTTACCGAATGGGAAAATTTACTTCCTGAAGTATATTTCTTCCAAAAATCTTTGCTCACCTTTTTCCAACATTTTAGTTTTACCATTATCTTTTTAGCCCCTGCCTCATGCAGTCTTGAAATTTCTTTTTAGATTTTTTGCATCGTTTAGCAACTTTCTTGAATTTTCTTTGCCAAGCTGATTTTTTCATTTTGTACACCTCCTAATTCGAATACAAGATTTACTTTTAGATTTACTACATCTTCTTAACTTCTTCAGAGAAATATACTTACAAGTGTTTCCTTTATTTTTCATAGTGATTAAATCGTCTAAAACTTTATAAATTGTTACCATAAAAATTATTATAGTAAAAAAGAAATACTTATAAAGACTGAAATACTTA
>Ga0180008_1001929_pt1 | contig 11939 bp, 12 predicted proteins | sample MM_PW_MetaG_FD_121121 | JGI IMG/M metagenome (GOLD analysis project Ga0180008, IMG submission 121121) | Groundwater microbial communities from the Aspo Hard Rock Laboratory (HRL) deep subsurface site, Sweden - MM_PW_MetaG | ecosystem: Environmental > Aquatic > Deep subsurface > Groundwater... | reverse complement strand
GTTCCCTAGGTTCAACATGGTCGCCCTCCCCCTTTTCACGGATCGTATAGATGAGTTGGTCGCTGAGCCGAAGGTCATCGGGATTTACCCAGACCAGATTCAGTTCGCATTCCAAACCGTGCCGCCTGAGGGTGTCCATGAGCATCGGGGAAAGAATTTCACCACCACCGTGTGGACCAAGCGCTTGATTGGGGCCGAGCAGGCGAACGAGGAGGGATGGACCGGCAAGGGAGTGACCGTGTCAGTTTTAGATACTGGTGGCACCCCCATCCATCCGACAACGACGGGATTGGAGTATCACACGGTGATGCGGAACAAGGGTCAGGTGAAAGATAAATGCTACGATGAGAAAACAGAAGTTTTGACTTTGGACGGTTTCAAGCCGTTTAGCGAACTAGGTTATGGGGATAAAATAGCAACCTTGGATGAGAAGGGGATGGTCGAGTACCACCACCCGGTCGCTATACAAAGATTCCATCACCGAGGGGACATGGTTCACTTTGAAGGAAAGCTATACGATCTCCTAGTAACTCCCAATCACAAGGTTCTCTGTAAACATCGGAACTCCAAAAGATTTGGACTAAGGGAGGCAAGAGATTTACTTTCTCATCCAGATTATAGTTACGAGTTCAAAGCTAACGCAGACTGGAGAGGTGAAAATCACTCAGTTGTGTTGCCTAGGGTTAAAGGGAGCGACCTACATGGAACCTTTCAACCGATAAATGTGGATAGCATCACCCCTGATCTGTGGGTCAGATTTCTTGGCTGGTGGCTTACAGAGGGATCCATAGACACTCAAGGGGGAAGGGCTTGTAGAGTAAGCATCGGTCAATACGATTCCAAAAAGAGAGAGGAGATCTGCGAGATAATCAAGAGGATGGGCTTCTCACCTTACAACGGACTGAAACAAGTAGAAATACATTCGCAACAGCTGTATCTCTATCTTAAGAGATTTGGAAAAGCAAAGGAGAAGTTCATACCTAAGGAAGTTAAAAATCTTCCCCCTAGGCTTCTTAGGGAATTAATCGAAGTCTTGATTCAAGGAGATGGACACAAAAATAAAACATACAGCCAGTTTTACACTCAGTCTAAGAGGTTGGCGGAAGATTTCCAAGAAATAGCAATAAAGGCAGGATACGCAAGTAGTTGCTTCAAAAGAATTAAAAAGGGTCGTTTCCCTAGTTCAAGTAAGATATACTCAGAAGAGATATATGAAGTTTCACTTAGGGACAGGACAACAACACCTAGATTTCGTGCACCCAAAATCGTAAAACACGATGGAATTGTTTACTGCGTTACGGTTCCAAACCATCTTCTCTTGGTCAGAAGAAATGGAAAAGCTATATGGTCTGGGAATTCCGGCCATGGTCAATGGGTCGCGGCAACCGCTGGCGGGAAATCATACTTTGACCGCACCCTCCAACTCGAGGTCGATGGGATGGCTCCTGACAGCCACCTAATAGGCATCAAGTGTTTGGGCTTCGTAATAGGGGCGGGCACGGAGAGCGATGTGATAGCCGCGATGGAGCTTGCGTTGGAGCGCAGATCTGACATAGTAAACCTAAGTCTCGGGAGCGATACGATGCCGGACTCGCCTGAGGAGGATGCCGAACTCAGGGTTCTCGACATCTTGGTCAAACACAACATCATTCCCGTGATTGCCTCCGGAAACGCGGGACCCAAGGAGGGGACAGTCGGCACCCCAGGATGTAGCCCAAGCTCGGTAACTGTCGGGGCGTGGGATCAGATAAAGGGTGAGGTGGCGTCATTTTCATCTCGCGGCCCCACGAATTGGGAGGATGTCAAGCCGGACTTGGTCGCCCCAGGGGTCAACATCTACTCGGCGTCCTTAGGTATGCTGGACATGCTCGACCAGCTCCCGAACCGCATGGCATATATGAGCGGGACTTCGATGGCCACGCCCCATGTAGCTGGTTTGCTATCCTGTGCCCGACAAATGTTCAAGGAGCAAGCTAACATCACTCTGACCGCAGAGATGGTAAAAGATGCAATGTCTAGGTTTGGCCCCAACCAACAAAAAGACAATTCTCAAGGGTGGGGAATGATCACATGGGACATCCTTAAACGCTATCTCGATGAAATCGTGGTGTGATGGTTTGGAGCACGGCTTGAAAGACGTACACTGCCCGAAGTGCAATGCCGGGTATCGGATGCTCGTTGCCCAGTGGGATGGCTCTATAAAGTGCCTCCAATGCGATGCTGTTTTTAGGATTGAGAACTGGGTTCCCAAGCTCTCGGTCAAGGATCGCAGACCGCCACGATACATAGGGAAAAGATTGCGTGGATTCGCGGATCTTCTGCGCCCGCTGACGATTCTTATTCCAGGGATAGCAACGGTGATGGGCATCATAATTTGCCTAGGATACTATGGCGAGCTTGATCTTTTTGCAAGCAACCTCGGCATAGTCTTTCTTGCCTCCCTCTTGATCGCTTTTACGCAAGGGGTGGGCCAAATAATCAATCAAGTGACGGATTTGGAGATAGATAGGATAAACAAGCCTTATCGGCCACTGCCCAAGGGTGTCGTGTCGAAGAGCGATGCAAAGATTTTTGTGGCCGGATTGATGGGACTCGTCATCGCGGGGGGTTTTGTCATCAACGCACTTTTCGGGGGGATGCTACTAGTGCTTCTCTTCTTCTCAGCTTTTTACTCTCTCGAACCTATCCGAGCGAAGCGGAGGGGATGGGGTTCCCCATTATGGCAGGCGACCAGTCGTGGGCTTCTCAGTCTGCCCGTAATCTGGGCCGTGTTTGCAAACCCGTTCTCGACACCCGTTCCTTGGATCGTCAGTAGCCTACTTTTCATCTTCCTTGTGGGAGCAGCTAACATCAAAGACATCCCCGACAAGGCTGGCGACATGAAAGCTGGCTTGGTGACCCCCGCCATCAAGCACGGCAGGAAGTTGGGGTACTATATCTCCCCCTTTCTTCTCGCCCCCTTCGTAATGCTCCCATCCTATGTCGGACTCGGGTTCCTACCGATGAGGTCTCTATGGCTGATGTGCTTGCTCGTGCTGTCAGCCGTCTTGAGCTACAATTTAATCAAACAGAAGAGTCCAACCCTTAGTATTCTAGAAAATGATATCAACTGGCTCGGGATGTACCTGATGATAGGCTTCCTTTACATTGGGTTTGCTCTGGTCTTTGCGATTAAATGAAAATACTGGATCCATTCTTTTCTTCTAAAATTAACTCTTCCGTTGCATGGCGAGCACAAAGAGATCAAATTGGACAAACCGTTGTTGTTCTTATCATAATCTATATGATGAACAGCTAGCTTTCTTCCATTTTCTTTCATGCCGCACAATTGGCAAGTTCTACCGTATCGATTCCTAACCATCTCCTTTAACTCTTCGTTGAAATCAAGAGCGTACGGCTCGAAGGATGAGCCCCCTAGCCACATGGGGTTTTTCGGACCTCTAAGTTTCTCTCTCATTTGGTCATATTTATTGTGGGGTCTTTTTCCCCTGTGAACTCGTGAGAGCAACCTCCTTGTTTTTTCGGAATGTGTTTTCCCCTTCATCCCGCGGGGGTGGGGGAAATCTTTTCCTGGAACTTTCATGCGATAGGTTCCTATTTCGATTCTTTCCTTTAAATCCACCGATAACCATTTGCCATAGCAATCTCTAGAACAAAATCTTTGATTACTGTTGCTAGGTATTACCCAGAATGTTTTACCACAAATCTCGCATGACTTGTAATGTCCTCCCCTGTAGTTTGGGTTATTTTTCCTAGCGTAGATTCTTCGTCGGTATAAACCCATACATTTCACTGAGCAAAAGAATCTTTTTTGGCCCTTTGCTACCGATTGAATTACTTTCTTTGGCTTATTACAGTCGGCGCACCTTACCTCTATTTTCCCACCTTTCCAGTTGGGGTTGTTTTCGCCTTTAAAATTGGGTCTCATCCTTTCAGCAACTCCTCGATGACCTCGTTGATCCTTTTCTTGCCCCATTTGAGCTTGAGTTCCACCAGCTTTCTCCAGACCCTTCCCTCAACCTTAACATTCTTCATCATGGATAAACTTATCTTTTTATCTATTTAAGTTTTTGGGTTCTGGTGGGTTTGTTTATTAAGTCCATTTTAACCCTGACTTTTTAAACATAGCCAGCTCTGGTTCATTCTCCCCGCGATAGTTCTCCTCTGATTGCTCTATAGAGGCTATAAAGGAATTTTTTGGCTCTATTCGCACAGAAAAAGATTTATAAGGCGTTAACCAATTAACCTTATGCGGAGACTTGTTATGGCACGAAGACAAGTAGGAGAGAGGGGACGACAACAGACCCGGAAGCGGGTTGATGCGGGAAGGAAACTCATTGATGATCAAATCAAAACCCTGCGTAAATCCACTGATGAGTTACTCGATGTCGCGCCAGTGAAGTCCGTTGTGGGCCTAGTGGCTGGAACCATAGACAACCTAGCCTCCTTCGTCAAGAAGCAGGCAGAGCTTACACGTGCGAGGGTGAGATAATGGCCGAACAGTTGATCGAACGGGCTAGGGCACGCGTCGAGGAGTTCAGAGTCAGAGCGACGGAGAGAATCGGAACCATGCGTGGCGGATCGGGGGGCATGCTCCAACAGGGGATGATCCAGCAGGGAAGTATACGCAAGCGGCTTGAGGAGCTCCCGATGCTCAAGCGGGTAAGGGAACGCGGGATCCTGAAGGGACTTGGGACCATAGGGGGAACGGGGAATGAGCCCGAAGTTACAAGGGAGGTTCAAAGTTCAGGGTTCATCCAAGTTCCAGCGAAGGCGTGGAAGAGACCCGAGGAACCGTCGTTGTTTTAAAAAGGAGGAGGATAAAAGTGCTGTTGAGATTGACGGACCGAAGGCCGGATGCGAGGATCGGCGGGCTGATAAAAAACGTTGTTGACGCAGCGCGGAAAGATTGGGAACCCCTAGAGTACGAGGGAGAGTACCCGATAGGTGGGTTCGGAATATCGGAGCTGAGGCCGAAGCACATCCGAGGCGGGACGCACAACATTCCGAGTACGATAACTTGGAGTGCGAGCATAGCTACCGCTTCGACGTACTTCAGCTGGATGGATCTGACCCTGACTGACATGGCGTACGTGATAGTGTCGGGGGTATTCAACTTGGAAGCCGACCCTAGGGTGACCGAGATCGCGCCGAGCGCGAACGGTGAGGATCTGCCAACGGTAAATCTGGAGCAGATGTACGGTCTGGATTTGGCGAGGGTTTGGTTCGAGAAGCCGTTTGCGGCTAGGCCGAACAACAACCTCAAGATACAGCTCGTTGCGCGCGACACTGGCGTAGAACGCATCGGTCTTATGGGTCATGTTATCGCCAAAAGGGCGTACTTGATCATACGGTAGGGTAGCTGATCCTCCCTACACACACAAAAAAAGGAGGGTACCGATGTCCAAGCCTGAAGATATCCGGGAAGGATACTACGTTAAAGTTTTGACACCCGCCCTAGAGGCGAAGTTCTTCAGGGTCGGGAAGGAAGAGGGCTTCACTTATGAAACAGGGACCAGCGATACCGCCGAGTTCTCATCGGTCGCATCGGGTTCTAGTAGCGGCTTCAAGAACATAGACGTGCTCGAGCCGGACGATGCACCTAAGCACCTTTTCTGGGTCGAGTGGGGAGTGAAGGACGGCTGCCAGTATAAGATAAAGATCCCCACTGGAACCGACAGGCTGGGGGTCGACGAGGACAAGGATGTCGGGTTCATCACGCACGAGAAGAGCCCCTACCTCGCGCCTAACTTGAGATATGGCTTCTGGCTCGTCAACGACTACTACCCGGCGGTCGATGCGAATAACGTGACTGCCTTTTCCCTCACCCCGAAGGTGTGGTTCGAGGGCAAGAAGTGGGATCTGGACGAGGTGAAGGAGATAGACATAATCACGAAGCTACAGAACTACGAGAAGGGCATCGCACCAGGCATACCATTCACCAAAATCACGATCGGGGGAATAAAGACAGCGGATTGAGAATGGGAGTGATCAAATGAGTCGGATATTTGTCGACAAGTGGCTTATGAACGAACGCGATGGGAGCAGGAACTTGGAGATTGACACGATCCGCAGTGGCTACCCTCTAGCCTCGATTTCCGGTCTGGACTTCTTCAGCGGAGTCCTCTACGCCACGGTTTCTGCCGAGTTCACCACGTTGCTCTCGGTGCCTTCTACGAAGGTCTTCCGCTTGAGGCGGATGATAGTGGACAACGACTACGCAGCTGCCAACATGGTGAAGCTCTACAACTACCCATCGGCGAGTACCCTCTCATTCATCGCGTTGCCCATGAAGATCGCGGGGAGCCAGACCGAGTTCATCGACGACCTCGACGTGCCATTCAGGGGCGGGGGATCCGGCGGGGTGTATATGTGCACACCCCAACCCAGTGTGTGGGTCAGGGTACAAGGGATACTCATCGCCTCCGATTAAGTTAAGTGCCCACGCCAATAGGCTTGATTAAGGAACTCAATACGAGGCCCGAAGGGGGATAGGTGTTCCTGACAAAGTACTTTTGCAGGAAGTACCAGAGATGGCTGACCCTAAATGAGATAAACACTACTCACAAGGGCAGGTGCTTCAACGTGCGAAAGGGCAGGAGGAGGGGAAAGCCCTGCTCGAAGCTGGTGTTTTTGCCTAGCTGAAGCTTTTTCTATAAACGCTATAAACACTAAAAACCCTTAAAAGCCCTCAGCGCACAGTTTGTTTTAGGTGAAAGAGTGGGATACTTGCGCGCAAATTACAAATTGACTGGATCGCACATAAACGACGAAGTCATCAGGAACCCAGCGGCTGGCGCGATGTTCGTCAGCGTGGTGGCATCCAGAGCCTACATCTTCATGTCGGGGGCGACGTGGCTCGCGCTCAGCACTGTGGCTGCGGTATCGATCTAGGTGAGAAACATGGGTTCGTATCTACGCACGAATTATCGGATTGGCGGACGTGAACTAGACGTTGATGCGATAGGCGGAGGCGCAGTTCTGGGCAGCTGGGGTGGAGGTGCGGGGACGCGAAGGGAACACGGAGGCTTCATCATGGGGAGCTTCAACTCCGCGGTTCTAAGCATTATACATCCGATTTCGGCGTACGGTGCCATGAGCGAGTACTACGGCAGCGGCTTGTTCGACTCGGGATACAAAATATTCCCCCTGATGGTGAGAAATGCGAGTGTCCCCCAAGGTGGAACCGCCTCGGTCGGGTACTTCTTCGACGCGACGGTGACAGGAAGCACCTTCTACGTGATCGGCAACAAGGCGAGCGCCCACCTGATCTCGGCGGCGACTGCGTCCGGTCCGGTGATGGGCTCTCCGAGCGTGTTGGCGTCAAACGAGTCCGTGCACATCGTCTGGGCTGGCTTCATAGCATCTAGTCCGTAGTGGTCCGAATGGGATTCCTGAGGGCGAACTTCGGCACACGGCCCAAGGGTGGCTCTGCTTCAGTTCAGAGGCAAGTGGCTCTCGATGCGGCGAAGCTGGCTGGGAGCATCGTGATATTCCGCAAGGGTAAGGACTTCATGGTCGAGTAAGCTTTTATATACTTGTTTATAGATTTTATAGAGATGCCTAAAAAACCCAAGAAGAGAAGCCGATATCTAGACAAGACGACCATCTGGGTTAGCAAGTCGACGGTGAAACGCCTCAACGAAATCTCCAAAAGGGGCGAGAGCTACGACGATGTGCTGGGTCGCATCCTGTCTGGGCAGGGCGAGGTCTGGGTGGAAGTTCTTCATGTGGACGGGGACAGCCCTGCGAAGCACCGGGTGCTTTTCAAGCTGGGCGACTTTCCGTATCTCTGGGACGGGAGCAGGTTTGCCCCAATCGATCCTAGCAAGATAAAGACTGTTGTGGAGAGTGTTCCGGCTGGCTGATCTAGTCGCAAAGGGGTTCTCGGACACCGCGATGATAAAGCTCCGGAAGAAGAAGGAGGAGGACAGGTTCGGGGACAGGGACTGGACCGCTTGGCTGACTTGGCTCGTGCGAGACGTGCGCGTTGAGGACACATTCCGCGAGTACATCCAGAAGCAGACGGCTAAGACTCTTCTTTTGACTTGGATGCAGAACTTCAGCCAAAACCTTCCCGAGATGAACAAGCCGGGGGCGAAGACCATAGCCGACTTGGTGCCTAAACGTAATAACTTAGACGAACCAGAGGGAAGTGCCATCGTAATCGGGCGAGGGCCAAGCGTGTTCAAGAAGAATCACTTGAAAATGCTGGTGGAGTCGGACTACCGCGGCACCGTCTTCTGCACCGATGGCATCCTCATAGACGCGCTCAAGGCGGGGGTGGTGCCTGAGAAATATAAGAACTTCCTAGCTGTCACCGTCGATGGCAACAGGGAGAAAATTGTCAAGTGGTACGATGACCCACTCATCGACGAGCACGGCAAGGGTATTAAGGCGGTCCTCTCGACCAATGTGGCCCACAATGTTTACGAGCGTTGTAGAAAGGCAGGCATAGAGGTCTACTGGTTCCACCCGCTGTTCGATGACTACCGATCTAATGAGTCCTTCTCCCGCCTAATGAAGCTCATGACTACCACTGAGGAGCATAAGCGGGGCTGCCCTAGCGTTTCATGTGGGGGGAACACAGGGACGACGTGCTGGGTTCTTTCACATGCTCTTTTGCGGCACAGCCCGACCTGTTTGATTGGGATCGACCTAGGCTACCCCGAGGGCATGCCGCTGGAGCAAACGCACTACTTTTCAGGATTAATGGACGCCACCAAGGGCAATATGCAGATGGTGCGGAGTATGTATCGTGAGGTGGTCAACCCGGGCGGAGAGAGCGCTTACGCGGACCTCGTCTTCTGGCACTACCGGGAGGCGTTTTTGGAGATGGCCGCCGAGGTGAACCCGAAGTTCAAGACGATCAACGCTACGGGTGGGGGCACACTTTTTGGGGAAAACATCGAGTGGATGGACTTCGGGGAGTTCTTGAAGAGGTATAATAAATAAAGGTGATAAGGATTAAGATCATCCTCATTAACCCGATAGTCCGCCCTCAGGATCCGCCCTTCCACATCCCCTTCGGCATCGCGATCTTGGCGCGCATAGCCGACCAGCTCGGACACGAGGTGGGCATATTGGACTTGAACGCCAACCGTTTCAGCGTGGACGCTTTCCGTGAGGAGCTAAAGGACGCGGACTACAAAGATGCTGATGTGTTTGGCATAGGGGGCATGTCGTCGCAGTACAAGTTCATCAAGCCCCTAGTTCCGATAATCAAACAAGTCCACCCAGATGCCTTGCTCATCGCTGGCAACGGGTTCCTGACCACGCTCCCCGAAGAGACCATGAAGCTCCTGCCACAGATCGGTGTTGGGGTCATAGGCGAGGGCGAGCGTACATTCACCGAACTGCTCGATGTGGTCGATAACAAGAACTTCTCCCGCGTCAAGGGCTTGATCTACCGGGAGGATGGCGAGATCGTGCGGACACCGTATAGACCGCTGATCACGAACTTAGACGACGAGGTTCCGTGGCCGCACTGGGACATGCTCCCGCTCGAGATCTACTTCCAGTTCAGCGCGAACCTGATGGGCCCCGCCAGCCCGCCCGAGTTGCAGAGAAGCAGAAGGCGGATGAGTCTATCTCTAGAACGTGGTTGCCATAGGCAGTGCCAATGGTGTGTACATTTGGGAATGTCCAGTTTCGACTTAAGCAGGATCTACGGTGAGAAGATAAAGGGCCCAGCCGTTCGTTATCATAGTGCGCGTTATGCGATCGACATGATAAAACATCTTAGATTCAAATACGGTGTGGATTTCGTATCGATATTGGATGAAAATTTCCTCGCTAACAAGCGTAGGTGCTACGAGTTTGCCGATTTGTTCGAGAAAGAGGATTTGGCTGGAATTGTCCACTTCGGCGTTTTGGGCGATCCCCCCTCGGCATCGGACTATGAGTTACTGCAACGCTTGAAGGACGTTGGACTGACATACGTCTCGATAGGCATAGAGACGGCCAGCAACCGCCTGCTCGCGGAGTATGGGAAACGCACCACTATCGAGCAGGGCCAGCAGGCAATAAACTCGATTATGAAGGCGGGGGTGACTCCGATTACTACTTTTATGTGTATGCCCCCAGACCAATTGGTATATGGTAATCCTTCGGTTAAACCAATCTCAGAATTTCAAGAAGGTGATTTTTACATTGGGAGAGATGGGCAGATTCAAAATGTAGATAAAGTTTTCTCTCGATCGTATGAGGGGCGCCTAATTTGCATAAAGGTCGAGGGATTCCCAGAAGTCAAGTTGACTCCTGAACACCCAATACTTGTTAGAGAACGTTCTCCTATCAGACAAAAACGCATAAAAGGAAGATTAATTACAATTCCGTGGAGAGAGCGACTTGGCGAATCAAGGTGGATAAATGCAGGTGAAGCAAAGCAAGGACATTTCGTTATTATTCCCAAATTACGAACAGCGAAAACAGCTATTCTCAATTTTTTACCATTTCTCAAAAGAGAAGCGAGAAGCATGAGAACTCCTCAAAAGATACATCTAACAAAAGACGTGGCGGAACTCTTTGGGTGGTATTTGGCAGAGGGGTGTACACACAATAATGTGCATTTCGACTTGAATAAAAAAGAGGTAGTCCATGCAGAAAGAATCAAAGAACTGCTCAAAAAAATTTTCAATGTGAAGTCAACGATATATCCGCTTAGGGGATGTATTCGAGTTACAAGTGGCGGCTGGGTTCTCGGGCGATTCTTGAAACACCATTTTGGCCCCCGTGCAAATCAGAAAAGAATACCAGAATTTATCATGAATGCACCCATACCGATAGTCAAAGCTTTTTTAGAGGCATATCGGTTAGGAGATGGATATAAAGGAATATGGTATGGTCATGAAAAAGAGGGTTATACAACATCATCTAAAACGCTTGCATACCAAGTTGCTCTACTCTTAATCAAAATTGGAAAACGCCCATGCTTTTATAAACATCAAAGAAAAGGTATAAGAAAAATAGGTAATTGGTGGGTAAGAGGTGGGGATAAATACATAATCGTAGTTCATGGCAATTCCCACAAAAGAAACTATATGGATGAAAATTATCTCTACGTTCCAATCAAAAAAGTGAGAGAAAAACAATATAATGGTCCAGTTTATAATCTAAAAACTAACGATGGAACCTTTGCCACGCCTTTCTTTTTAGTTCATAATTGTGGTTATCCGACAGAGAAGATAGAGGACTACATAAAGACGGTCGAGTTCTGGAAGAAGAACCAAGCGTTGGTAAGGCCCTTTATAATTTGTCCGTATCCAGGAACAAAACTCTACCTAGACCACAAGGACCGCATCCTCAAGCAACACGATGGCGACATAGAGAAATTCCTACTTTCTCTCGGGGACGCGACCGAACTTTCTGCTAATATAAGTCCTTTTAACGATGCGGAGCTTCTTGGGCTTCAGCAGCTCATGACCATGCAGGATATTCCTCGAATTAAAAGCTGGGCGCGGGAGAAGGGTCTTTTGAAAGGAGATGGACATGAAGCACAAGCCTAGCGGGATCGAGCGCGGATTGGAGTTCGTGGCTGAGCACACGTTCCAGCTCAAGGAACGAATGTGGATGGAGAACTTGGCCGAAAATCTACCTGTAATCAGAAATGGCAGAGACATTCGGGAGATCCCCAAGTGCAACGGCTCGGCGATCGTCGTGGGGGCTGGGGCGAGCATTAAGAGATACGGACAGCTCGAGACGATTGAGGGGAGCGGCTTCGGAGGTACCGTCATTGCGACCGACAAGATGCTCAAGCCTTGCATCACGGCTGGCATAGCCCCCGACCTCGTAATGACGGCTGATGGCGACTCTGTCATAGCTACCTTCTACGAAGGGGTTGGGAAACTCACAGAAGAAGTTTTCAGGTCCCCCGACCAAGTTTCTAAGAAGACGAAGGCCATACTCAACGCCCTGACCGTCCACCCTGAAACTGTTGC